>JGI24022J15233_10004177_pt1 | contig 14783 bp, 6 predicted proteins | sample Ectturendosymbi2_FD_15233 | JGI IMG/M metagenome (IMG submission 15233) | reverse complement strand
CTGGCAAGATAGCAGGACGTTCTTATATTGTTTTCGAAATGAATAAGGCGAAAAAGATTTCAGATTTTCAGGAATATTAGACCAAATTTCGGGACCAATACTACTTTAAAGAAAGCTGGCCCAAGGACGTTTTCATTCTGGGTAAATAGTATTTTTGCAAAGCAGCCAGTCTTGTTTGATATTTGTGGACTGAAGCAATCTCAATAAAGTAGTTATCAAAGTGATTGGTAATCCACCATTATGAAAAGAGTGCATGAATTAGCAACTGACAAATTAAATGAGTGTGGTATAATTTAAAATTGTGTGCTTAGAATACAGAACGGCTGTTGTAGACAAATACAAAAGAGCGTTACCTAACTATTATGCACCAAGGTCAGCTCAAATGAAAACCCGTTAACTTTAAGTATAGTTTATGAAACAACAAGCATTTTACTCCCCTTTTCTTCATGTTGCCGGCAGTACCTAATGGTCGACCGACCAGTACTGGCCAGCCGCGCGGAAACTGACTGCTTTCTCAGTCTTTATGTTGGTAGATCGTACCCCATTTTTGGAGCTCTGCTCGGTTGAGATGATTAGGTTAACTGGATAACGCAAAAACGAGTAACTGCATGATATCTGTAAAAATAGTTTTTTAAGCCTTCAGTCCAGCTATGGCGATGGGTGTCGCTGGTCAAGCGCGATTGTAAACACAGCACACAGCAGAAAGCAGAACCTACATCAAAACAGTGAGCAGGAATTCGTGCAAAACAACTCCTAGGGAGAGATTTGTTTAAGGCGAAGCAAGGGTTGCTTATAACCCAGACGCATGACTTCGCCCTCCATGAAGGTTTTCCGCAGTACCACAGCAAATCAAGGCAGCCAGACGCCACATAACGTTGAATTTCTCGTTTAAATAGGCGCGTGAACATCCCGTCCTTTTTTCACCGTGTCTGGGCTAAAATGTCGCATCAGTGGCGTCACCAGAAAGCATAGGGGGCACATGCCCCTGGGCTAAATTTTAGGGGGAACAAATGTCATTCTAGGAAGCTACCAAATGGCAATATGAAGGAAACAGGACTAGACGTCAAGGTTGGTGACGCTCATAGAAGTAGGGGAGAAAAATCATCCAAACGATTAAAAAAGTAATCATCTCCGCTTTCAAAAAACTTTGCACTAATTTCAAACTTTTCGCAGCAAGTCACAAGACGCCTAAGCAATTTTTGTCAACATTTTCGTAATATGTTTGGTGCGGCAGGCTGCGATCACCAGGTTTTGACGTTAGTATATTCATCTTAGAATTTATCTACAGAATTAAGCATATAGAGACTACGCTCTTCCACTAGGGCTAGTCTGTATTAGGCTTCAAGCCAGCAAAAAATTGCCGACGTACGTAAAAATCTTGGGTCGCTTTATACTTCACTTTTAATTGTACGAACAAACTTGATGTTCCAGACAAGTTGATTGTGATATGTGTCATTCATGATTGAGTGAGAAGTAGGCACTTAGAGCGAAATTAGGTGTAAATAACGATTATCAAAATGTACGGGTTTGGTAATTGCGTACAAGGAACGACTTGTTGGGAATAATAGCCAACGAAATCCATGGGCATCCTGAGGATTGTTTGAAATGTAAAAGTGCATTTTCATATTTCACTATCAGTCAATTGTGTAATGGTTTCGGCAGTATTCCACAAAAACAGGGGTCTTTAAACTTTTTTGTCCGAGGGCCAGATAAGCTATTACTCAACAGTCCGAGAACCGGACATCTTACACGATGTGACTGTTTCGGGAAATGTTACATTCTACCAAATCAACATGTTTACGAAACTATATTATTTTTCTTTAATGGCAAAATGTATTCGCGGACCCTAGAGACCCTGCACTAAAGTAACACTGATAGAGCAAAAATTATTTTATCCCTGGCATTTTCAAGGCCGGTATGGGGGTTGGGCCATGTTTTTTTTCGTGTGGAATTGGCGGCAAGCGTGCATTTGAACTTTCTCATTTCAAACCACTTCCAGCCTTGATTCTTGACAGCTTTTCAGTGTTGTCAAAACTTGTTTGCATGCTGATTTACGTGGTGCACTGCTTTCACTGAAACATGCCCGCTAAGCTTGCTTTTTTCTATGATTTGGTCAAAAAATCATGGCTTAGTCTTATACCGTCGTCACCAGGTAAACGCATGCAAATCGTGGCATAATAAAGAGTTCAGTTCTTAAGAATTGAATCAATTTCGCCAAACGATTTAGTATTTTTTGGCATGGGGCAAGCTACATGACCAACCGTGCCAGTTGAATCGACAGAAAATGAAAGGATTGATTATGTTTTTTTTCTTTTTTGTGTAAGACATCAACACTTCCAGCGTGAATATTTGAATGTTCTGAATTCAATCACGAGTGGCTCAGAAACAGTAAACACAGAAAATTAACCGTGCATGCATTTTTATACGCAATCTGTTGGGAACACAATTGTAAACGTAAATATCAAACATCTTACACTTGCCAGTAATTTGTTCGACCTGACGAACTTCGCAACATATTTAGAAACATTTTTCCTACTTTCAAAATTCTGGTTGCGACTCTGTCTAGTCACCTAGTGTAATTCGTGATGAAGAAGAGGTTGCTCTCGTGCAAAAATGTACGTAGGGATTTGAATTCGGCCATGTAGTTGCTATCGAAGATGGATGTATTGTCATAAATTTGTGTTGGTAAAATCAACCCGAGACGTTGAGCATGCACTGAGATGTAGGAAAATTCGCTTTTATTGGCCATGCTTGCCAGTTTTCAACGGAGCACAGAAACTTACGAAATGGTGTTCTAGGATTTACAGTCCTTTAAAGCAGGTAAAAACAAGCTTGACTTTAGTGATGCTTTAAACTTTTTTAAATTAAGGTCAGAAAATACAGCATGATTCTCATTTGTTGTGCCTGTGCTTATGTTGTGATCCTGTGTGGATACATTTAATCTTGTTAAATTATAACAAAGGCAACTTCTATTTATACGTTTTGATACAATCTTAAACATCAAATCTCCATTAAATGAAAATAGTACTGCGATAAAGCCTGTTGTCCAAAGATTTTATGCTCCTCCGTGGCAAAATTAAGATGATTATTGTCAATGCGAGATTGGATATAATTCATTTTGAAGTGTCCGAATCTTCAACGCCACATAAGACAGTCCTGCCCTATGTTTGAATTTCTTTGAAAGATCTCAGTTGCATGACCTTTTTGCACTTCTGTGTTTCCACAAACCTGATCTTCGGAAAGACTACAGAGCAGCACAGCGACAAAATACGCTTCCCGAAGTTTATGATTGTTGATCGACGGTAAGTGAGATAATTGTTAAAAATCATGATATATGACTTTAACGGCTTACAATATTTGGCTTCACTAAAGTAACATTATAAGAAAACTCGGGAGAGAACAGTTACTGCAACTTTTAATAAACCCACCTGTTCTATTTTTGCTAGTTGCTCAGCAGGCCCGTAGCCACGGGGGTATTCGGAGGCAGTGCCCCCCAAACCTTTTTGTGACCCCCAAATTTTGTTGTGCCTAAAAAAATTTGTTTTGAACACAAAATACAAACAAAAATCTTGCCCCCTAAAAATGTTTTTTGTCTCCTTAAACGTTAAAACCTGGCTACGGGCCTGTTGCTCACTACTGTCTTCGAAACATCTGTTCTGTGATGAAAGTCGTCAGACCAGGCACGGTCCTTATTCTTTACGTCTTTGTGATGCTGCGAGACTGGCGCTGCTTTGACAAAAGTTGCTCTCGTTTTATCATAAAAGAGAGCGAGAACACCTGTACAATCCAATTATTTGGTCTACTTTTTATTCTGCCACTTACCACTTTCTAGAGCTGGCGGATATTCCGGGGTTCTTACCGCCCTGACATCAGCGAAATAACATAATTTTTGATACGTCTTTAACTTGAAACCGTTGTTATTGATACCTTGATCAGCTTGCAATGGTTCTAAACCATACAAATAGACTTATTTTTCTCAACCTTTTCTCTGCAAAATTGTTTGCATAAAAGAATGCGATTGCATGTATAAGACCTAAAAGCGAGAACTACATTTTCTGTTGGACACATTAATTTGCTTTTGATGATTTTGACTATTTGCAATTGTTCAAGTGACATAGCTGATAAAAGGAGCTCAAATTACTGTGACAATCGGGTAGTTTCACACTTATGAAAATATCAAAGGTTTGTCAAACTGCGAAGGCCCAATAAAACAACAACATTTTTGTGCATAGCAATGTACCCGCGGTGTGACTTTCCGTGCTTGTTCTTACGTGAGGTGTCATGCATCACTTACTTCAAGAGTCTCCACAGATAAAATCTGTTTTTCGCTCCATTTACGGACCACTAGCCCCGGTTTTAGCGCGCGGACTGAGGAAATGAGTCGAAGCAGACCTTCGCTTCCGAGTTCTTTGCGCCCCGCCAGTTTTGCGTCAGTTCTTTCAGTTTATTGCAGAAACAAAACAGATCTTGACTGCTTGTGCACGTCTATTCAGTGAGAGTTGTAATAAGAAAAGCCAGTTTTTTGACGTTGTGTTGGTCTTATATCAGTTTCTTCGAGTGCCAGATCAGTCTAATTGCAACTCCAGCGAAGATAATTGCGATACAAACAGATGTAGAGCGGTTGTGCTGCTCGTTATTGTAAATATCGCCAAGGATTTTTTATATTGTTTCTTGACGTTTTTCTCTGAATACCTGCCCTGCGTTCGTACAGTACATAGTTTTGCAGTAATGCAGCACGCTCGACGAGAAAAGGACAACAAAAGTAATTTTGATTTTATTCGGTCGAAATGTGACAGACCTTTGTATCACTTTTGAAAAGTAACCAAGATGTTAACTTGACACTCTCATATTTGCCGCATTCCAAATCCTGATGTTCATCAACAGCCTGATGCTCCTGTGAAGTGCAGGCCAGCGGCTGTGGGTGAAACCTGAATTTACTCAGTCCCTTTCCCAGGGCCTCAGTGAAATTTTAATATACTATAGTTGATTTGTGGATGATGCTTGAGATATGCGAAAACTTTAGTACATAATCTTTTAAAATAGGTAAATCACAAGACTCTATTCGCACGTATTGAATGCCTGCCTAATATTTCGTCAACCACTGGGGTACAAGCGTTAGTGCTTCTCCTGTCTAGAGAAAACACTTAGTACCTTGAACACAATCAGCCGATTCGAGCAGTTGTTTCTGTGCTTGGGGAGTGAAAACATGTTGTGAGAGCTCAAGTTAGGACGGTGGTGTAGACACGTTAATGAATCCTGAGTAAAAAAAGCTCTGGCGTGATAAGTGAAAAAACTGGTCGCAGCGCTGTGATGTAATGCGCGCTGTGTGATTTTAAGGATGCGGCGAACATTTCGTTGGGTCCTGCATGTAATGCTTGTATAAACAGGTTGCTAATGGTAAAGAATTCGTCATAGATTACTTTCAGACTTGAGAACAGAGCGTGTTTAGCTGAAGCGAAATGCCATCGAATTGTCTGGACAGCAGATCAAAGTGCTGCAGTTTGGCTTCGCAGTTGCATGTTGGCTTCACAGGTGCAGCGGACATCACATAAGATAAGGAAGCTTGTAGTCGAAGCGTGACCCTTTTGAAAAGTCTAGCTGGACGTGGACACAAAGGGTTTGATTTCCCCTGATCCATGTGGAGTAGACCGCCTAGCTCTCATCGCTTGATCACTGCCTTTTCCGTTAATTGAACTCACTGATTCCCTTCCACCAACGGGGTTTATGCTTTCCTAAAATTATCATTATGCTACAGCACGTATGACAGCTTTGGGAGGTTCGTTCTTCCAGGATTGCAGAACATCTTATTTTGCGCAATATCTTTTCACAAAGATAACAAATTTAAACGCATTATCCATCACTGTCCTACCAATAAAGTTTTACTTGAGACAGATGAAATTTGCTCACAGTGCAGTTAACCTTTCCCACCGGCTTCTAGCAAGTTTGTGCACTTTCTGGTATAGGATGATTTTCATGCTAAAAGTTCGTGACGGTTGTAAATAAATCTGTATTTGCGACGAAAAGAGGATGTTTGGCAATGATGTTGTATTTGGTGTTGTTTCGGTCATATGTACTGTAATGTATCAAAACATCAACAGCTCACCTCCAATATTCTTGCAAAGCTGAGAAACTATTTCCCTCAATTTTGTTTTTTACATACCTTACCTAATATGGCATTTACGTACAAAGGCAAGTTGTTAAACTTTGCATGTTTCAAGTCACAAACCTAATTTATTTTCTAAGTGAATCTGTATGTCGCTGCAGTAGTTCTAAGGTTAGTTGCTTTCATCGTGAAGAAGTCGATATATCGACTGCATGGGATTTTTGAATTGGGAAATGCCGGTCAAGATGTAATCTAAAGTAATAAAAACTACGTGACCTGCAAGACGTAGTCTTGGGCAATCACTCAAATCTTGTTTGAAACAAAGGGACCTTGCTTGCGACAAGCTTTCGCAATCTTCTGGACCAGCTGGCCTGGTGGTTGGTGTGTCCGATTTGGTGCTGGTATGTTTGGTTTCGACTCTAGACCGGGTCTTTCCAAGACCTTGCAAACTGCTTCTACACCTGGCACAGCGTACAGAAGAGCTGCAGAGACCATCTCTGTTTGTGTTTTATCCGTTACGTTCTACTGTTGTCTCTCGAGTTTCTACAATTGCACATGTCAATCATGCAAATATGGCCCGGTGCTACTACACTTAACTGTTGTACAGCGCCAAAATGCCAGTAAAATCAATCGCAATCTTCCTTTCAAGGAATAACTATTGCTTTCCGACTGTTTGCGTTTTCTGTAAGTGTTGTTGCCTTCCGAATGTTTGCGCCTTCTGTAAGCCCCCTGTGCAGTATTGTTTTCTCCCCTTTTTAGCTGTGCTGACTACCGCATGGCCTATGTTGAAAACACAGCATTGTGACATATCTCAGTTCGCTTGAAACTCCTGTGGCCTTTATTTAAAAAAAATCTTCTATGTCGAATAACGAAGAATTACAGTTTACATTAGCTTTACTGGACATACGTCTAAATCTTTGTTCATAGAATGAATAAAAATTTTATGAAACGCACCTCACACTCCCCGTTGGATTCTTAACATAACATCCATGGACTTTTGAAGGTCCGTTAGATAATTTCTTAAAATCGTTGATAATAATATGCATTCCAATGGTAACTTGAAACACTGCTCTCCACACTTTGAGATTTAAAAATCGTTAGACTTTTTCTCCTTCGATATGCTTCTTGAGCAATTTTATTGAAATCGTGAGTTACGTTAAATGAAGAATCGTAAACTTTGCCTTGATTTCGATAAACAAAACTTAAATAATAATTCTGCTTTACTTATGTTCTTTCCACAACATGTACGTCGTGTGCAAAATTGATTTCATTTATTGGTATTTCATACATTCCGGATAGATAGTGATATTTCTCCCAAATATTTCAACTTTCTGAAAGTGTAGCTCGAGGAGAATCAAAAAAATTCTGGTGCACCATCCAGGGGTGGTCATATGGTGGTTTGTTTTGAACTCATTTAAATTTTGAACTTTTCCTCTGTTTTTATTTTTGAAATTAAAATTATTACAATCAACTTTCACCTTGAAGCAAACTAACATGCTTTAAAAGACTCCAATACTGCTGCCACAAACTCAACACCGAAAAACTCAGCACGGGCGATTTCATGTTTTGTAACATGTGAGAGCGTGCAAATGCTCTAAAACAAGAGTCGGCAATCTACGGCCCGCGGGCCGCATCCGGCCGGCCAAGCAAAATCATCTGGCACGCAGCCTCTTTACAAATTGTAGTAACTGCATGGCCTGCCTAGTGTTATTATATTTTATGAATCTGCCCACCTTGCAACTTCTTGCATTGCATACTTATGAGGCACTACTTATCAGAAACCGCACTGTAAATGTACTGAATGTCGTATTTTGGACTTTCATTAAACAGCCAATGGAACGGAATTGGTGTAAAATTATGTACGGCCCACCATACCTTGCAGAGTTTGTTTTTGGCCCGCGACTAGGGAGAGATTGCCGACTCCTGCTCTGAAACGTTTATTTTTCAGAATAACGTTTAGGAAGTTGTTCAGCAATGAAATGAGCTGCTGATTTCCTTGCACCTACAAAAATACTTAGAAAATAGCTGTTTTTCTTGTTCGTCGCCAGCCTTCCTAAAATTAGAAAATCACCGAAACACGATAGGTTGTAGAAATATGTTTTGGTCAGAAACGATGTATAGGTAAAAGTTTTATAGCGCGAAACGAAGTTGAGCAAATGGAAAACTGTATCCGCAGCTCAGTTTTTCTGCCACAGATATGAGCACACAGTTATTGAATGACAAACAAGGGATGAAAAGCGCAGTGTCTGTTTTGAGTGCTAATTATGCGTGAAAAGAAGGGCGAGGTCTTCTGGAACTTTAAACTGTTCGAAGTTCAGAATAGCATTGTTGCAAGTTTCTCCATGAGACCTTGCACGCTTGAATGGAAACATTCAGTTTGGGCCCATTTAGCTGTATTGATAGCTTAAAAATGTCAGACCTTCGTAAGAAGTAAGGTTGCGATTTCTAACTGTGGTGACAGTTTTACTTTCCGACTGTAACTAAGGTTATTTTGCTTTATTTTGTGATGCAGAAATCACAACTGAAATGCAATTTTGTCCAGGTGAAACTTCACGGCGCAAATACCGTGTGTTCAAAACGATTCGCAACGCGAAATTAGAAAGAAGGATTTGGTTATATGTTCCTTGCAGCCGCATGTTCCTCCGTAGTCCATTTCACTTTAGTGCCACTCACATGACACCTTGGCTGCACTTTGATCTCGACGAATTCCTGAGATAAACCCCAGGTTCCTAAAGTCTTAATGCGGTACCATGCATGCTTCGGCGCTTGCTTTGATGACAAACGCGAGTTTCTGCTGTGACGCTCAGAACCGAGTCAAGCGGAAATTTCAGCTAGACTTTTCTGTTGATGATTACGATAATAACAACTGCAGCCAGTTGCAATACATCCAGTTGGTAAACAGGCAGCTGGAGTAAGCTTGCCTTGCTAATACTAGTGTTAGAGCAAGGTCTCAAACAAGTATAACAATGCATTTTGAGTTCTAATTCGATCGAAGAAATATTGCTAAGTAGCTGCGCTTAGAGTTGTACACTCATCAAATACTTGAATTTTGCCCAATTGTGACATTACTTTTTCTCAACCTTTTCCAATGTTTTCTTTTTCCTGTGAAAATGTATGAACTAATTAACAAAGATCATTATTACACTTTTCCCAACGTTTGCCAAATTTCGTCCAAATTGAAGGATTTTGAGAAGTTTTGGGAACACTTTGCAAAGTTTCAAACGTTTTTTTTCCGATTTTCGTCTATTTTTTCCCGTATTTATGGACCATTGACCAATTTTTCACGTTTCTGAACTACCAGAATTCAGTTGCCCTACCTGCTTCCCACTATGGTTTAAATATAGTCTTGTGTCACCATATGAAGTTGAATGTAGTATGCAATAGTTGTATTTTCATGACATAAATCGATTCATTGACGAACTTAAAGCACTTGTCGCCATATTAAATGTTCCCAACATTGTCCGCTACAATTGCTCGATTACAGATTTTCATGTCTTGGAACTAATCACAGTTTTGCAGAAAAAGCTGTCGAGACCGCCTTTACAAATCAGTCGACGGTGCTGTTCTGTTGGCTTGCCATGCGTTCCGCACCGTCGCGTCGCTTTGTCGGCATAAAGTTGACGCATTTGGTTTGTTCGCAGTTTCACCCAAACCCATGACTTAATGGGCTTTTACAAAAATTGTTGTTTCTTAAACATAATATCTCTGCCAGTGTTGTCTTCGAGTTTATGCACAACTCAGCCTGTGACCTCCATTTTGCGTGACCACTATTCATGATACAAGGTTTAGCATTTTTATGGAGAAATTCAAGATTTGTTGGGCAGCTCCAGTACTATTGCCACCGATGAATATGACCAAAAACTAATAAAACGCTTTGAATGAGGGTAGCTTGGAGAAAACAAATCGGAAATAAATTTTTTTAGATAGCAATATGAGTTTTCCTGAGTTGGTTACGTCCATATTCGTCTTATTTTTTGTCGACCATGACATTATTTGCCCCACCGCCCACGCGGGTATATGATTCACTTCCGAAACACGTTGGCTGAGAGATTTTGTAGAAAACCTGCTGAAGATCTCGCCAAGAAGCATTGGTGATAACACATTTTCAGTTAAGTCTGTATTTCAAGCATTTAATTTTATGTGCTGAACGTGTCCGGTTGGATTTATAAAATCTTCATTAAAGCAAATGTTGCGCAGTTGCAAACGAGTCTGCGATTAGTGGTCCTGACCAGAAAACACTTTGCACGGCATACTACTCAGCGCGTTTACACTGACAGCGTCAGATGCTGGCTTTGTATAGAAACTGTTTTTTTGACGAATTGTCACACAACGCTTGATCGTTCAGTGTTTGACGATCCGCTTAGCAAATCCCAAGACTCGTCTAGTTTAAACCAAGATTGTCTGTTCTGTTTTTGGGAGCAACAAACATGGGTAATGGGTTGCAATAGGAATTGACAGATTTTATACCTTCTGGCTGACAGCAACATCCTACATGTTGATACTATTTTTTTTATCAGTGGCCAGGAGTTTCACCCGAAGTGGGATATGTCACAACGCTGTGTTTCATCGTAGGCCATGCGGTAGTTCGGGTAGCTGAAAAGGGGGAGCGAAAAATCCCTAGACTCGCCTCTTTAAATACTATTTGTGCAAAAATACAGAAGTCGAGAAAATCAGACCAAATTTGAGAAATAAGTACAACTGCACAATTCAAGGATACGAAGAAAGAAGCGCCGTCTGACAAGCTGAGTGTAGTTGATTATTTAAGCCAGCAGAGTTTTTGTGCACCTAGAAGTAAAAAGATAAGATGATTAGTGAACAAATACTGTTGAAGAAACAACTGAAATTTTTTGCAATGATCATGTTCAAGGAATAAAGCTACATCTAGGATAGAACCAACGTAAACTTGCACCCATTTCCAGAGTGGAGAAAAATCGTTCATTTTCGCCAAGCTCACTTCACTGCCTCCGCACCGTTACTTCAGCACCGCTTGTGTTAATTCATTGAAACACGTGGCAGCCATTGCATTGTCAATATTTACGGGCAGCCGTGGCCATGCAAGTTTTGTGTCTTGATTTAAATCTCGTGCGAAAAAGCACCCGCCTTTTTATTAGGTTATCGAATTTTTCATACACCTGCAAGTCAATCGTTTTATGTTTTCCCACAGCTTCACAAGAGTGCTTTTTGGCGTAATGTAGCGGCTCCCAGGGAATTTCTGTCGATTCTGAGCCAGCCAAGATGCGTTTTTATGCCAACGAAATGAAATCACTTGTGCACGTGCAGACGCTGGGAGTAATTATTTGTTCAAAATGTGCCAGGCGAAGTGCACCTTACTGATGTCAGAAAAGTTTTGCTGTCGTGATAAAATGAAAACTTGGGTAATATAGTCGATGTGAAGTTTTCAGAGTTAGGCTAGGCCTTTTTATTCAGTGTACCTAATCCGTAAAATACTTTTTCACGTTTACGGCTTGCCTACAAAAAGAGATAGCTTACTTAACGCCATTTTGTACGGCCGCATGTTTTTCTTAGTCCGCAACTGCGAGTAGTGGATTCTTTGGGAAACAGGTTATGTTCGTGGTACAAACCTTAACTTGGATAGCCATAGCGAGAATTAAAGGCCAGACTTTGTCATGTGCAGTTACAGTAAGCAGCGCTGCGTGGCCCCAATTTACGCAGCAGTTGGCGACCAGTACTATCTGTGGCTGCATATTTCATCGATTCGCTGTTGTTACGCTCCCGCGCGGCGCTCCGAGGATGCGGTCGAGCGAAATTGCTGGGCGCATTTTTTGCTAAAGTAAGTGGGCGAGCTACTGCGGATTTGCTAGTTTTTATCCCCTGTAGTTCAATGAACAGCCAAAGTCCAGCTGCGATGCTCCTCTGCGGCAAAAGAAGCAGGTCATACCAATCCCCGCTATGTTCGGGCTGAAAAAAGGTGGCTTTGCGCGAGGTTGTTGCGGTAGTAGTTTTGAATTTGTAATATGCAAATGTTGCGATAGTGCATGACTGAAAGGGGTGAAACGTGCAAACCACCTTCTGTAGAGAATTGCGGCAATATTTTGCTGTTCACATCGGCTAATTTGGCATTTCGAGTTTTTTTTCTCTTAATGACGAATGTGATGGAAGCTTGCGCTTTGCAATTGTAATTTGCGTGCAGCAAGCCGTACTTGAAGAAATGCCGATGCCTGAGTTAATTTCTGCTCATGCAACTGGTTTATGCTTTCAATTCAAACAAAAGCCTGTTCGGCTTATACGAATGCTATGGTTACATACCTTTTTACTGAAGCGGACTGTACTGGTTTTGTTGGTGTATCAACTGCTAAAAATGCTTGCCGAACAACAGAAAATCGGTTAAGGCAGACCGTCGTTGATTGTTAAGAAACACGATACTTCGTCGAGTTTGTCGTTCCAGCGGGCCTTGAGGAGCTGTGCTCGACCGATCTTGAAATAGTTATCTGGCCGCTTCCGTATTTAAAGTCGACTTGAGTCACATGACTGCTTTGAGTTATAAAGAAAGTTACGAACGTAGAAAAACATCCCAGTGTTCTTGCCAGGCTTTTTCATTCTGAAAACAGAAAAAAAGTTTTGTGAAGAAACGTCAACTACTGTACACGCTGAAAGGCGATAAAACGCGAAAATGCAGGTTCAGAAAATATTGTTGCTTCATCATAATTTGTTCAACGGAATATTTTAATAAGAATGAAAATTTTGTTNATAATTTTTTTTCTGCTGCCCTTCAGATGATTATATTCCACTTGCATATTGGGCTAATCATGATGTAGTTTAATCGTTTGTTTCGCTTCGGATTTTGCATAATGGTGTTTCGTAGGGATGGTACCCCTGCGACCCTCACCAGAGGAAAAGCGGTTATGAAAATGAATGAATGAATGAAGGGGTATAAAAATGAATGAATGTTTCGTGATGGTTTCCTTCTTGATTTCTTGATTTTAAGTATTTGTATGTATATGCATTGAAAAGTTTCTACAACGTTTTTACCAACAGATTGTAGTTTGCACGATATCATTGCAAAATTTCTTGTTTCTTACTCCGGAATGTCGCGTTAATTTCTGCATGTCCATAGAGTTCTTGACTTTTATGGAGAAGCACTTGTCAAACTTTAACCTGACGTTGCGTACTCCAGCGCCTCGCAAACACCACCTCGACTGCTTGCACAAGTCATAAATCGACTTTGTGTTGGGGATTGATTTTATACACGCGTGGCCGGTTCAAGTCAGTCGGAGAAATGTCGCCGGCGCGTACTTCGGGATTACTGAAGACTGTTTCCCTGTTGTTGTTGACTGTTGTGCCCGCTGTCCTCTGCAGAACGCGGGGCCGCGAGTTCGCTAGTAGAAGAGCGCCAAAGCATCAGGTTTACGAAGAGGACTACCACTGTGAGCCCATCGAAATCGATGAGTGCAAAGGAATCGGATACAACTACACAAAAATGCCCAACAGCTTGGGCCACGAAAGACAAAATGAAGCGCAAATGGGATTAATTATGTACCAGGCGCTTATCCAGTACAATTGTTCGTCAGAGCTATTGTTTTTCCTTTGTGCTGTTCACGCTCCTATGTGTAACGAAGAAGTACAAAAACTTATTGGCCCATGCGAAAGCATGTGCCGCTCAGTGAAGTCAAACTGTGAGAAAATCATGGAATCATTCGGATATCCATGGCCCAAAAGTCTCAACTGTTCCTTATTTCCACGAAAAAACACTATGCTGACTATGTGCATGGAAGGAAACGAGATTGCGCAGAAGAACCCTGAAACCAAGAAGCCCTCGATACCAAAACCCAACAGATGCAGGTGAGAGTGCTTCGCATGGTCAATTGTAGCAGTTCTCATATGGGTTCAATTGTTTCGCTTTTCAACTGGATGATTCGGACTCAGCAGTAGGGATAAATAGCGAGGACAGTGTAAGCACCTCTGACTTGTAGACTGTCAGATTAGTGCAAGTGAAACAACCACTGGACTACGAAAGACCCAGTGGCTACTCAACAGTGTCTTGTCAGAACCGATGTCCAGTTTTTTCCACTGACATTAACTGATAATGTTTGCTGGGTTTATATCCAAGCTTAGGAGATATTGCATTTCAATAACATTTATGTCGTCTATATTCAGCTGCACGCGATAATATGAACCTTTTTCGAACTGTTCTTTCTATTACGACTTGCACGACACACCAAAGTTTTAGTATTCCAAAATTTTTCACATTTCAAAAGTGAAAGACGGTGAAGTTCCACTTTGATTCTGCTGCTCCCATTCACATGTGAAAAACATCAACGTTTTTACATCATACCAGGTTTTTTTTAAGGAAAATGTTAGGGACCCGGTATGGATCTGTAGGGACCCGATTTCTCTGATCTTAGGGAACCGATTTTCTGAGTTTAGGGACCCGATGATAATTTTTTCTGATTCTAGGGACCCGATTTGAAATTCTAGGGACCCAAATCGGGTCCCTAAAACGCCTTAAAAAACCCTGATCATACGTATAATTCGTACAGTTACTAAAAACGGAATGTGAAAACACGAGTTTGATCAACGACAAAATATTTTGAGGAAAGCCTGCGATGGCATGACTTGGAAGACGCTTCACTTAAAAGCACTAGTGTTTCTGTATGCTTTCGAGGAATCAGTCGACTGCCATCTGCTTTCGTCTTTTTGCGATGATTCAAACTTGCACATA
>JGI24022J15233_10004172_pt1 | contig 14788 bp, 10 predicted proteins | sample Ectturendosymbi2_FD_15233 | JGI IMG/M metagenome (IMG submission 15233) | reverse complement strand
AAACTCTTTGAGCTTTTATTCAAACTTAACCATGGAAAAGTTTCATAAAGTACTGGGTTGAAGTCTCGTTTACTGCTCTCACCAGGATACTGCTTGGGATTCTATGATTCTAGAATTGGCTGATAGGGTTCATTAACACCAGTAGAAATCAACTGAGGACTACTTTGGCTTAATGCATCAGATTGCTCATTTGAACAAACTTCAAGAACAGCAGTACCAGGCACAGGCTCATTTAAACACTGACAGCTCAAATCAAAACATTTGGAGGTGCGCTTGCACCCACTGCACCCCCGCCTCCTACACCAATGGCTGTACCTCTGCTGAAGGTCGCGAGGACAGCAGACCTAGGGGGACTGGCAACACCTCACAGTGGATAGCAATCTCATGTAGTTTTTCTGGATCCACAACCAAGACGGGACCAAGCAAGGTTGGAGAGGTAGTCACTCACTCCACCTTGTCCGTGTACAACCTATTGCGTAAGCAGGACTCCCCAATCTTTCCTGGGACATTCTGGTCACATTGCCGAGGCAACGTAACTCCGATCTCTCGATTCGGGGAAGTGGCCCGAAATTAAGGGATTTACGAATTTCACAGCTGCTCATTTTTTCGCGAAGTGTCACACAGTGCACTCTTCGCAAAAATCCCATCTCTGCAGCTAGCACTTGGAATAATACTGTATTCTTTCAGTCATTACGTGGGATTCATGACCGTAGGTGAGGATCGGAACAAAGACTGATTTACAATCGGACAACTGGACAGTCTTTGCAAGCTCCTGTTTTGTCACCACAGAACGATATAGCTCAAGCAGAACTTCGTTGCGTTACCAATCCGTTTATATATATCTCCTTGATACGCCTTTCGTCATTTGTACATACCGCCCCAAGGTACTCGAAATTCTCCACCTGTGCAGTATTTTTCCTCTCACTTTCAGCTCAAACTGGCTTTGGTTTTTGGAGAGACATAATACTTTGTTCTTTACTGCTGATTTTCACTCCAGCTCGGTAATACGCAGCAGAAAACCGATCACATCCCTCAGTTTGGAAAATGGATTCTTTGTAAATATTTTGCCCCGTAGAAAATCCTAGACCAGGGGTGGCCAACCTTTTGCACGCCATGCGCCAATTTTTCCAAACGTGAGTAGAGATGCGCCATACCGTCGGACATTACTTGTTACAATGTTACTTCACATTATTAGTGATTTACCAGGTTATATAATCAAATACAAATGGAATATCTGGTGTAGCAGCAAACAGACTTTAAATTTACTTTGCAATGAGATTTCAAATATTTTACCAGTTTTGCAATGCTTGGAGTTAAATGTGTTACTGAGAGCAGCAGAAAATTATTCAATTTTGAAGCAGTCAGGAGCGACCTCGTTTTTCTTTTAATCAATTTCATGGACGAAAATACTTATTTGAATGTGTACGTCGTTTGAAAAATACATACATATAACTTAGCTAATTTCCTTATTCTGGGAAATATTTACATGGCAAGGATCGCCAGAAATTAATCACGTCGAAAGTTCCAGGGACTGAAGAAAGCGCATCAATTTTCGTGTTCAATATTAAATTTGATTTGACTTGGCATTTTTTTAATCATTGTTTCAGTAAGTGAAAATGGGTTTATAAATACCAAAATGCAGTATTGTTCTTTAGCAAAACCACAAAAGCGATTTTCAAATTAGTCTCGCAATAACTTGATCTTTCTAGTGTATTTTCTCAAATTGCCATTATTATTCAGTCTGCTCCTTTAAATACGGAGACTAGCTGATATCATCATTTTCTAACTGGGAAATGAAGAGCTTTAATTTCATGTTTGTTTCAAGACGATAACAGGCATTTCATAAGGGATTTTTAAGGAAAAAAAACGATAAAAATATTGGAAAGGTTTACAATTTTACTATGTTACGATTACAGGCAGACAATGCGCCTCTTCAAATCACCCAATGCGCCAAATTTGGCGCATGCACCATAGGCTGGCCACCCCTGTCCTAGACAATCCTAGAAGCTTTGGACTATTGCCAAACTGGTTTTCCTATTGTGAATGAAGCCCTAGAAATTCCAGTAACACCTCAAAAGTTACAGGAATCTCTGGTGGTTGTGCAGAAGCCGCAACAATGCGCGGCCATGCTGGGTTCGGTTTAATGGCAATACGTTTTTCCAGGCTTACTTTCGTTTTTGTCGTGAGTGTATCAAATCCAAACTTGTTTGCTATCAGGTACTTTTTGCAACTGCATCTCTTGTGGCGTAGCGTGAACTCTTCGCGAAAATCTGTTATGAGGATTGTTGGTGATGCCAACAAAAACAATTTGAAAGCAGAGATCTTTGCAATATTTGAAAGTTCTCGTTTTGTCATAGGTGAAGATTAAAAATCACGCATTACTGCGTTAACTTTACTAGTCTGTGTTCTAATCTTTTGTTGTCTTCTCCATTTTTGGTATGTGAACGTCTCGACCGCTGCATTGCTCACCGTTTAATTTCTGGGTGTGCTGAATTAATTTTCACACAGAGACATAAGATCTTGTCTGTTTAGTGTTAATTTCATTCTAGCTCAACCCGATACCACAGCAAGCTGATCAAGGGCATGTTAAAGGTTTCGTTTAGAGAATGCAAACAAACTTAACAAACTGATCCGTAAAGAGCAAACTGTTGATGTCTGATGTGATACCTTCCTTAGCAAGCAAGCGACTGCATATCCTATTCATATCGACCTTGGATGGGCACAACACTCACAGTCTATGCTTTTGATTGAATCCTGGTGGCACGGGCACAAGTTTTGAAGTTTTACTATAGTGATTTAATGACCAATAGCTACCCGTCATTTCTGCAAACTCTTCAATAATTTCTGGAATTCATTTCGGTAATGTATTTACACAAGACAACGAAGTTTGTACACAAGTGTGCATTGTGTAAGTCCCTGGGAGTTGGGAGATTTGGTGGATTGTAAAATTGTGGTTTATGGATCACAGGTCAGGTCTAATACCACTCTAGTCATTCTTAACTGTTGCTACAGTTATCTTGCAGCGTCTTTTTTCAAGGAGCTTAGCATATACCTTTCCATGAGATCTAAAGATTGGCCCAAATTGCCTGGCGATTTGACGCATAAGACATAGGTAAAGAACATCATTTTAAAACTTTTACGTTGTGAAGTTGGATTTTATCGCAACCTTAAAAAGGTTTTAAACTTTAGCGTCAATATACATACCTTTTCTAGCACCCCGGTTAAAACCTTAACGTAGTTTGTCAGGTGGGCACTTTGAGATACACCCATCCCACCTTTCGGCGACGCCATGAGGGTGACGGGGCGTTTTGGCCATGGTGGTTGCAAATGCTTTATGGTGAAAAAGTGTATTTTTGAAATACAGTAGAATTGCCCTATAACGTCATTTCAAGGGACCGGTGAAAAAGCGTCGCTAATGGCGAACTGACCTTACAGCCGAACTACAATAAATCGTTCCTAAAATGGCGTTTTGGTTGAAGGCCAGAGCGTTATATCATGAAGGATGTTTGTTTGCCCTTAAGCTAAACCCTAAACCTAAACCCCAAAGCAAAACACAAATTTTCTTTATTGAAAAAATACATAAAAAGCGATCTCATCAAAAGCATCATGTCTTATAACCGTCTTATAACCGATTATCCCCAAAACGGCGCCGTCCAAACGTCCATCGCCGAAACGGGATCGCGGAAATGTCCCATTTCTTTCCACCTTTGCCAGACTTTCGTAGAGCAACATGAAAGTAGAAGAGTTTGTATTCATCGCCTTGTTCCAAAGTATGAAAACCACAGCGCTTATTTGAAGATTTTCTGGAGATATCCCAGAAGTTCCATAGTATATTCAAAATATTGCTCAGGTCAATCCTTTTAAGAAACACTTTCTGTAGCCCTAGATTTTCGCCTGAATAGAAATCTCACCATTTCCTAGGTATACTGCAACGTTTCCGGAGAAGACGAGGGCTTTACAACTGTGCAGAAATTATTGTCGAACTTACTTGACCTTGAAAGCACCTTGTTGAATGTCAAACATTTTTATTATTTACAAAACAAACACAGGTCCACGCCCAGAAAAGGTGTGAGGCAGGCGAAGAAGCGACACAAAAACTACACGAAAAAAATTCCGCCAGTAGCTTTTCCTTGGCGGTCTGCACTAGAGCCATGTCGTATTGTGTTCGAAAATTACAGGTGTACAGAGAGTGGAAGTACATGAGGTTAGGACATGGAATTTGTTATTTTTAGGAAAAATTTTAAATTTGTATTGTACACAAGGATCCTCTACCCAAAATGGCAAAGTTTATTTACAAAAATCCCTGGTACTCAGTGGCAAACTATCACTCACAAGCTATTTCAAACAAAGTGACTTTGATTACCAAGGCTGTCTGATCAAAAATTGACTTGAATATAAAAATTGAAAAAGTTTTCATTTCGAAGCTGACAGTTTAACTTGCAAAAGACGATAAATGGACAGAGTCATGAAAATGTGCTATTTTCAGGAAAATTTTCTGATTCGTATGTGATAAGAATTTTTGTTGAATGTCGGCTTTCTTGCCTCACAGCTTTTTGCATTGCGTTAGGTAAGTCATTAGAAACAATAAATTTCTCTCAAAAGAATCATACAAATTTCAAATGTGCTAAACAACAGAATCTAATCGTTCTTGTCTACCACAGTAGAAGCACACTGCGTTAGTCCCTTCGCATCGCAAAATGAGTGGTGGGTCTTCCACTGGAGAGCGAGACTGTCGAAAAGTTTTCAAATCAATCCTTTTGACTTAAACCCGAACCCAGTCGTTCATCTCGCGAACGACGACCGATGCGTGACGGTTTAAATCGCCCATGCGCATCTCATGTACGTAAACGCTTTGTTGGAACAAGGGGAAAAACGAGAATGCGTTGCTTGGTGCAGCTTTGTGTAGTGGAGACATTCAACATATCTACTGTACTGTTTTAGCAGATAGGCATGATCACAGTGTCTTTCTGTACTGATGTGCAGAACGACGAATTATCGCAAAAACTTAAAACAGAGCCTAGTCGCCTGATACCTCGAAAGCTGACGGAAAACCTAATCGTTTAATGGTATACGTTTGTTAAGCCTGCCATATGAGGAAACAACAGAATGCTTTTTTGACTTTTTCCAGAAAACATCGCAGCGTAACGTCTTGTTCTCTTGGTTGAAAAACCAGGTAGCAACTTTTTCCTCGTTTTTTGTCAACTTCAGTCTTGAATATCGTGACAAAGTTTTACAAACGTTTCGTAGATTATTATCGTTGGACACATTATTTTTCTACATTCAAAGCAAGTAAATTTAGGCATGGTTTGTTCAAATTGTGTTTACACTGAAATACAAACTAATACTACCCTTGCAGCAAAAAAATTCTAGATGCCCAGGAAAAGAAAACGTTAGCATACTGCAAATGTCTTGAAAAATATTTTGCTTTTTGCCTGTTTTTTATTTAGAACATCAATTTAGCAATAACATTTTATTGTGGTTACTAACCTGGAAATGTGGCAAAGCATCAGAAACTTTTCGGAACACCAATTATTTTTGCCACGTCGATTTTATATCACCCCTCTGTAGCTGGTAATGCCTTGCGAACACAAAATTAGGAAATCTGATAAAACAAATTCACCAATTTTCTGTAAATCCCCCTACCATAAATGTTCACAGCAGTAAAATTCCGAAAACCTTGAATAACAACCATTTCTCCTCATAGGTGCAACCAGGACGGGCCTAAGGGCCATGCCCCTCGAAAGTTTTAGAACATATAGTCATTTTGTGCTTTGAGAGACGCTATCCCCAAAGAAAATAGCGCTATGCGCCTAAAATCAAATATTTTTCCCCCCCAAATTTTTGGTCTGTTTACGCTACTGTTTCTCCTGTGGTTGGTAAGAGATCCCAGTAATGATGTTGTTCGACCAGTTGACCAAAATGCGTAAAAATATTTGCCGAAGTGTGTCTTGTCGACTACGTCTCCGTGAAAGTGACACAGGGACCCACAAAGAACCAAGTGAAGTTTTCACAACATTTTCCCATTTTTTCGTAGGGCTGGCAGGTTTTTTATATGTTGCAGAAAATCGGGTTGGATTTACCTGTTAAAGCGGTCAATAATACCTGATATTATGATTGAGAATAATATAAATAAGCCAGCAGTCAAAGGATATGATTTCCTTTGCTTTGTCCGTCCCCTGATGTTTTCCTTTCCATCTCTGGGAACGTTAACGTTTTTAAAGGTCAACCTAAAATTAGAATAAAAAGAAACCAGCTCTGTTTCGATTTTGGCAAGTTTCGAAGCGTCATGGCATGCCATTTTGTGAACAATAATTTCAATTTACATTTGAACAATGGGTAAGTTGGGATTTATAACCATTATAAAGTAGTTAGTTTCTATAAAGCATGATTTTGTTGTTATTAATTTGTAACATTTTATGTCGGGTCTAATGTTTGCTAAACCGTTAAATGTTATTTACTTCTTTCATTTATGGACCATTAGTGGCAAGCAACTTCTCACGCGTAAATTAACACAACTGAGCAGTTGTGTTAATCATGTTTTCTTTGTGTAGTACAGCAACAAAAGTTGAAAATTCAGCGTTCATTCAGTGCTAAGTACAAAGTTTGAAAATGAAACGTTGAAAATGCACGTTTTTTGTTATGTTCAGATATGATTTCTGTATTTGGATCAGTCATTTTCAATACTCATGTATTCACGAACAACATCACCAGCAATCACACTTTCATAATGAATGTGGAAACCCAGTTGCTGGATAGTCATAACGAGGACTCCCCAGGAACTGTCTCTAGCGTTAGTATTATAATGAAAAATGAAAGTGAATACGATTGTGAGAACACTTCAACTGGAAATGCTCGTTGCTTCTACGAAATTCTTGTTGTGAACCAGAGCTTGCCCATTGCTTTACCAAACTTGACAGATACAACTTTGTATAGCGAGTCTGTCGTAAAATTCAACGGTAAGTTTTGTGTTAATGTCGATGTACGTTGGTTGCAATTTTCTACTGCAAGGATTTAGCTTAATGTTTTGCCTTTATTGAACATTTATTGTTTTTCCTATTATAGTTCCCTTGCATTTTGTGGGCAGCTTTCTTTTCTACATTTAAACTTATTTTATACATGTTTCTTTAATGTCATATTTTCCTTTTACGTCTTTATTGCATTGGTTTCAGTTATTCTTTTTGTTTTCTGTTGAATTTATTTTTCAAAACCTCAATTAGTTGCCAACAGTTTATAAATCTATTTAACATCTTTATTCCAAAAATGCAAAATAGACAGTAAAGTGTAAAAGCAGCTACGGACAGAGTCGTTTCAGCGTGTGTGGTTTGAATGTACGTTGTTTGGTTTTTGTAAGGTTTTGCATTTCTGTCTTGACTTGAACAAACAAGATTAAAATTCTGTGTAAGGTGGCCGCTGACGTTTCAGATCAAACTAATTAATAATGGTTTTCAAGAATGTTTTTATTGCATGTTACAAGCTTACCGCAATAAGTAATCTAGATTTAATAATCTTTCGTGTAAAGGTCAAATGCTTTGCGAGCAATTTCAGATGCTTTGCCGTTGTTGTAATTTGTCACTTAAATGTGGATATGTGAAGTCAGAATCCTCACAGAGTTCTAAAAGCATAGCATGGCAGGCAAATTCCTCGAAAGCTTTGCAATTCTAGGTTTTTCACTTAAGATTTTTGACTTAATTTGATTTAAACAAAAGGAGATCTCAGTAGAAACAAACTTAAAAAAACTGCCTTATTCCAATGTTAGACAATTATAAAACTAGTCTACAAAGGGAAACCACTTTTTCTGATAAAAACTTTTCAAATTGATTTTGATTGTTTTTATAGTGCCGATTACCAGTGTGTATACTGTTATTACAGTTGGTGGTTTTTGCATGAACGATATTCACGTTTTTACGTATTTCATAATATGGCTTCACAGTGTTGAGAGGAAAATCAATCATCACCAAATTATCCAAACATTTTTTTGTATGTGGGTTAACGCAAGCTGGTAAAGTGGCTTACAGCCAATATTGTATGTCTAAAAAAATCAGGTCTGTAGTTTTAACTAAAATAACTTTAACAAGCTTAACTTTTGTTCAAGCCATATTGAAGTAGTAGAGATTGTCAACCATAATTACCTGGTGCTGTTTTGTCTTTCTTAAATGCTCCTTTAAAGGCCCTATATTTCGTACTAATTTTCTTAGTTTCTCTGCAAGGATATCATGTAGAGAATAAAATCTGCCGTCAATAGATACATCTTTCCACAGCTTTAAAACCAGTCTATCATGTAGCTAAACTGTAGTTTCCTGTTTTCGATGAATTTCATCAGATTTGTAAGGAGGTCCTTTGCTCGCAGTCTGATATGTCACAATAAAAGTGTGGCTAGGTCAGGTGATTACGCCACAAATAACGCTGAGTTCGTGACTAAAAAAGTTAACTTTGTCGAATGGAGGTTTTCTATAGCTATAAGAGGATAGTTTCGGTTTAACTCTCACTCTCGCTGGATCAGCCCGACGCACCATAGCGGATGCAACAGAATGATGCATTAGGCATGCACAGTTCAAAATCCGAAAAGTTATTTTGTTAGAGAAACCTTCACATATGTGAAAGTTGAAGGAATTGATGTCGTATTTAGGTTGTGTAAACTCCTTTCATATTTCCTTACTTCAAAACTACAAAGAAAGTTGCTGACCAATTTGATCACCAAGGTCCTTTTGTATTTAATCAAGAAAAAATCCGCAGAAATACATGCTTTTTGAGGTGAATTATATGAAAGTCGCAACACTGAATGAAGATAAAGTAGCACAGTGAAAAATTCACGGAGACTTAAAATGTTATAAAGTCGCATTACAGTAAAAAAATAAGAATTAAATTTTTTTCTAGATCCAGTGGCCGTTAGAGAAAAATAGGAAAATCCTGTGACTGTTCTTGAATGCTACGTATACGTCTGATGCTGGTGGAAGATGTGTGCAGAGTTCAAATGATTAGAATTCTTGTACCACTTATGAAGTTGTTATACAATTACCACCCTTTTTTGTGTTCAGTCTCAACAAGCAGAAATCTTTCTTATGCAAAACCAGTTTGACCCCAAATACTGCGACGCGTGAATGTGGAAACATTTCTGATGAACTTGTTCTGTTGACGCCAGAAAGCGCTTCATGCCACTAAACCCGTGCAAATGTAACAAGATGTGAAACTTTTGCATAGAGTGGGAAGTGGGAACTACTATAGAGATTTATTAGCCTTTTAGCTGGTGTTTGTGAAAAACCTAAAAAATGTTTTGAGATTTGATTGACCATTAACAAAACAATTTTTTTGTTGATTGAGAGCTTCATACGTCAATGGGTTCAATCAAACAAAGAGATAGAAAAACTTTTATAGCACCTGTCAAGAGAGTTTGGTTGTATTCTATAAACACATACTTAAAAATTTTGCGATACGAGACAAAAACAAGGCAGGATGTTTCACCAAATTTTAAAGACGTTATAGCTGTCGTTTTCGGCTGGACCGCTTTGCAGTGGAAAATCACCGCCTGCCTCTGTAGAAAAACGCTTCAGATGATTATTTTTCTTTAGTATGCACAGGCTATATTTGGCGTTCATGAAGATTGATTTGACAGGTAGTGCACAAGTACAGGAGCTTCAGTCTTTGAGAGGAACGTTGTTTGGCACAGGTTTTGAGAGGTCAGGAGTATGTATTTTGCTGTTTGTCGGGCTCCGTAAACATACCAGTCTTATATAAAGCAATGCCAACTTTTTCAGGTAGACACAAAATCGAACAAAATCAATACTTAATCGACGAAGTTGGACCCAAAGGGAAGACCGAGTATGCAGTGTCTTTAGCAGGAGATGATTGGAGTAAACAGTCCTGATGTATAATTTCCTGCAACACTGGTGCACACCTAAACGCTGGACGTCGTATAGCAGTCAGAAAGAGAAGGTAGCTTACTAGAGTGTGGAGTTATCTTGAAATGAGCTACATTACTTTATTTAAAGCAACCTTCAGCAGTCATGTGAGTGCACTGTGGGGTTGCACCAGGAAGCAGAAATCCGCCAGGGTGGGTTAGGTTTTGAGCTTGATGACCGCAAATACATTTTGAGAGAGCACAACTATTTCATCTGAATGTAGATATAGTCGTAAACCAAGGTTTTAGTGTATTTGATAGTGCGAGTAAAACGAGTTTCTATTGTAATTTGAGAGATTTTGAGCGACCGTTTCGGTCTCCCAAAACACCTTGCAAATGTCACCACGCAGGGTAATACACCATAGCGCGTAAGCTCTTAATCTAAGGAATGATGCTCTTCAATCAACGCCAGTCATTGTTTGAATTAGCAGCTATGGACTATACTAATTGCCTTACATATTAGGTTGGTTCACGTATTTATTCTTCTCAAAGTGAAGGGTTTGAATGCATCAGCAAATACTTTTAAAAGAAAATCGATTTCATGTAACAGTAGGCATCCTGAGTCCTGAAGTCTTATTCAAAAATAGATTCTATTTACATGAATAGGATCTCTAAGGGAATAGAATCTCTAATTGAAAGATAAATTTTTGGTGTTGTATGAAATCGAGTTCCTAAAAAAAACTGCTGATTGACTTAAATCCCGCACCTTTGTGGAACTAGTTTGCCTATATGAGTTCATCAGTTTGAACCATCGAATAAATAAAATAGAGCAGTGTCGGCTGATTCCTTCACAGCTTACAGCAACCCTGGAGGTTTTGAAAGTAGTTTTTTTCCAAGCATGAGGATTTTGTATGTACCCTGATGGCCATTCAGTAGGTAGTTGGCAATTTTATTTTTAAGGTGAAGACAGACGATACAAATTTTGTAACCGATAGGTAGGTCTGAGTTACAGTGATATCTTGAGAAACTGTATTCTCAGCTTCTTGGAAGGATGAGGCTGCAAAAGCAAGAACTACATCGCCTTCACAGTTATAGCGATGCGCAGCAGTAGATGGAACGTCAGCATTGCAGATTTTGTGTAAGACTGGAGCGCCAACAGATTCCCACGCCACCAGTTTGGTTGGCTGCTGACCGTCGCTGGTGTAGTGTACGAATGGTATTGTGTAAGGAAGTTCCATAACGACGTTAGTCATCTATTTACACTAAAAAATTTGCGAAATTTTAGGTGCACTCTTAGGGGCTACACAGTGTGTTAGGTTGCTCACAGGGCAAAATAAGACATTTAATTTTATCATCAGATACCCGTTCAATACTTTCGGTAAATCAGGGTTGCCGGTTTCAAGCACAATCTCTGTCTTTGCGAATTTTCCGACCTAAAATTGTATGTCAGGTATTTTCCTTCTCAGAATAAAGATATAAAGTTTGGCGATTAGATTTTTGATTTATGTTGCGTAAATAAAAACTTTTGGTTGGCTGTCAGATGATAGGCGCTATTTTATTGAGACCATGGTAAGATAGTCCACAACAATAGTTTGGAAATAACTAACCATTGAAAAATATTTGACTTAGTCTTATACATCAACCATTTTCTTATTCTAACCCTAACCCAAACGCAATGCTCTAACCCTCCCTTACCTAAACACTATACCCTCACCCCACATCGTCAGTTCTCAGCATATTTGATATGTCAGCGAATAGCAATAGCTTGCGATATGCATGACCTGCAATATCACTTTGCCCATGCGTAGATGGCGTAAAGCCAGCGATTTCGCAATTCAGAAATTTTGCTTGACACCGGACCAGTGTGGAGCGTTGTCTTTGAAAGATAGCTTGTTCATTAGGAAGGTGTGGATAAATGGTGGGTGTTATTCTTGTTAGAACAAGCTTTCTATACGTCTATAGCAGTGGTTCTTAACCTTTACAAATATGCCGAACCTTTACGTAGTTTTCCAAAGCTTTTGTCGAACCCCATTTTTGCCCAATATAAGAGAAAGTAAAAATGAATCAAGGGTATACAAAGGTGACCATGTTTACCTTGCTGTGATGTAACCACGCTTTTATCCATGTTTCGGATGTCCTTCGTCGAACACCTGGAACATCTCCGTCGAACACTAGGTTTTCGATCGAACCCAGGTTAAGAAACACTGGTTTGGAGATATTACACTGAAAAGACATTGTTGGTGAATTTGAGGTGTAGGGATTTTCCAGGTTTCAGTATAGAGCGTTCGCAAATTCGCGCCGTCACATCTTTTAAGATACGCTTACAGTTGAAGGTTGCGTAGATGAAGTCACCAAGCCACCGGGTCATTACCTTGCGGGAATTGATATATTGTGAACACCTTCCGGGCAATGATGTGAATAACTTTTGAGACCAGGTGTGGTGGGAAAAACGTATTTTGATATTTGCTACGTTTTTGTGCGTGTGTGCTGTTGGAAGTTTTGCGTATTTCTTCAGTAATTGTTATTTGCCTTTTTACACTACAGTAAACGTTCAGGGCGACCTGTCTGGTAATGGGTGCTGGGCAAGAACAGGCAGGGAAGATTTTTGGTTCCGCCACCAGTAGGGCGTTTGACCTGCCTCCAAGTTTTTTAAAACAGTGTGTACAAGCAATGTTTTTTACAGCGTCGATCCATCGATATCCTCAGTTTATATCAAGATAATCAGTGAGAGCAGATCTGCGATTTACCTAGTTTCTGGGCTGTCTGCATGAAGGTGTTCATCGTACAGTTTTGTGATTTCATCATCGCATCCTGGGATGTAAATGTTCCTAAAGGTTTTGATATGGACACACTGGCTGAAGACTTGACGTCGTAGGTAACATCTGGCAAGGAAATCTGTCGCAAATACCTGGACTGCTACCGTGGTAACTGCACCGACTGCGAAGTGCGTAACGCGCAAAAAGTTGTAATAAGCAAATGCCACAATGTTAGAAAACACCTGTTTCTAGGAACGAACATTCTCCAACTCAGCATTAAAGGCTGGACACCAAATAAAATGGAAGTCCTCCGAAAGTAAGCTCATGACACGATGGCTTCTATCGTTCTCAGCCAGCAACCTCATCAAACCATCGCCAACCAGCTGAAGCTGACAGGATTTACTTTAGCCATTTTTATATGTCATTCCCACATTGATATAGCTAGGTTAGTATAGAGCTCTGTACACTTCAAGCATTTAGATAACCTACTTGATAATGATACTGAATAGGCACTACTGAAGGTGACAACATCCCAGTCCATGTTGCAAATTTGTAACATCTACAAGCGACACCACTCGATAAAGCGCGACTTCCACTTGTTCCCAACCACTTCATCATTGCTGCTGATTTCAACTGCTGGCACAAAAACTGAGGATACTCCAGGGCCAATATCAGTGGCGCCCTGCTGGCTGCCTAACAACATGCAGACTCTATTTAATCCAAAGCAGCCCCTTACTTTTTGATCGTAATGAATAAACCATTTTTGTTTACAGAATCTAAGAAAATTTAAATGCAACTTGTCAAAAATTCGTTTGAATCTTTGAATAACTTTTATTTAGCAGCAAAAGCATTTTTGCGTTTCCCAACTAAAACATGCTGGAAGCATTGTATTAAAGTTTCAAAAACTGGATAACCAATCTAAGAAAATAGGTAAATGTTGGTGAAAGTGATGTGCTCTGTAGTGTAAAATCCGAACTGTTCTGATTCAAAGGTATTGGATCTGACTATTACGATGTCTTCTCTACTGAGGAAAAAATTAGATCCGTTCAACTTGCAATTAGACCCACATGTCCCGCAACTGACAAACGAACATGGTCACTGTACAACAGATCTGGATTTGTACAAAACATTGACATTGATCTTGGAAAAGGTGATCAGTCTGCAGCAAGATTTGTAGTTCATACCCTCTTCGACGATCAAGGTACGGCTTGAAAATTATTCACAGATATGAAATACAGTTGTAGAGAACCAAAGCTATAGAGTGCTTGTGTTTACATAGAGCCGGAATGAATAAGTTAAAAAGTTAGCCGTTTGCAGAATGATCACAGAATTTCGTGAGTGCAAAGCTCATCTGTATGGGTTTTGCAAAAGTATCCTTTTTATTCGCACGATCCATTCGCAGTGAACTATTATCACTTTCTTGTGAGAAATAGAAACAAAACGAGAAAACAAACTGACTAAGACACAACGCAAGTATTTTTTGTTGACACTTTCTAACATTTTGTTTATCTACAGTATGCATTAACACGTTGCACCAACGTTAATCTTATTTTATATTCCTATTTATGAAATTTGACTTATATGACTCAATCAGCTAATGTTGAAAAAGAATAAGAGTTGCACTTGATAAAATTTCTGCTGAATGTGACTCGCTTATTTCGACACACGAGCTTTTTCCCTGTCTTTGAGAAGAGGTGGCAAACCACCCATTGACTGACTTTCCAACGTTTTGCTTTTACCTGCAATCCCGAAATCGAAACTGCCATTAATTTGTGTTTCCAAATTCAGCTGATTTCTAACTGTGATTTACAAGTTTGTAACTGTAAAGCATGCTATCATCTTCAAGTTGCTCCAAACGTAGCTCTGGTTGCGTACATCATAATCTGAAAGAAAGAAATGCACAGTTTAGTGCAACAGGCATTCATTTTTCCCGAAATCATAATGCTACACGTTTGGTACCTGCTTACGTATATATACGGAATGAGCTTTTACAGAACAGAAACAGGGATATGTCCACAGATACGGATCTACCTTCTAATGGATATCAGCTGTTATTGTTTCTCTTGAAAGTTCGTACATGGTCGTAAGAACAGTATTTCATTTTTCCCGAAATCATAATGCTACACGTTTGGTACCTGCTTACGTATATATACGGAATGAGCTTTTACAGAACAGAAACAGGGATATGTCCACAGAT
>JGI24022J15233_10004170_pt1 | contig 14793 bp, 9 predicted proteins | sample Ectturendosymbi2_FD_15233 | JGI IMG/M metagenome (IMG submission 15233) | reverse complement strand
AGTGTGTGTGTTCATACTATGGACTTCGTGTCTGCTCAAAAACAAATAAATTAAAGCTTAGTTTTGAGTTTGGTGAGGCGAGTTTTCATAATTCATCTGCTCAATTTTTTAAAGCCTGCGTGTGTTCTAATTTTAGAGGTTGTCTGATGGACGTGTCAACACATAAGTCTCTTTTTCACCGCTAACGTTTTGATCGTTGATTATATCCGTAAATTATTAGTGATTTGTAGAAATACTCGCAAAATGGATATTAGGCGGTTTATGAAACGAAAAAGCATTTTGCGAACGGCCATTTGCACTGCGTCGGTCGGAACCTGAAAGGGATACCAAAATATCGACGTTCCCCCCAGGAAAGAAGTTACGCGGGCGCTCATGTACGCAACCGCAGACATCGCCAGGACTGGCAATCACCTCGCTAGTGCGATCGTTGGTTTAATCGTAAAGATCCATCTGCATTGAAATTGCACGTGAATGGCACCGATTACAGCAAAGAATTGACACAGATAGCGCAAATATTTTGTACAAACGGAGAGTAGCGTTTTACAGAGACAGTGCTTTCGATTGGCAGATACGGACGCACTTTATACAACGCGACGACTTAGAAGCTGCATGTACAGGCAGCATTGTGACGCGCACTGTACGCGCCGAAACGAGAAAAACGACAGTACAACGCGAGAAGGAACGAGTACTTTGACCTTGGAAGGAATTTGTACAAAATTATCGGACTACGACAGCAAACTGCGGTGGAAATAAGTCAACTAATTGAAGGCTGCAAGAACATTTTTTCAACCGCAGGTTTCGCGGTAAGCATCGTATTTTCGGTTAAGCTTGCGAAGTTTGAAAATATGGATGCTACCCCCCACTTAAACATAGCTTAACGACGCATTCGACACATTGCATCATACGACAACAGCAATTAATTAAGGATGTCGTAAAATTGCTCTCTGCGCTGCGGGTGGGTAACCATGACAACGAAATAAATACTTGACGAAGCGATCTTTTGTCGTAAATATCATCAAACCCTCTTCTGTCTCTTACGACGCGCCATGCTGCTCAGCAACAAGCTGATGTACGAGGTCAAAAGATCATCCATTTTGTACCCCTGAAAAACATCATAAACATCCGTTTTCTAGAAAAAAAACGTGCATATATGATTGCATGGCTGCTCCGTGCAAACATTTAACAGGTAACGAACAAATTATCCAGCCAACTTTTACCAGATTACCATGCAGCACTTGCTGATAACAGCAGTAGTTGAAAGCGGCCAACTTGATTTGCCGGGCATTGTGGAGTCCTATTCGGGTAAATTCACTAACTATTTGTTCACCAAAAACCGCAAACGTAATGTGCACTTTCTCTCTGACTAAAAACGTTTTAATGTATTGCTAATTTTCGCTGATCACTCTGTGAAGTCCATGTTAACCCTTGTATTCACCAGTAGCGTAGCCCAAAAATTTGTGGGGTGCCAAAATGATGCATTTTAGGCGAATAGCACTATTTTGTTTGGGATACCATTTCTCAAGCACAAAATGACTATGTTCCAAAAAGTTTGGAGGTGCCATGGCCCCCTAGTCCCCCCTGGCTACGCCAATGATATTCACCCTAAATAATGAAGCAGGTCACTCATACTACCTCGTTTCTACTGTAGAAGTCGTAATGTAATTTACATAAGATAAGACATACTATCTTCTCTGAACAGGGAATCTTGCTTTCTAAAACGTGCGTGGCAAATGAAAAAAGCATGTTCCACTGGAAAATTTTGCACTTTCATTTCAAAAACGCTTTAGATCCAGCTATTTTTTGTCACAAACTTTCTTTATGAAACAACGTCATCTCGACGCAACGTTTTCGAAATCCACAGTCGTAAAAACGGATTGGCAATCTGGAACACCTGGCTTGGGCAGAGGATTAGCGTTTGGAGCAAAATACACGAGCCTCAATAATAGCTCAACTTACCAAAGCTGTCTCGCATAGAAGCTTGTTGCCTTTTACCAAGTTGCCAATGGTCATGTGGAAATAAGTGTTGCCGCTACTCCAGTTGCCGATCTTCGTGAACGGGAAAGTGACAAGGATCTGTTTTTTGAAACAATGTCATGCTTTTATGAGAACATCGAGGTTGAGCGTAACCACAGAGCTACTTTTAAAATGAAACTGGTGAAGCTGGCTGAGCCTTGTATGTGCAGTGAACATGCATATTAGACAGTGCTGCCTCCACGCTAACAGCATTTACCTTTCAATTAACACAAGATGGAAAAATGCACACAAATGGAAGGAACTGCAGTGGCACACTGACGTTTTTTGATGTAGTGTTAGTAGAACTCAAAAACGCCCGCTCAACACGAAAACTGTCCGCTTATTAATGGTAAAATCATGCTTGCCTTGTTTTTCTTGAAATGAAATGCTTACGACGCAGGGTTCCCATAAATTTTCAAAAAACATTTTCCATACTAAATTAAAAGACTTCAATACCATCATTTAACGTCATTTTTCGAAAATTTTACTCTTGGAACACAATGCACAAAACACCTGCAGAACTGTCAGAGGTGACCAACAAAATTTGAATAAACAAATGGTTGAATTTAGAAATCTCGTACTTTTTCAATACCTTCTGTACATTTTGGTCAAATTCAATACTTTTCCAAGGTCTTGAAAACCGATTTCACAATTCATCGCTTATTCAATACTTTAAATACCGCGTAGGAACCCTGGTGACGTGTAAAATTAGGTTGAAAATCGTTGTGAAACGTTTCGCTCTTTGTGTTTGTTTCGTTCGATTATATATTTTCGCACCAGACGTTTGGAACTTGAGAAATTCAAGCATGTAGTTACAGTAAACAAATCGCTGAAACTTTTGCCATATTGATAATGAAGTTTTCAGAACACAGGCGAAGCTGAAGCGCTTGAATGTGGTTCACAGATGCAGAGCATAAATGTTCACAAACAAGTATGTTGGCGGATAGGTTGACAGAAAAGATTGTGGTTAAAAAGTATTAACGCCTCACAGGTCTTCCACCATATTCTTTTCAAAAGTTGGGGTGGGTTAATGGTCAGGTTGGAGAGAAATCCAACATTTTAGCCTTGTTCTAACGAGCAAACTTACATTTTTCGATTTCGTGTCGATCAGACTGACTCCATTCTTGTTGATGGCGATGATCAGATTCTCGGGGTAACTAGGCTCAGTCGTTTGCTACGCAAGAAAAAAAGAAAGGGTGTTGAACCTTGGACGGCGTGTTGCGGCTTTTAAACCACAAATAACCGAATAAAAGTTCAAAAAACCTCACCCGAACTTCAAAAAACGCGGAGCCAAACGTTGGCCACTTGTAAACTGTTTTCAAAAACGCCAACTTGGCCTCTTCTTTGGTTTTGATCGTACTCCGGTTGTAGTGAAGGGTGATTTGCTGAAACGCAACAATAGCAGATCAATCTGACAGTGATGGACTGCAAAACGTATTCAAACTTTATAAGTACGTACTTCATTCCAAGTTTTTCCTGCTTTTTATTGCGACCTTGGTTGCACTATCTCTACTATATTGAGCATTATGCGCCATTAGGTGCATTCAAAGTGTACGTTGCGTTGCAATGAAGTAATCTATCCTATCAACGCATACCATCTAGTTTTTTCTTAATAATTCACGAACACGAACAAAGCTTAGACTTAAACAACAGGCAAAAATAGGGAACGTTATACCAGAAAATTGTGACATGATAACCCAGGTTACGGCCATCAAATGCGCTACAAAAACCTTTAACCCAAAAGTGGGATTTACCAAAAAAACGTTTTTCAACTTGTTTATACGAAATGTGACAGAGACAAGTAAGCCATTTTGACTTAGCCTGGACCTTTTGAAAGTAGAATCTATGGATTTTACCTTCTTCCACTCATCGGGAGATGCTTGGCGAAGAAGATATAGCGGTGCCAGCTCTTTGAGCATGCGCAGAATGTTGGGGAACTGCGATCTGTCGTCACCGAATTTCGCTCTGACAAGAGAAAAGACCAAACAATGGGATTTATTTCGACACAGTGCGGCCGTTAGTGACGTCAATCATCTTCATCAATCTAATAAAAGCGGAAGTCAACGCGGTCCGCATGTTAGAGAAAGGTTGGAAAGCTGGGCAGAGTTGAAGGCAAACAACGAAATTAAGTTCGATACAAAACAAGACGACTGTTTAGATTTAAGCATATCTTATGTTATATGCAGGGAATTTGAATGACCGGGTTTCTTATCAAAAAGCGTCTGATCAACGAACATTTCAACGTTACACAGTGGAACGCGAGGATGTACCGGTAAATAATAGCGGCAAGCTCGTATCCTTCTTCTTTAGCGCACTTGTGGAAACCTCGCAGATACTTGGGTTTCTCCTGGAAGTAGTGGAATATACTGTCGGCGTTGGGATCCCTGCCTGGCACTGTAGTGGCCCACAGTTTCTTCATAAAGAACACTTGGTAGGCCAAGTGGGGCATGGCTCCTGTGTGCAAGCGCGAAAAGTATCCCCCGTTAGATGTTTCACTTTAAGCCAAAGCAAAATAAGTCAAATCCTGACAATGAGCATAAAATTAATGTCACTTCACGCAAAGTCTCCAGAACACCAACGTCATTGAGGCTTTGACCATGGGTCTTCAAACTTTTTTGGCAGAAGGCCACATAAGCTGCTACACAATAGTTCGAGGGCCGGACATATTACGTAATGTGATTGTTTCAGGATATGCTACATCCTACCAAATCAAAAATATTTCGCAAATATATTTTTTTATTATTGACAAACTGTCTTCACGGCCGGATGAAATGGCTTCGCGGACCGGATTTGGCCCGCGGGTTGTAGTTTGGAGACCCTGGTTTAGATAATGCAACGCGCTGGGAGCTGCATGCAAGCTGACACGCCATAAAAATCCTAGTAACGTCAAACGACCATTGTTACGTAACTGACCACGGAGTACAAAGGCAAGTGAGCTTCAATTTGTGCTCATTTCTACACGGTTCAGTGGTTTAACATCAGACATAATTGGTAATTTTTCGTTACGTGTGTCAACAACTCCAAAATAAAAACATTCATGCCAGGGAAGATTTGTTGAATTGTTTCAAAACCAAACACCACACTCAGGATTAAAGAGCCAACCACCGACCATCCCTGGGTGGGCGTAGCTTCCTCAGCCAATCAGTGAGATGCCTGACGAAGTCAAAGAAGAAGTCGTCGCCAGGTACGCTTATCACTTTGTCGGAGATCTTCACAAACAAACTGAAACCATCCGAAGACTTGAGCCGCAGTCGGTTTCCAATGTTCATGCAGAAGTCCTTGGCTCGGGTACTCGATTCAACAGCGAATGCCTGTGTGATAATACAGGATGGTAGGAATCGAACTCAAGTGCTCTGTTAGAAAGCAACTGCTTGCAGCATCGATAAAAAAGCTATTTTTAAAGACACAGATGTCGAATTTGAAGAGCTATGAGTTTGGCAGATACGCGAAAACGCAGAAGTTGAACTTGGGAATAAANGCANTGTGAAGCAGTATACAGTATTTCGTCACTTACCAGAAACTGCCAATCAGGTAAAAGTCTCTGTTGGATACATTACAGAGAGACGTGCCGCTCGCATAGTTTCGCCACGAAGTACACGCGCTCAAATGTTTACCTCGTTCGTGTCGTCGGGAAAGTAGACCTTGTGGAATATCTGAGTGGTCTTGTGCTGGATGGCTTCCACTTCCACGAGATGAGGTGGATACTTGCGCTGCCCGTTGCGAGTAGGGCGAGTGTACCTGCATGCAAAGACAGGTGCCTTCGATTGGGTATTTCATGGCTCGCACAAAATGGCGGCATTGATTAGTTCGAATTATTCTGATGAAGAAACGCTTATCTGAACCAGAAGTTCAAAAATACGTTACGTCATTGCGGTAACAAACATGATTACCTGTGGAAGCAGTCATTGGCCACAGGGTTGTTTCTTCGTGAGCTCAGAAATCTTTGCAAGTGAGGCATCAGCTGGTTGCTAGGTGCGAACAGGCCTGTTGCTAACCACATAAGCTCCCATCCACGCTCTTCGCTGTAGCTGCAATTACAAAAACTTCCAGTGAGGGGGGAAAATGAATTTGACAAGTTCATTCAACAATCGAGGAAACGACGCTTAATCTGGTCCGGAACTACATCCAGAGAGCTTAATTTCGCATCTCTTTCTTTATATAGGTTACATACTGAAATTAATTTGGCAATGGGGTACTGTCACAGCAAAAGTTATTTCCATTGGTTCACAGTGGCGATAGTTCAGGGGAACCTTGCCCGCCTCTTAAGCGAAAACTGCGCAAGCTGCTAAGGCGCTGCTTGGGCGTTCACCTCAACAGTCAGCCTGCCGCCAATCACTGTCACACAAATGATACACAAAAATAAACAGTCAAGCGTTAGTACCTTTGTTTGTTATTAGTCAGCTGCTTCATTATTTGACAATAAACCTCATCCTTCAATTGCTCGTACTTGATAGGAGGTTCGAATATCTGGTCTGTGAGTTCGTTGCTCAACCGTTGTTTCGGTGCCGGGTAATCCCCCATATATTTCATAACAGGTGCAAGGTGTTAAGGAAACGTCACTTCCGATTCTTCTCAAAATAGCAACTTCATTCGTGAAAGTAGAGTTTCAACTCAAATCTCTTTCCGGGTGTGTTTTTTTTAATTTCAAGTGCGACAACTCCGTCACAATGTGCAAACACAGGCTTTTCAGTGGTAAATAGCTGCTGCGAAACAAAGACTATAAAGGCGCCAGCTTCTGTAAAAGAAAAAAACCATGCGGTACATGGTTCCATGGCCGAGATCTTAGCGTAAGTTCCCGACACTAATACACTGCCATCCAAACACTCGGCCACGTCATGAAAGCTACAGCGTTCTGATGCACCCAGAGATCTAAGAGTTGAAGGCGATGACAAGACATGAAACAAACGTTGGTACATTACGCAGGATCGGCGAAGAACTTTCTAGATTTTGCAGATCACAGCTGCTGAAAAACAGGTTAGGACTAAGGGTTTGTGGTTTTGCGAAACTTGACGAACAAAAAAAGCAACTGATCCCACTTCCAACAAGACTGTATACAATCTAATTCTAACGAAAGGATATCCATGAAGATGGCGACCGACTCTTGCGCCATGTCGTGGTTGCTTTCCAGTTTCTTCAACAGGGGTTGTTTGATCGGGTCACGGCTCATTGACCACAACTTGTCTTTCTTGGCGACCCGAGTCACAGACTGCGGAAGAGGCGCTCTGAGAAATGAGGAAGCGCATCATGATATATGGATGTGATGGGGCGGTCAAGCGAGACCTGCCACGCATCAGCGCTTCAACCAATAAAAGCTTTCAGAACTCCACAGAAAAAAAGTAATGGAATACAAAACAAGAAATTTCATTGCGAGAAACGTCTTTGGGGACAAAACCTAAATTTTCGTAGAAACAGTACGTAAATTCTTGCCACCCGCAGTAGCAACTTTCATTTGTATTTGCGAAATTATTAAATGGAGTAAAAATTAGCCTGCACTTCACAAATACCTTGCAATTTGTTCAACCAGATTTTATTTGCTTGTACGAGTAAAAATCAATCGAAAATCCTACCGGAAAAAGTCTTGAGCATATTCTTCCAGAGTGTATGGTTTCTCGTCCACTTCAAAGTCAGGGTTTGGCAGTCGACTGATCCTTCGAAGGTCACTGTCGCTCATGCTGTACAGTTCCTGCGGAAGCAAAACGGGAGCTTGTTCATCACAAGCATGCGTATAACATCATCGCAATAACAGCGAACTTTTTCGAAAACTAACTGCATTGAAAACATCCAGTTTATAGAAATTGATGACAACGGCACATTTCAACCATTCACAATCTTAATCATCGCCACTTTAAACAAATCAACTCAGGCTAAAAGCAGCACATAGGCGATAGAAGTTTCATCACAGCTGTGCGCTTACCACGATGTCCTGGGGCGGTTTGGACAGCGTGGGCAGCACGAAGACACATTCAGTCGCGAACTCGCCAGTGTTTCCAGTACGGTCATGTACGCCCGAGCACCAGCCGTTGGAGTTGAATTCCGCGCCGGCAGGTTCGTCCAGGACTATCAAGTCACCGCGTTTGTATTTCATCATTGAAACCTCATCACTGCCACCAGCTGTTTGATGAACGCAAAAAAATATTGCAAATTGAAAAGGGGAGGGCAAGGAAACTGTCTTGAGCAGTGGGTTTCAACCTAAGGGCCGCAACGGTTGTAAGGTGGCGAGCATTTTATAGGGGGCTCAAGTACGGTTGGGCAAGCTCTTGATTTATGTCTACTAGGAACTAGTCTTAACACATTCATTGCGATTGGACGACCAAAGTCATGGAGAGGGTTCGTAAGGTTAAAGGTCATAGTGGTCTGCTATAATAGGTCGCTGTAGAAAAAGGTTGAAAACCACTGGTTTACAGCACTTTTCATGCGCGTTGTAAGTTTTCTAGGTCAAGTAAAACTTAGAACAATAATTACGTTTGATGAGTTTTTAACAGGGTTGCGGAGTCGGAGGTGAAATGTCCAACTTCAACTCCGACCTTTCCAAAATTTCCGAGACCGACTCAGGCCTTTCCTAAATTTCCGACTCCCGACTCCTCAGCATAACATGAATCAAGTTTGGTTCTCAACAATTTTGTAGCAATTAGCAATCAATGGAAATCGTGGTATACAGCAAGAATTCTAAATATCAATAAAAATTTCAAAAGAAACTGTGCCATTTCAACAAACACAAGTAGGATTCCTAACTTAGGAGTGCAGTGTATAAAATGATTCAATTGGACTTTCGGAGTCGGAGCCAGACAAAAAAACCCGACTCCGACGCCCAGTGATCTCAGCCAAAACCTCCGGTTGCTTGCGACTCCGCAACCCTGGTTTTTAACATTACGATTTGCGGCATGAAGGCNTNANNGCCGCANCACACGCTTNAACCGTCTCAGTTAACAAAAATTAAATGCCAAAGACAGGAACTTATTTTTTTGTAGAATCGTATCAGGCAAACACCGCTACTTTTATCAAGGGCTTAGCCGCAAACTGCATTTCACCCATTGCTTGCAGATATCAGGACTGAGGACGCGTAATGTCACGGTACGTGAAACCGATTTCATGTTAAAAAATGCCGATTGACTCGGCTGTGTGACTTTTACGGAGACGATTTAATTATGTACCAAATTTAGAATTGATAATTTCCCTTATTTGCAAGAAAAAAATGGTCAATTTCTGTGAAAATGGGTTTGGTTGCAAGAGGCAGTTTTCTATTCGTTCTTTTCAATCCTGAAAGTAAATCTTACATCGAGCAGCGTTGTTCTGCACAGCCACAACGTATTTCGAACGCTCTTTCAAACCGTCGAGGAACAAAGTGACAAGCTCTGTGATGTCGTTACAGTTGGCCGATGTGAACGTTATTTCCTCGTTGCGCACAGTCTTTAGGGTAAAACTTGCTCCTTTCAACTTGCCAGATCTAAAACATTGAGAAAAACGAAAGCTGTAAAGTAAAACGATGATCGAAAGTTTTTTTTTCGGGTGAAAAACGATTGTTGCTCGTCTCCAGGTAGGGATTGCTTACGACAGTCAACATGAAATAGCATTCGGAAACGCGAAAAGTATTCCAAACACAACCTTTATGGCATCGTGAACATTTACTTAGGACGGAAATGAAGACGATGCACTTACTTGTTGGGAGCAATCGAGGTAATCTCAAGGAAAGAAAGCTCTAACAGGACTTCTTCGAGCTCATCGACCAAAAAGACGCCTGAAATCAGTGGCAAATGTATATCGAATATGTTTGAATCGTTGTTTCAATCACAACAATCATCAAGCAAATGCGGTCTGGTCAGTCAATCCTAGCAAGTCTAAAAAGAAAAAGTAAAGTGAACAACGAAAAAATCAGAGAAGCACTGGCACAGTGCGTTGACTGGTAGCTTTCCCACGGTATGACACATGAAGTTTTTCAAAAACGTAACCCGATAAGCATTTAGCTTAGCTGCTGCAATTACCTCAGTCACCGCACATTAGATCTGATGACTGCAAATCTTTCGCATGTGGCACTTTTTAATATGTAATGTCCTGCTTACATGAAATGCTTCTATACGTAAAGATACTCTGGGGCATTTGTAGCGTATTTCAAACTTTGAAAAGAAAAGAATCGATTTTGGGCCGAAGTTCTAAACCTGGTATTTTATCTTGATTTACCTTTTTACAGATGAATACATATCTTGAAGGGAACTATCAGAAAAGACAAACATGGCATTTCCAATAAGTTTAAGCATTCGTGAATTTCTCAACAAAAGAAACTACTCCGAAAATGCTTAGGAGGGGGGGGTATTTTCATGTTTTTTGACGAAACTATTGGGAACAATTCCAGATTTTTCGGCTGCTTCTGTGTCACACGGCAAGCATTACGAAACAACTGCGGCCATTGTCAGAGCGATCGTACCGACTGGCTATTATCAGCGAAAGACGATAGACCCTGGACAGAGATAAGTTGACGTTTACTGACTTCTCGTAAAAGCATGTGGCTATCGAATCAAGGTAAGATGTACGGAAAGGTGATTGCGCAGCAATCGGACTGTGTACGATCGATTGCTTCACCACTGGCAGCATCGAATCTTACCAACATATGCTGGTGTTAATGGTGTTCATTGATCAGTTCATTGATCAGAGATGACTCGTCATGATCGATTTTACAATCAACACAATTCAAATTTTTGAATTAACGTGCGAAACGCTCAACCATGCCCCCATTGCGTACAATGACACGCTTCTAAAGTTGACCCAAGTATTTGGTAATGAAAAGTCTCAAACGGTAGCCAAGTCTTGATCAAAGCCCGTGTCGAATACTAACCAGTGCGTGATGGCCATTTCAAGTGGTTCCCCGTGATAATGTTGAACATACCTGTCCAGTTGATGGCGAGGACGCCTTCGTTTTTCGGCAGATTGATTCCCGACAGACGATAAACTTCGTAGAAGCGTGAAAAGAGCAGCGGCCAGCTGAAACGCGCTTGCGTGACGACGTCTTCGCGGACCCGTTGAGGTTCCCATCGTTCGCGACAGTAGATTGCCTGGAAATCAAAACTGTGTCGTCATGATGATGAGGTCACAGGAGCACAACCCGTGACAAAGCTGCGCACCNTGGACNGAATCGACTCTAGATAAAATCAACAACTAGACATCTCCAGGTAGACTGCCAGATATTACGAGCAGCGTTAGACGGACAACNTGCGCATGGTGGAGGAGTGAGAAAGCTGGATACCTTCTATTCAAGAAATTACAAGAACATTGATGCATCGAAGATAGGAGTTACATTACAAATTACACACGCTGTGTTAGAACACANGGGACATTTTGCCAGAAAGAAGACATCTTTCGCGNNGGAGAATAAACGCATGGATCAGGCGTCCATGAAAATTTGAGNGAAACGTTTTTTTTCAAATATTTTATGGAACACACCCCAAAAAGTGACACAGAAGAAAAACACGTTTTCCAGAAAATATTNGCACAGATACCAGGCACGCACTTACATCTTTGTGCTGATTGTATATGAGGTTCATCCAGTGGTCGGCAGATTTCTGTGCCGTGATGGCTCTGTCAGGGATGTAGCGGCTGATCAGGCTTTTTAGTTTCGAGTCCTGTCGTCCAAACATAAGCAGTGCAAATTTCTTAAACTCTTTCAAGCTTTCTTTTGATATAAATCAACGCTTTGTGATTGATGTTGGTCTTGGCAGACTCTAGGAATATTGTTTGTGGTTCCGCGCCTGTGGTAGGAATCAAAACTTTTCCAGACTATTCCGAAACAGAATCCAACGGAATTTGGAAAAAAATAACAATCTAAGGCAGTGTTTCCCAGACGGGGAACAATCCCTTCCTGGTGAGATATTTCCACTTTGTTTTTGCGTGCAGTATCACAAATTTACCCTTGTTTTCCATCTATTACATTTTTGTTACACCAGGGTCGGGGATAGAAAGTCCCAAAATAGGCAAAGGGAGGAAAAAAAGTTTTATCATGCTTGCTGTGTACTTCCTTTGGAGAGTCACGCGTGGTCTGCAGGCGCCCATATCCGCTTACTCTGCGCCATAGGCTGCGCGGCTGCTTTTGCAGTGAAAGCAGCACTGGTTGCAGGTCAAGGGCAGCACAGCTCGTGAAGGTTTCCCTTACAATTATCCATTAAATGACGAGCGCGAAACTGCAAGCACAATTTTTCAAATCCGGTGTGACCCGATCGGGAATCGAACCCTGCCAACCAGTTTCAGCGCGCGCTCTATTACACTGTACAGCTTAGCCGGTTGAGAAAAGGAGGAATGTAACACAAAGTATTGGGAACCACTGCTCTAAAAAATATTGAAAGCAACATTTACAACTCTGTGACTATGTCTGCCCTGCGTGCATATGAACCCCGTTAGAAAATGCATCAGTGATCCTACAATGGACAAATTTTACCTGAAGAGTCGCTCCATTCTCAACGTAGTATTGTTTGGAGGCAAGCTGAGCAAGTTCCATGTCATTGTCGCACTTGTATTCACCGAACTTCACACCACGGGTTATCTGACTGTATATCAGGTTGGTGCTAGTCTGAAAAAGGGGTAAAGAATTAAAAAGTCACCTCACAAGTGAAAAGAAATTGGTTGGACATGTTCAACACTGTCTGTCATTTACCAAAATATCTTACGACTGCAGTATGATGGCACGTTTCCTCCATGTAAAATATCTGTTGCATTTGAAAAAAACTCTAAAACTTTTTTATTCACCCAAAGCAACTAACTTTCGAAAAAATCATTTTAAATGACAAAATTGTTGCAACTCAAAAAATTTTGTGTTCAAGTTCGCACACACTGTTTCCCATCGAAGTTTGCGAACAAACCATGCTTTAAATTCATATGTTGGATGTTCGTTTGTCATAGCAGTTTTTTCTGTAGACTTTTTGTTGTTTTTTTCAATTTTAAAGAATCTGTCAGTTAAAATAACTTTCTTTTAAATAAAGATTTCTTTACTAAAAAATATTTTTAGAACGAATTTTTTAATATACCAAAAATAGGCCACCATACTGCAGCTTGATAAATTTTCAACAACCTGCGAGCAACATCTTGTATAAACCGCTGATTCTCCAAATAAGCATGAGCATATTAAACCTCACGTAATCACTCTCAGAAGTGAGCAGCACACTACTTCCGATAAATGCAGTCAGTAGAAAAACAGCAAAAACTTGGGCCGCCAGACGCAGCGGCAGCACAACCAAAGCAGCAGCGTAATACTTTTTAAATGACGTAAAGAATGTTACAAAGTAGGCTTAGACACTCGCTCGGCTGGTCGCAAATCACCATCCGCCGCATCAAGCACTTCTTGAATACTCGATGCTTAGAAATGGTGTTGACCTCGAATCCCTGCTTCAACGATCAGGTCTGATGTTAAAGCACGTTGATTACAACCAGCGTATCAATCTGACATAACTATGTCGTGGCAAAGCACGACTGAACGTACAATACTTGTCATCAAACCCAGTTGCTTCAAATAGTTACTAAGAGCGGAGAGGTTTTGCTGATCAGTCAAATCTCGCGAAGTCTTGCTTTGAAACACCGCACCTTATCCATGGAGGGGTCGTGCCAAGGCGTGAAGATCTCTTTGCGGAAGAAGAGCCTCCAAGGCGCATTTTTCTCCATCGACCCTTTCTCTTTCGCGTACTGCTCGCACTGAGAGATGGCGTCCATCACGTGATCACTGCCACTGCCGAGCGACGACACCTTCGCAGACGAAGATTAAAAATTAATCACTACTGCAAGTGAAGAGCTGCGGAAAATATCAGAATAATTGTTTGTTCAAAGTACACCTGTGTAATGAAAAAACAGGTGTTATGTCAACGTGAAGTTATAATAGGACTTAGCTAGAGCTTTGGTAAATTGCAAACCGGAAAATACCCAAATAACGGCACGTGATAAAATTTTCTCGTGGGAATTCATGCAGGTACCACCGATAACTTTGGCTAAAACTTTAGCACTTTTCAAACAAAATACTTTATATTGATATTTCCGAACACTGAATATGTAAATTTCAAAATCGTGCTGAGGAAAAAACGGAATAGTAGGAAATTTATTTCACCAGTAAATCCAAGTAAGTGCTGTACAGTTCACGCAGTAGTTACACAATTCGCTGCAGAACCTTGTCATAAAGTGCGATGAAGATGGAAAAGCCGAACTTGTCAGCGAGGTTTATCTTCTCTGCCAGAACGTCGCACAGCTCTTTCGCCGTGGTGGCAGAGTCCGAAAGCAGGGTCTTGGTGGAGCCATCCATGAACGTGATGGGCAACATGATCGGCTTCTTGGATTTCGTCGCCTGATGCGAAAAATGCGCCATTCAGTAAATAACAAGTTGGAACGAAACCACAAGTAGACAAGCTTTTTTGGAAAATTGCCTTTTTCTTTAAACAGGTTAATCTGAAGCTATAAATAGTTACGACTGGCGATGCGTGGGACTTAACCAGGAAAAACTCTCTCACCCTGTTTAGGGCTGCGTGCAGAAGTAAACAACGGTGATTTTTTTCTGCACACAATTCCACGCAAGGCTACTTGTGACTTTTGCGCACCACCGAAGTTAGGATATTGGTGAACAGATATTCAGGTTCTCGTTTACGCAGTTCCTTTTTGATCACCAAGAAAAGTTTTAACTATACTTCAAAATGAATAACAACTGCATAAACAAAGCATCAACGTTGCTGACGCCTTGCCTGCAACTCGATCCAACTCGGCGGTTGATGTCTCGCGCCGTTGGCGAAGGTGCGTCGCATGCGCTTCTCACAGTAGGGGGCA
>JGI24022J15233_10004169_pt1 | contig 14795 bp, 5 predicted proteins | sample Ectturendosymbi2_FD_15233 | JGI IMG/M metagenome (IMG submission 15233) | reverse complement strand
GCGCGGGATAAAAAATTCTTTGTGCGGGCTACTGAATGTTGACTCAATGAATGTGAAAGTGACACGAGCAATATATGCTTGTGGTACGAAGGTGTAGAGCAGCTATGCCAACCGAAATGCCTTACTGGGCCAAAAATTATGTCAGTATCTTCGTAAGGGCCGCACATTGAATGGCTTATTTTCATCTTAGCAAACCTGAATTTAGTTTAAAGCTACGGAGAGCATTTGAATACTAACTGCAATGGCAACGGTTGGATGATACTTTTAATCACTCCTAAAGTGTGATGCCACTGGCAAATTTAGTGCTACTGCGAATGGAAGAACAAGGGTAGTTAGAAATCAATTTAGTGCAGAGGAACACATGAGTAAAAATCAGAAAACTAGAAATCAGTGTTGCACCCAGGCGTGATTGGAGATATGGAAATCTACCAATGCGTGGAACATGATAAACAGTCACTAAAGGCCATTGCATTGAAAATTTTAGATTATAAACATAAAGTCAGTCTGTCGTTGTATTGTACATACAAAATAATTAAAAGCTTACTGGGTTGCATGCAGGTCTCCGGTTTGACATAGCTAGTGTAGGTAGAGACATTCTCCAGTAGTGGCTGCACCACAGATTTGGAGTTTCCGGATCTCAGTGGTCTTGCAGGAAATACGTTCTGCGTAATGGTAACCAGCGCTGCCAATGAACGAGTGTTTACTGTACATAGTATCGATGATCATGTCGTGAATTGCAGAAGAGCAAATTTAAAACAGTCCCTCAGTGAATGACACACTAAGAAAGAAGTCCTGAAGTTTGACTAGGTTTCAATTTTTTACCTTATAGTGTTTTTCAAGACTTCCGTTGGTTTTAAAATGAAACACTGAATAAATTGCCACTAGCGATGAAACACGTTGCATGAGTTATTAGTGGCTTGTGACGGAAACAGTGGGGGCGGGTTGGGAGAGCCTGCTGGGGGTTAGAAGTCTGCGGGTGCGGGGCGGGAGCGGGCAAGATTTCCCAAATTCCTGCGGGTGCGGGACGGGTTTAAAATTTGCGGGGCGGGAGCGGACAAATAATTTTAACCCGCGCAGGACTCTAAAAGATATAAGGGAACAAAAGGAAAGTTTTGTTTAAATGGAAAACTTTGATGATATGTTATAACTGACAACTTTACAGTGAGCGATCAAGATTTGGTTCACGAAGCAGATTTTATTACCTGTGATGCAATTGTAATTCAATGAAAGAAAATTTGATCTATCTGCGTTAGAGTTCATCCTCTCGGACAAACTTATTCAATATTCTTCATGCAGGAATTCGGCAACAAAATCCTTCTATGTTTCTTTCTGTTAATGTGCGGAATGCTCGGCAAGTAGGTATCACTTTGCTAGTTAGAGACTGGAGTCGTAACCACGCAAAACTTTAGAAGTGGCATAGTCATTCTGGGGAGTAGCATTCAGAGGCGGATCCAAGGGGGAGATTGGGGCGATCGCCCCCATAAAACCTAGGAAAGTAACTTTATTCACCATGATTTTGTACAATTCGTCAAACAACGTTTGCGAGCTAAGGCCATATTGCTGTCCATTTTTTTGTCACAGCAGTGTTGTGAAGTATGCTTCATCTCTCACAGTAATGAACCCCTAATGAGACTTGACTACCAAACATGGGCGAAATTTAGTGAGGAACACGGGGGACGTGTCCCCCTCACATTTTTCTCTTTGGTTTTGCATTTGGAGAGGTTTCAAAACTGAATGTGATCTTTGTCACGTTTTGTGTGAAGAGTTTTTCATTTTAGATGTTACACATAGCCACATTGATGTTGAAACAGAGTTTGGTGTGGTATCACTGATTCTGATATTTTCATAAATTTTTACTTCAAAAATGATTTTTAGCATTTTGCAAGTTTCTAGACACCGCAAAAGGCTGTTAACTCCCTCTGTCCGACATTATCCAGTGTGGTTTACGGTAAGAAAGCCCACTGTATTGAAACAGTGAAGTTTAACAGCTGCACACGTGAGAGACCACNGTACAGCCGTGATTTGTTTCGTGCAAAAAACGTTAGCTAACTGACTTTACTGTAACATTGCCAGTCACGTATTCCGAAACAGACAGATTTTAAAGATGCAAGTGTATAATGTTAGAAAGTTACATTTTCAGGCAAACCTCTGCGAAGTTTTTGCTGAAGACAAACAACAGCACTATTGTGGAGACTTGTTTTCAGGATGGGCAGTTTTGCAAAAGACTGTCTTTAACCATGAATAAACAGGATTTCCACCAAAACTTTAGAGAAGTATTGACCTAGCTGTATACTGTCCTATAGCTCAAAACTTGATGANTTGACTAGNAATAAAAGACAGCTTATACATTTAGCCTTATTTCTTGTATGTCACGAAAAGAGTGACCAACAAATTCAAAAGATATTTATACCCACAATGCAACAATGTTTTCATTCAAGTGTGAGACATTTGTTTTACAGGTAGCCTGCGCATTGGTGGCGGAACTATTTTCAAAGTGGGGGCACAAGTGCACGTTAAAAAAATTAGAAAGTTTTTGTGATTTGAGTTGGCNACTGCGACGTCACAAGCACTGAAATATGACCTCATTAACTTTTGTCAGCATGTTTAAGCAATTTTATTCAAATTTTTATAAGCCCTCAACGACCCTTACCTACACAACACCCTATCTATCATACACTACACTGACTTGAACACATAAATGGAACTCGTTGTTCTTAGTCTTACACAAAAACAATTTACTTTAACAATGAACCCGATACGAATTGTGTTACTTAAACTTATTTAAGCGAAATTCGAAATTTAAAAGTGGGAGGGCCAGGCCCTCCCAGAAAAAAAGTGGGAGAGCCCAGACCCATGCCGCCTCCAAGGTTCCGCCACCTATGAGCCTATGTAACACTTAGTTGTGCTGGACATCCTTTTCGTATTATTTCAGGTGAAACGTTGTACTTTTTGCCAATTCACCGTTGTTCATTTTGATTTCTGTTTAATCTCAAATATATTTTCATGTCGTTATGCATGAATCACTCTAAAATAAAACTTTTGACATAAATTTCGCCTATTAANATTTGATGTTAAACCTAAAAAGTTTGATTGTGAAAAGACTGAGCTGAGTGGGCATAACTGACAGAAATCACAAGGCAACAGTCATCAGCAGACCCGCAACCAGCTTTGTACACCATGGGGTGGCGAAGAATTTTCTGAGAGAGTCCCAAATTTTACATCGATAGCATGTACGAAAACAATGGTTATGCGTACAACATGTCCAAGACATTTTTTCAGTGGGGGAGAAAGTTTTTCCAGGACGGCGAAGCCCTCCCCTCAGTTACGGGCCTGGTCACCAGACTATTAGGCATGCAGGATTCTAGGAATCACATTGTAGGCTAGATTGGTGTATGGATATGTATTCAGAAAGACTTCTGGTTCGTTTTCTTTTGGATATCTTGTAATCTTGTCTAGTTGGCTTGAGTAATTCTGCTTGGGAGTTTGATTGATGTTGGGAAAGGATATTAGACAAACGATGTTTGGGCAATCGAAAGGGTACCCAACAGCATGTAGGGGCTGACAAGGGGAGATTGAAAGGATACATCCTCCACCCATCAGCAGTTAAAATATATTGTAAATCATTTTGTGAAGAAGGCTAGGCTAATTTTGGCCAAACATTTTTGCTGCTGTAAGAGGATATCAATGGAGATTTGACTACGGGTGCGGCTGCATCCATGATGCCCAGTAGTTAAAGATTTGTAGCATTTTTAAAGATCAGAAATGTGCAAGAAAAATATTTAGCTACCATACCTTGCAATATATGTATCGTACCTTGCAATTTATCGTCTTTTTAACCTTAAGAGTGATATACACGTGCGACCAATGCGATTCACCGTTTTGCGCACTCCAACTGCCAGCTCTGATAAAGCCCAATTGATATGTTCTACTATATTGCTGTGCTTGTTTGTATCATAGTCTGATAGTGGTGCAACCAAGCTGAATTACAGTACCATGTCCAAGAACAAAATTAAGATTATTGATTTCTAAATCATTTGTAGGGATAAAGCAAAGCGTGACTAGGGTTGCTTTGAAAACACGTCTAAAAACAAGTTTGGGGATCTGTATTTACAAAACTTCACTTCCGCATCGGCCTGATGACTATATTAGTTTTACATCAAGCTGTCCCCCCACATTTTACAACATAATTGCGCCCATGCTACCAAATATTACTGAAATCCCCCCAACCTTACTGGCTGGATCCGCTTCTGGTAGCATTTCAGAGTATCGCCTGGAAATTTTTTTTCTCAATTACAAATCTTGAGGTAGTAACTACTAAGAAATCTCTGGTTTGCCTCATTTTCCTGCGATGCTGCCGCTTTTGCTGGTTGTTCATTAAAGGAACAGTCGGAGATCGGTTGCACACTTCCACTTACACAACTAACAAAGCAATCGAGCTTCATAGTTCAAGTGTTCAGGTTTTTGTTTTATGGTGCTTGTGAAGTGGTGAGTGGTGGTGTAAAATACCTTTTATTTTGTGCATTTGTCTGACGCTGATACAACTATAGGACTTTAACGATGTGAAAACCACAGGGCAGAAGTGTTGCGCAATCATCACGAGTGGAAGTCGGCAATGAAGCAAAGGTGCAGTACATCAGCTGAACATTGCCAGTTATAAAGGCAGACACCTGGAAGCTGGAATTGCAGCGCTGCGTCAACATCGGTGGTTACGGTTTTCCGAGAATCCAGTCGCAATAATGCCACGATAAAACCAACTGTCGAATGCGTTTGTGTACCATCGGCTGTAACAAATTTTTCACAGAAAAGCAATAAAACAAAACAGCTTTTGGAAATGTTTCTCCAGACCCCTTCGAGGCTTGGTTAGGTATGCCTGCTTTTGCAACTAATACATATGTGTTGTTGTTGCATAGCTATTAGATGTTGCTTAAAACTGTAACGGTAAAGTATTTCGAGACGTCCTAGGTATGCTACCCACGCGACCCTCCCTAGACGAAGTGAGGTTTGGAAATGTAGGTGTGAACCTTCGTGTTATTGGAAACTTGGGATAGGGGTGATTTTCACTGCATCTGCCTTCACTTGCCGATGTATTCGACATGTTTTATTCTGCAGGCCTAAAGAATTGCTGGACGTTGTTGATTTTTTTTTGTGGAACTTTTCTCGTCATGTATTGGATGACCTAGCGCAGGGGACCCCAACCTCTTTCTGACCAGGTACCCCTTCAGCATTTCGACAGACGAGCATATACTCCTAAAATTTCTCATGACAAAATATTTTATCGTTGCTACTCATTGGTATATTTAAGAATAACCATATAAAGGTTAAAGGTTTTTGAAAATAACATTCCCTGATATATGTGTAAATTTTTGGAAATAAATACTATAAAAATATTTTATTTCCTTCCACTTCTAACCTTAAATGCAACCGTACAGAATGGCCAATATGCCCCCAAAAGTACATGTAACCCTGGTTGGAAACGTCTGACCTAGTGTGCTGGTTTCCCTGATCTCTCAGCGAAGTCTCCCTCTCTATAAATGGTTGATGCATATTGAGGCACTTGCTGCAGAAAAAACGGTATTTTGCTCTGAAAAAGATGGCGCGAGGTAATTGATATAACCAGTGGGGTTTTCGTCCTAGTCGTAGCACTACAGCAGTGGTTTCCAAACTTTTGGTGATCGCGTACCACCTCGTGTTTTTTAATGTTGGANTGTACCACCTGGTTTCAGATAAACGCAATTTGCTCAGATGTACTTAAGATAATATAGCACAGAAACATATTAGCAACATTACTATAACACATAAACGACATTTGCAAAGAGGCTTGTACTTTGTGACACTTGCAAAAATAGACTTGCATACATTTTCGAATATGACCGGAAAGCCGGTCAGTTTGAGAACCACTGCACTACAGACCAAATTTTCGCTCCTCAGCAAATTTTCGACAAATCTTGGGAGATGCCTACGCATGCTTTGTCGACCTTGAGAAAGCATATGACCGGGTCCCTCGGGAAAAGCTTTGGGGACTGTTGCGGGAGTATAAGGTGTTGATGGTCGCCTGTTACTGACCGTCAAGACACTGTATTCCTGCTTTGAAGTTTGTGTCCGTGTCGGTGGAGATAATGCACAACCATCACAGTGCGTATTGGATTCCTGAAAGGGTGTTTGCTGTCATTACTCCTCTTCATGGCCTATATTAGTGGTTCGCAAACGTATCCTTTTGTTACCACGTTTTTTCCGCCCGAAACCCACGATAAACGCCTCCACATGTCGACTTTTGTGGGATGGTTGCGTTGCGAGGTCTGACTTGTGTCACTTTCCAACCCTGGCTATCCCTATTTCTAAAGATATTGGCTTGGGGACCCCTCATCTGCCATTATGTCATTAATCAAAGTGATAGTCGTTGTTGTTTGTGCGTTTTGGAGTAAGAAGAAAACACATCGGCATGCCTTCTGGGGACCTCCAGATTTTTCACGGGGGACCCGTTGAAAACCACTGGTCGATATGAATTGGACAGAAAGTCACAGCCGAGTCGGCGATGGTGTCACTGTTGCAAGCTGCAGAAACAATTGTTTGCTTGTTGCGGACGATTTGGTACTGCTTGCCTTCTCAGAATAGGATCTCCAACAAACACTAGATCAGTTTTCAGTGGCGTGCGACCGAGCCGGAATTAAAATAAGCGCTGAAACGACCGACACCGAGGTATTAATGGATAATAATGATTCAGTACATGCTCTTATGTTTGTGGTAGCAATTTTACAATTCCATCTTATTTCCTAACAATGCACAATGCAGGTTTGCCGCTGCAACGCCAATTATACGTGATTAAACAAAATCTTACATAATTGTTAATGCATTGTTTCTCTAGTCGCGAGGAGTGCCTGAAGTAATGAATCTCCTTGATGTTTTGCTAATAAACTCCTGCTTATAAAAACTTTGCTCTCTCTTTCGGCATCATGGCTGATCCATGCCTCGATGTACTATGATGTTTTCCCAAAAATAAACCCCAATACACCCTGCGCATGTAAACAGTAAGACAAGGAGCATCCGTAACTCCATGAGCAGCTTAAAGGAAAAACATTTGTTTGTCCTGGGACTTGTGTCATGAAAAATGATGAGTAAACTAAACTCTGCTCAGGACGAAACATACAAATGTGTAGAAATGGAAACACCAGGCTGATAATGCGTAATGCTTATCAGTCATAACAAATCAAAGCTTGTAGGTTACTTGAAACTTCTCAACAATATATTAGTCAAAGAAAGAGTTTTCCCATAAGACTAAGGCTGTTGATTGAATTTGCTTTTTAAGTGAAGCGTCACTCAAAAATTGTCTTTGTGTTCGACTCGGAGCTTTGCCATCTCGAGGGAATTAGTTATACTGACACTTAGTAGTTTACGTTAGTCATGTTCGTGGGCAACGCTGCAAAGGTGTTCTAACTTCTAAGCCTTCTAAAAGTTTTCTGAAAAGTGCACCGTGCTTAGAGCTTGTCGTGTATATTATATAGCTCACATAAGCAATATCTTTTTGTAACATTACTCTAGAGGCCGAAGGGCAAGCAGCGTCAACGCAAAACCTTAGCATTTAGATGTGGCCTGAATATCATTGTTTTTGTGAATATCGGTTGTGTTAGTTGGGTGCTGCATTATATCAAGCGCTTTTTATATTAAATTCAGGAGGATACACATGGTGTATCAGATTTTACCTCGCACTAAATGTGAGCAGGCCCGTAACGAGCGTGGGACACCAGGAGGGGCGAAGAGGTTTCTGGGAAGTGCCCAAAATTTTTGAACTATGTCCAATAGTTTTGAACGATGTCCAACACATTTTTCCAGGGGGCGAAACATTTTCTAGGGGGGACTTCGCCCCCCCTGGTTATGGGCCTGAATGTGAGACACTTCTGTCTCATGCCAAAAGTTTATAATTTTTATAATTTGAAATGCCAGATTTTGTTGAGACAATTTCATCTACATCCTCGTTTTCAAAATGATGCAAAAAATTTTCAGTTTTCAAAAAACGTTCAACTGTATTTTATAGATCTTTTACAGCATTTTTACAATATATCTAGCAATTTTTCCAGAGAACAGGAGCAGTGCAATGACGCTAATGTGTTTTCTGCACAAAACGGAAACAATGCAACGTAAATAAAGTCCCTATGGAGAGAGCATTGCGACTTGACTGTTTCTCATCACATCAACGCCTAACTTTTTCCAAGTCGCAAATAGTTTCGTAATTTCTCTCAAGTCGTCTCAGAGGACGGATGAAGCCAACGATTGTGTGGGAGTAATTTCCCTCTCGGGTAATCATTCATCATGACGCACATTGCGTTTTGCAGTATCTACAGCTTCCGTACTTTCTGCTAACGCAGCACCGTTACATGAATGGGTTCACACCAGTTTTATTCAGTGTTTTTTGGCCCTTCTGTGAAGTTTTCATGAGTTTCAAGTTATTCCTTGGCATGAAAAATAAAATAACACTGCGCCTGAAACGAAAAATTCACATTTGTGCACTCTGTTCTATTGTCGTGGCGAATTGTTGTCAACAACCTGCAATTCATGAATAGCTGTGCGAAGCACGGCTATATGCAACAGTAACGGAGTTTCCTTCGTTGTTAATCCAGCGTAGCTGGGAAACATAGTTTTGGTCGCTTTGCTGTCATTCGCTATCGAATGAGTTCACCAGAGCCACACCAAGCACCCCATGATTCACTCGATCGGGAGTACCCGCACTGGAGAAGGACCCGCAACTCACAGAGGTAATTTGCTTTTTCCGGCAACTACTTTTTAATTTATTTCTCGGAAAATGAAAGCGTCGGTGCGGGCGGTAGCGGACGCAGGCAGTTTGCGGGGGAATGGGATAAGGCTAGCAGAGTTGAAAATTTAGGGGCATCAGAAGTTTCGAGGGGGCAGAGTTTTTCTCATTGGAATAAAATTCCAAACATTCAATAATTTTTCAAGACTAGCTAACGTTTTCTATTTAGAAAAGGAAACAATCTATGCTTGCCAGGGTCGTGACCAGGAACGGGTAAACCTGGCAATTGCTCCTCCACGAAATTTTTGCAAACATGATGGCGTTCACGTACTGCACACGAAAAGTTATTTATCGAGACTGCGTTACTTCTACGTGAACTTCTCAATATCATTTTATAAAATTAACCAATTATTGTACCATGATAAAACAATTAACCAATCAATGTAACTTGCCATGCCTCCGAAAACTCCCAACACAGAACCGGATACAAGCTTTGAGGCACTAGATATGAAGTGAAACCATCAGTTTCATGAAAGTGACGTTGTGGTTGTGAATGTGCCCTCACAGAGGAATCCATACGCCACCCAATCGAGGCTACTGTTACAAAATGTTGCAAATTTAGCTGATTTGCTGCCGAATGTAGTAGGATTTTCACATTGTTAGCTGTAAAATTTTCAATCTAGCAGTTAGCTGATTTTTAGCTGGATTTTACCAACCATTTAGCAGGTTTAGCAGGCAACAAATTCCTGACCAAAAATTTGTTTCAAAGTTTTTTCAAGATAAAAATATTTACACTTTCTTCATCAAACAATATTTTCTTTAAGACGCTTTAACTTGGGCAACACAAGGAGCAGGGGCATCCAGCAGCTGCTTTCAATTATGTGTAATTTTTTAGTTTTGTATGAATGTTGTTATCTGTGTTATTTGTACAATGCGTCATCTATTCCTGTGTCTATTTTGTATTAAGTGATGTCAGTCCCGTAACGAAAAGGGTTTCAATCCCCCTAGAAAAAAATTTGCCCCCATGGAAAAATGTTTTGGACATATTTTAAAACTATTGGACATGGTTTCAAAAATTTGTCCCTCTCTCAGAAAACTCTTCTCCTCCTGGTGTCCCAAGCTGGTTACGGGCCTGACTGATGTCTAAGATTGATTGATTTATTGATTTTGTATCTGAAAACTTAAAAAAGACTACTGCTAAAATATTAACAGAAAGCTTTTGGTAAACCAGTATGTAGGATAGGTAATAATCGTTAATGAGCTTTTCTGAATTTATCATCATTTCCTCCTGTAAGCTGATAATCACTGTTGCTATGCCTGGTGATTTTTGACTAGATCTAGTGGTGTTTGGGCTGACCTAACGATTTTTCACTGTAATCTAGTGATTTTTTGCAAGGTATGTGTTCGAAGATCGGATGTGTTGTTTCTAACTTTTCAGCCCGTTTTTTTCAAAAAACAATTGATTACGTGAATCGTGTTGAAGATTTTCACCTACAGAACAAACGAAATTTTCTAGTCTCAATTTCTTATTGTTTTTACTTCTGTGCTGTTTGTTAATGCAATGTTGGCAATGAACTTATCTCCATTTCTCTGCAAGGTCAGTGCAGTAGAATATGCTGATTAAATATAAGGTTAATTGATCTAGTTTACAGTAAATTACTTCGTTAGTGTTGTCGCTTTGAGCTCTTGAAAGAAACCTAACCTCTGAAGCTTTTTAATATAAGATTTTCCATGCTTCAGCATGATCTTTTAACAAACTTGCAAACGGTTTTACGGTTGTTAGGCGATAAAAGACACGAATAAATTATTTCAAGCGAAACTGTTCACTTCTACGCAGAAATTTTAAACCTAGTGATTTTTTTCAGATCTAGTGTTTTTTTGTGAATCTCGTGATTTTTTAAAAAAGTCTGTGGCAGCACTGCTGATAATAGCAAAAAGGTCGCATTTCGTGGTTGATTGCACATTGATGACGTCATAATCGGTGCCAAAAGTGACTTCTGTCACCCCGGAAATTTTTCGCTGGTTGCGACCCTGGTGCCTGCTATGCTGCGTGCGTAACATCTTTAACTTAGATTTTAGCCAAATAACTACATGCGTTGCTGAACGTCTTTCGAAACATCGTTGACTTTCAAAACCTGTATTCAAGTGCAACTTTCCACCTTTTAAGACTTACACTAGAACTTTTTCGGACAGAATAATAATCATGCACAGGCCCGTAACCAGAGGGGCGCATGGTGGGCGAAGACCCCCTTAAATTTTTTTCGCCCCCCTCGAAAAATGTGTTGGACATAGCTTGAAAAATTTGGGCCCCTCTCAGAAAACTCTTCGCCCCACCTGGTGTCCCAAGCTGGTTACGGGCCTGATCATGCATCTTCACAACATGACACTCACGCAGAAGTAAGCAAGAGGAAGCCTACTGTCATTTGAATAATGTGATCAAGCCACAGGCAAATGTGTAACATGATCTTTAAATACGGCCAGAAATTTGTGTAACAAAATTGTGCAGCATTTAATCAATAACAGCGCAATTACAGATGATTGTAAGTAAGCATTCTAAAAACGCACACCATTATCGCTGGTGTTACAGCTAAGCAAGCGTGATGACTGACCCATGGTCAGCTGACCCGATAACCACCGGGTCTTTTCGTTGGCCATGTAAAATAAACAAGAACTGTCTGCCTGTTACCTCACTTTCATATAAAATCGTCCCCAACACTCACAGCAATTTAATGTCATAATTGTTGTCATTGCAGGGAATTTTTGTTTTACATAACAGCAAAAGCGACGTGTTTCTGTGTAGCGTATACCGAAATGAGGAGAACGAAGAGAAGCAAAACGATTCGTTATGGCTTATCAGTGAAAGTACGAAAGTAACTAAGAAGCGAAAGCGACAAAACGTTATCATTGACTATTTTACATCAAGTTCAAAAACAAAGGCAAGCTCATCAAAGTATGTAAGCCAAAATAATGAAACAGCGCAGTTAGCAATAAACAGAAAGCATTGTGTGTAGCGGTGCTGCAGATCGTTTCTTGATCTTTCGCGATTTGTATGTTATGGTTAAACAGCAGGCTACTACAACAGTAGGCTACACATGGTTCGTAGGCAGTTTTGTATGTTTGAAAAGTCAGTGATCAGTTAGTACCGTCCCGTCGCCCCGGGGCTTTGGGTGGGCTAAGCCCCCAAACATGCTCCAAGCCCCCCCAAATTGAAATATGAATCACTACAAATCATTGGAATTTTGTCAATTTTAACAATGTCAAGTCCGCCTGCACAAACGCGAAGCTCCTATGTTGAAGACTTTCTGGCGACGGTTCTGAGTAGTAGGGAGTCAGTGTAGTTTGTATTCTTTTGAATCATGCACTGGGTGGCTAAATACGTTCCAGCCACGATGTATTCCCAGTCTTAGCGCGTACCAAATTCGACAGGGCCAGGGATACTATACATAACATAAGAAGATGAAGCGTGCTTTGACTAACAGTAATTGAAGCATACTTTAGTTTTAAACATCTTCGGCAATTAAGTATATACAATTTACGATCATCGTAGGCAACTAATTTGAATGAACTTAAGTCTCACTAAAAAACTTTTGATGTCTGTTCGGGAGGGATGCACCATGCTTCACCTTGTGTCCTGGCCTGTCGGTTGGAAGTATTTTTGGTGTGGAAACTCACATCATGTCGGGGTGGTCCTGAAGTAGGCGTATCTTAAAACTATTCATAGAAGCAAACAGTGAGGAAATGTATTTCTTGGAACGCGACTATTCGTAACAGTAAATTGTTACACTTAAAATGGAAACGAAGTTTTCAGATTGCCGATTGGCAACAACTCGTTATTTAAAGTTCAAACAACGCAACGTTTAAAAGCTTACAACAGTCTGGAAAGTATTTCTTTGAACATGTTAATTCTTTCCACTCCTGCAAAACTCTGCAAGTCTGCTTCAAAAAGCGCAATGTTTGAAAGCTATAAAACCATCTTCTGTGTTAAATCGTTCAGGCTTTGAAAAAGCTAAATAAATGAATCCCTGTGTTTCTTCTTGGATTGTGATGGAATTTTGCAGGATTTCAGTAGCCAGTTCGAATGAGTCCGGCATTTGCTGAGGAACACATGTAAACACTGGATAACTAACTTAACTGATACACAACGCTTCGGTTTATTCAGCTCGCAAAAAGGCGCAATTAGTTCGTAAGGTTTATCAGCTTGCTCGAGCGCAACGCTCCTGCCAATTTTCCGCTGTTCTTCGTGAAGCGAAGCGTAACTTCAACAACAGTTCCGCGTTCTTTGCCACCTACCATACCGAGCTGCCTCAGTGCGAGCAATAGGCTTACGCGCATGATACGTTTGTGCTGCTTACTGTAGCTGTTTCATGTTTTGTGTAATCTGATGTTTAGTTCAGTGGTCGTTGTAAGCACCACATCAGTATATATTAAGTATTTATGGAATTGTTGATTATAGAAGATGTCGGAAATTTGATGAGTGGTTTAACCGTTTTGTTGCATACATGTGACAGCTATTTCTAACTGGTAAACCTACTTGCGTTCAAAGTCATGCATATTTCCTGCAGTGGTCAGAGAGAACGTTGCCAGCATATTGGCCTACCTGCCACTTTGATCTGATTTTAGCCATCCTCAGTCAGTCATTGTATTAACCAGTCACCAGTGTTGCTGCCCGCCACTTGCCTTTTTTCAATGAATAGCTATTGCCTTCAGACTGCGTTTTGTGTAAGGTTTGTTGCTTTCCTGCAGTTGGACAAGCGTATTGGGTCATATTACGAACAGGTTATGCTATGGCCTGTTTAAGACTGTTTGGACTGGAGTTGCTTCCACTATGAATATGAATATAAACTAACTTCGCTTAACCAAGATGATCAGCGAATTTTCACTGACCAACGCAAGAACGGATTTTGTGAGATATGTGATCAAAAACGTGAATACCATTCGTAAGTGTTAGTGATGCTACACATTTTTAACACGTTGTGTTGGCCATCGACATTCTCTCAAGGTTATAGCGCAGCTCCGACCATGTGACATACCGAAAACACTTAATCAAATCAGCTTCTGTATGCCTGCAAGTCAACAAAGTGGAATAATGTACTGGTCTAGGAATTGAACCAAAATACACATAATGTTTATTAGATTTGTGGTTACTGTATTTATGAACACAAAGGCGGCAAACGTACGTATGGCTTTTATCTGGCTATCAATATAGTTACGTTATCTGATATAGATATGTTGGATAATTGCGGTTGTGTTGGTGGTTGATATGGAGTGAAACCAAGTGTTGTTGATCAGCGGTTCAGCTAAATCGTTTAGAAGCTTTGCGTAGCCTGGTTTTGAAGAGAAAGGTACATTGGCAAACACTTCAAGGTTCAGTGGTGATCGTTGATTACAGACCTATTCAGCTTCAGTTTGTTGAGCTTTTGTGACTAGTTTGTGAACGTAGGTACTGTAAGTGGTTAAATTTTCTGTTGTGCCGCTTTCACAGCCAAGCGCTTGTCCGCTTTGTTTTCTTCAGCGGCTTGTACTCGCACGACACTAGCTTTTCTTTCCGCGTGCTCGCTGCAGTGTTTACGTTTCACTACTTTCTAACTTTGCAATTTAATGCATACGTCGTGCTCTTTTCAAAATAGTTTTCTTTTTTTGATTTACATCTTCAATTTTTGCACTAAGATTACAATTTTTTTCTTGTCTGTTCAAATCTTTGTTTCCTACTGAAGCGCCGAAAGTAAGGTAATAAGTTATTTGCCGTGAATGCTAGCTTTGTCAATAACGTTGTGCTGAAAAAGCACAAAAATAACATTTTACTGATTGTTCGAAAACTTTGTTTAGTAGATTTTCGTTTGGCCTAAGAACATAGGGTATGCATAGTGCATACCCATGTCCATAAGCATTCTCATGATAAGATCCAACTTATCTTGTCGTTTGTTATGGATATGTGGACAATTTTTGTTTGTAATCCAAGGGGCAACGACTCGATAACCTTGCGGTTTTTTCGGTGCCCCGGCGTTTTTGCAATTGCTATGATTTCTTTCTCGTCTTTGAAATTCTTAACTTT
>JGI24022J15233_10004168_pt1 | contig 14796 bp, 7 predicted proteins | sample Ectturendosymbi2_FD_15233 | JGI IMG/M metagenome (IMG submission 15233) | reverse complement strand
AAGTCGTCGTTGAGTGCTTATAAAAAATTGCATAAAACTGCTTAAAGATGCTGACAAAAGCTAATGACGTCGTATGTCAATACTTGTGATGCTACAGTTGCCAATTCAACCGCAAAACTTTTCTATAGATTTTAACGATCACTTGTGCCCCCCACTTTGAAAAAGGTTCCGCCACCCATGCGGACAACCCTACAAGACTCTGCATTTTCATCCCCGTCGCCGCCAACCACCCTCCTGGAATGACCCTCCAAGAACAGCGTATGCGACACTGACAGCGTGGGTCTGGGTAAACCGCCTCCGGAGTCCGCACCGGTGACGGGCGTATCCGCTCCTGCTTGTACAAATGGGGTATGGCCTCCTCTGCGGCTTGTAAGTGTGGCGCAGAAGAACAAACCGTCGACCATGTTGTCCTCCAATGTCAAATCCATCGACCTCCTCATGGACTGCACGGTCTGACTGTTCTGGACAATGGGACAATCGGATGACTGCTCAACACCTGCCCCGAGATCTAGTGCGGCCAAGCCGTGGTTGCAAAGAACTGTCTCAAAAAGAGAAGCTTAAGTTTCAACAAGCGGCAGAAGACATCATGAAAAAGTATCAAACGTTTGTTTTTCCCTTATTGCGGTAAAAACTACCGACGTTCTTGATTCCTGTTTTTTCAGTTTCGTATAACTCAAATGAACACGCGAGGGAGCAGATTTCCCAGATGCAAAATATATCACAGGGTGGATGTCAAATGTTTTTCAAATTTTGTAACAACTGAGAAAAAAACTGCTATCACCAAAAGGACAGCTAACAGACGCATACACCTTATTTTGTTGTCGTTTCATAAAATTTAATAAACGATATCTGCGGTTGCATGCGATTTGATGAACTGCCCAGTTTAAACGTAATCAGTGAACTTTTTAAGTTATTATTATCATTATTTATGTAGTGGATGTAGAAACCTCTCAATTCAACATCAATAGCGCTTTCTTTCTTACATTATCATCCATTCATCAGTGTGAATGTATAGTATGAAGTTGATGCAGTTTCATATTTGACAACAACTGCCGCAATGTACGTGCACCTAACTCATGAATATTTGAAACTACACTACTTGGACTTTGTTACATTGCATATAACATATCTTTTATGCCGCTTTGAATTGAGAATAAACGCTCAAAAAAGGCACACTTTTTCTGAACGGGTAAATTTTAAAGCCAACTGCAACAGCAAAACAGAGACCAACACAAAAATCCCTACTCATAGCTGGAGTTAACTTGTTTTAAAAAGAGCTGAAGCGTTTTGAGCAAACAAGTCCGGAGATTACGAAATGATTGAAAAACAACGCTCACAAACCATCGAAGAGCAGTGGATTTTCACAAATTTATCAAAATAGAAATTTTAAAATATCTCAATTCTTAAAAATGCTATACGCACCCTATGAGCATCAACTCGCGTTTCCACATTGCCAATGCATTTTTTACTGTTAAGCATATAAGCATGATTTTCGTCTGTAGCTTTGGATAAACTCATCACTGTGGGTAACTTACATTAATAATATTGTTTTCAATATTTTTAACCTGCCAATAAACTGCACACTACTATTAGAACTAATTTTAATCCCGTCACGTTGCACGTTCATCCTGCTGAAACAAAAATCTCTGCTCGGAACGCGTTTTGCAGTTGTTTCCTCCGAGTACAGTGCGTACCACAGTCATTTACAATACATCGCAAGCTGCGTCAGGAGCGGTTCAGTCGCGGCGGTTGGTCGGCTGGTTGCCACCTTCCATCAATCAAACCTGGCGTATCTGACAGCAAACTAAGAACAATACCGGTAATGCGCGTCACATACCTCTTATCAGCGATTATCTGAATCAAATCGTGCCTGTCAGTGTCACATACAGGAACCTTTATTGCATGGCATGAATGAGGGAATTAAGAACTAATAGGTTTTCTTGCATAGCTGCACTGATGGCGAAGGGAAACAATGCGAATAATCGATCAGTCAAAGGGCGATTGTTAAAAATTCAACGTATCCTTTCTAGGAAAGTTCAAAATCGCAAAAGTTCTGTGTTGACGATTTCTGATAATGATTTGTTAGAAAATATTGCAAAAATCATTTATGGGAAATGATAACAAAATAAAAACATTGCATTTTGATTGCTGTCGGTACCCGAATCCGCTGGCCTGTTTGCACTGACGAAAATAGGAAGCACCACAACAATCTTGACACACGACGGTTCAAACAGAACACCTGTCAATGAAGCTTAAGGCCCTCCAGCAAAATGCGTGTCTGCAATTACGTTATACCTTCCGCTAATTCTCGCCTGGCAACTGCTCGTCATTTAATGATCAAGCTTCTGGCCGTGAGAAAAATCGCGTAAAAACGCAATTGTTTTTTAATCTAACTGCTTGTTTTATTCCAAAGTTTGGATATGGAGAAGCTTTTTCCATCTATCTTTGCAAAGATTTAGTAAAGTATACTACCTGTATACTTTCTTCACGCGTCACGCTGCACCAACACAAGGAAAACATTGCATAAGATCAGTGGCTGACAAAAGAAAATTTCCTCATTTTATTTGGTATGAGAAAGTTTAATCGCAGAATGTCTTCGAACGCCGATGAAAAAATCACCAACTTGTTTTGCGATCAGCCTTTCCAAGCTTTTCAGTTGACTTCCTCGTTGAAATGATCCACCATTTTTGCACAAACACAGTCCATTCAATTTCACAGCATTGCTGCCGATGCTAATCGAACCTCACACATACTTTTTCAATGTTACCCGTACATTGCTCATATCAGGAGCTCTTTGTTGTGAACATATTGTCTTCCTAACATATTTGCGTCCGAACATATATTATATGNATTGGAATGGTCCAAANGAACAAACAATTCCACATAAGTAAATTTATAGGGACTGCGTGGGAGCAAAATATAACGTTCATATTCAGCAAAATCTATGGCGTGTGTTCATACGGATCCAAGCCAATTATTTGCTTTTGTTCTGGTGGCAGTTGTCCAGTGGCAGTATTGCAGATCGTAGAAGACAGTGTTCCGGGTAACGTTTGTCAGGTGGCATTTGTCGAAGGTGACAACTGTGCGGGTGGTGGTTTTTCTTTTGTGGCCGTTGTCCTAGGTTTCAAATGGCAATTATCCGGGCGGCAATTGTCCGATAATTGTTTAGGCAAATGTGAGACAAAGCTGATTTTAGTGTTGGTGAAACGATGCAGTTCGACCACCTTAATAAACAACTACCCACTGGCATATAAGACTAAAGAATAACAGAAAAGATGAGGATTGTGCAGTTGAAGTTGAATGAAGAGGTTCATACCGCCCGATTTTCTCCTCTCCAACAAAGTGTTTGAAAAATTTTTTGAGACAAAGACGAGCAATAGTTTGAGTTTTGCTGTGAAGTTGAATAAACTGTCAGGTACGGTATTCAATAGCATTGAAATTATGACTGGTATAAAAAGTAAAGTACAAGTGTATAGTCAACACAAACTAAAATTTAAGTTCAATAATTTTTTTAAAGAAAAAAGAGCACTGTTATTGAAAAAATATTAGACTCACTGACGCAAGCACAATACTAACATGAATGTTTGAAAAGAGCATAGACCTCTAAGATACATTGAAATCGTTCACAGTTCTTATGCTTACAGATTTTACATATTAGTGGAATTCTTTATTTTGCTACAGTTTTGTAGTTGTTGACTCGGCTTTACTAATACGTTCTGCAACAAAAATGTCACAAGGCCACCGGGCGTTTGCTCCCCGAAATTTTCTAAAACATGTCTAGTTGTTAGATACAACCAGGCCCGTAACCAGCTTGGGACACCAGGAGGGGCGAAGAGTTGTTTGAGAGGGGTCCAAAATATTTTAGCTATGTCCAATAGTTTTAAACGATGTCCAACACGTTTTTCCAGTGGTAGCGAAAAATGTTGCAGTGGGGGCTTCCCCCTGCGCCCCGCCTGGTTACGGGCCTGGCATACAACGACAAGTTACAATCACATCTCCCCCTCCCGAAAATATCAGCTAGTGGAGGCCCTGAATACCATTTAACCTCATCACACATATTTCAATTTGACGGTTTCTCGCGTTAAGCGGGTTTAGTTCCTGCACTGTATCTCATAAAAAAGGTAATAATTAAACCTCGTGTTTATGAAGAATTTCCCCGTGGAAAAGCGAGTAACTAGCAAGCTGATGACTTAAAAAGCCAGCTGGACGTTTCGTGTAAAGAATAATTACCAAGGCACTGAGTAATCTATGCTCATGCAAAAATGTATTCAAAAACAGTCAACGCATGTGTCTTTCACGCCTGTTTTCATGTTTCAATGGCGTTTGTGGCTATTTCTCCACGTTTTTAGCGCTGATTTGGTGAAAAAGTGCAGCCAAGCGGCAACGTTTCAGAAATGGAATTTGACGGTGGAAGCGCATGAAACTTCGTCGGCAATACTGCTTTATTTTTTTATTAGGTTGCAATAAAAACATTATGGTAAAAATTTGTATCTTCATAATAAACAATTGTAACAAAAACACACAATCCATTCGACATCATGGATGAAACTGTTATCATAAAACTTCAATTTTACAATTCATGCGCTAAAATTTGCCATAAAACAGCGTAACTCATTTTTGGAGAATCATTCAAAATATGCGTATTGCTGATTAGGATGTTTCGCTTTACAGTTTCTTGTTTGAGAAATCTGCGAATATTTAATGTAAAAATGTTGTTTCGCCACTGACGGAACAACATACAGTGTCTGGTATCATTAACTTGAACTCATTTATACTTCCATTCCTAAAATGTTTTTTTTATACGCACATGCTGCTCGATTCGTTTAATTTCTGGTCTATTCAAAATAAAACCTTCTTAATACTGTAGTAAAGAACTGTTATGAGTCATCAGTAAACAATGAAAATTGCATACGGTGCTGTGATTTTAGCAGCCAAGATTTTGACTATTAACATTTCAGTACGCACAGTGCATTTGAGGCGTCGTATCATGCACTGCTAATTTACTCCTGATAAAACCAATCGTTTCAAACGCCTGTTGGCCGCTCCCCGAACATAAGTATTGGCTTCGCAACGTCACCCATTATCCGCCATGACGTTGCATGCGAGCATGTTTCGGCAGGTTATATTTATTTATTTTCATACTCGTAATAAAGAGCAGGTTCCTTCCAGTTGCACGCAGTGCAGGCTACGTGATCGTTTGCACGTAGTATAAGCATTAGGTCAAGCCGAACGAGTATCATTTGACATTTCTTTGAACCCTAAACTGTCGTGAAATACGAAATAATCTATATTTGCCATCCTGTAAGCATCAGCCAGCAAAGTTTATGTTTTTGAGATGTGGCGCCCAAGCTTCCAACAAAACGATGTGCGGCATAAAGTGTTTCGCAGTTAAGTCATAATGAATCGTCTAAAGTGAAAATTCTTTTTAATTTGCTCCAAAAAACGTAAATGCTTATTAGGATTTTAGTGTACCCGTTCCGAGAGACCAGTCAAGCTAGAATTTAGTTACTGCTCAAACTCCTCTGTTTCACGTAGATGATCTCTGCACACAGATCACGTTTTCACTCATGAGTTCAATGGTTGAATGTACGGGTGACAAACCAAACGACTTTGTTTGCCGAGTAGAGCGAACACATTCCATCATTCCTAACAACATTAAAAGAGTTTATAGAATAACTCGTTATTGAATGTACCTCCGATCCTCGTTTTCGATTTTTCGTCAAAAATGTTCCTTCAGCTCTTCATCACAATACAAAAGAGTAACCGAACACATGCATTATGCAAAAACTATGCACAATAAGAAGCATGCAATTTAACGCACTGCAAAAAAACGTTTTGCACGAGAAAGCTTTCACAGGTTGGGTGCCACTAAAAGCCTGATCTTAGATCACGTGATAAGGTCGTGAAGGCAAACTGCTTCAAACGTGGTCACAATCCCGCAGACCACTCAATAATCTTTTCAGTCCATTGCGATTTCAGCCGAAAAATCTGTCGGTAATTACGCTTCATGCTTGGTTGGAGTGCTCCTTTATTGATCCATCGTAAGCAGATCGCCTCATGAAATGCTCTTGCGAATTGCGATACATCGCAGAAATGTTGACCCGTTATATTTTATAAATTAGGAGCGTATGCGACGAAAATAAAATATTTTGTATAATGCCATGCGGTTTTTAAAAAAATGACGTTGAGAATTAGTGACAGGCAGCCAGGATGCAGCAAACTCCTTGTTCCAAACTGCACTATAATACTGTAGCATAAAACATCTGGCCACTCCGTGAAGAGCGAAAGGCTTGCGTTCATTACTTGCTGTTCGTTATTCACAAGATATCGATTTCGCAGGGAGTAAGTCATACAGCCAAACTGCACTCCTTGCGGAAAGCATCATTGCCTAAAAAAGCATATGTTTTCTGACAACGCTTGCAAAATTAAACAACATATAACGCAACACTGAGAATAAGAGCTGCAGTTTAGGTCAGAACCCTCTTTGCTCACATCCTCCGTTTTTTTCTCTACAGCTCCACTGCGCGGTGTGAAATAATGATAAAAGTTTCTCTCACCTCTGATCAGCAGGCGATTGCAATGAAGCTTCACCGTTTGAGGACACATGGCCATGATTATCTTCGTCGTGGTCTTCCTCTTCAAAACTGTCCGAGTATTCTTCTCCATTTTTGACAGCGTCTAGAACTTCGTTTTCTAGCACGTCGTTTTCGCCTCTCTGCATTTCCAAGAATTGCTGCGCTTTTGCAAAGTCTAATTTTTTTTCTCGGCATGACGATGAATTTGAAGCATCTGATGCCACTTCGAGCATCTCTTCTACGCTAGAAGCTTCAGGGGATGTGTTCTCATCCGTAACTTCAGATGACGCTGAGCTTGCAAAATCATCATTCATGTCGTCACCAGTTCCGTCAAAGGTTGAAGAGTTACTCATGATGAAGGGAAGCCAAATATTGTATAGCGTCAATCTCCTAAGAATTGCTGCTTAGCTCGAACTGCAGAAAACAAGAAAAATGCTCACATTCCAAAACACGCATCTATTTATCACTAAGCTTCTAAAACTAACCCTTTAAATTTCTTTTGAAATTAAGTTTGGTGTTCTTTTGCAAAGTAGTCATTACCCCAAGCACAACTTTGTTTGAGGAATCTGTGTTTCTGCACCTGGGAGCAGGCGTGTAGCCGGGTTTAAGGTTTGGTGGGGCAAAATAATTTTTAGGGCGGCAAGATTTTTGTTATGTTTAAAATAAATTTTCCTGGGCACAAAATATTTGGAAGGGCGCTGCCCCCGAATGCCTCCCGTGGCTACGAGCCTACCTGGCAGTGCTTTTATACAAAGAATGTCTCGCTATAAACGAAACGCTACTGCAAATGGATGGGCAAGGAACGTTCTTTGCTGATAAATTTTCAGGTGATGGTATGGACTTTCTAGGTGCATATACCTTCAACAACGTTAACTTCATGTATCGTTTTTTAATTCACAAACCCAGTGTATGATTTCTACCATTTTCAATCTCGACCTGCTTAAATAGCTGTTCCGGGGACACAAGTTAACTGACTTATGTCTAGAAAATGTACATTTATGTGGTTCGCCGGTGGATCTAAAATTCGCTGCTGAGGACCTGGAAAGCAAAGAACTACATGTGCTTTCTGAAACAGCTTGCTTACAAATTAAACTGCATACCAACGCATTAGTCCATAAAACTTGTAAACTTGTCAAAAGCACCTTTGATATTATCGTGAATGTATGAGGAATCATCTTCTGTCTAGAAGCTCCACTGAATAGTCAATAATTTTTTTCAAGCACGTAAGCGCTAGGTTAATAAAACTCAGGTGTGTTTGGCTCAACGGTGATGTGCTTTATAATTCTTTACTTTGGATTTTTACAGAAAGAACCAAGCAAACCACTTGCGCTTGCGGTATTGTTTAACTGCAGATACATTTATTTAAGCAAAGATCCAAACGGATGCAAGCATATTTTTCGGGAACACAAGCAGTGATTACAATCAAGTCAAGCTCTTCACGTTATGTTGTAAGAAACGAGATAAAAGATTACACCATTCCATGCGAAGAAAGTAGAGTTTCAACCAACAGCTATCTTTGCTGGGCAGCCAAAACTTGGCCTCGCTTTTACTCTATGACCGCGCTAGTCGCTGCTCTGTCAAGTTGCCATCATTGACCTATAAAGTATCTGGGCAGTATTTTCTCCCAACCCGATCCATTTTCACTGAGCCGCAGCGACGTTTACTAACTTTACGCCAACAGTAATTTGGTAGAAACGCAGCATTTTTTAAGAGTATCATGACACACTGCACGTGTGACATTCAACCACGCGCATGTCGTTACATCCGTGCTATCAACGGCACCTTTGATTGCAAAAGTTTTATGCAGTTTGTGAGTATGAAGTAGGGCGCTTTTGGAGTTTTTTTAGTTTTTACCGATGAAATGAGTAGAGAAACAGGAGAGAAGTTTGAGTTGCATGTAATTTGCATTGCTCACAAATTTCACAACGGGTACACTTTCTGCCTAGGTGTGACTTGAACCATACGATTTTTTTACTGTGACGTTAACAGCTTTCCCAAAAGTTTTCTCCAACCAGCTTGTGATGTGCATCGAGCAGATACTCCTCTGTTGCATCGCTGGTACAGCATGCAAAGTTTGAATGATTTCAAGCTGTATAAGGTCAGGGCCACCTTATATACTCAAGAAGCCATTCGTAACCGTTACCTTCAGAAAAGGAAGCACCAGGTGCCTCGATACCTTTTTACTACATCTAAATTGAAGGCAGAAGGCACATGTATAAAAACTATAGCACCATGAAAAAAAGGGAGACAAATTTTAAAAATTATATTTAACACTTTCATTACCCCATAAGTATTTTCCAAAGCACAGGGAGCAGCAGCAGAGAGGTGAAAAATCCACATGCGACTCTGGAAGCAGGGGTTGCCGAGGCGGATCCTAGACCGCTTACGTTAAAAGCAGTGGGCTTCGAAGCCTGAAGTATTTCCAACACCACCCACAATCACCAAAAATTTGTGCCGCTAAAAGAGTTTTTACAGCAGAAATATTTTGCAAAATGAAAAGAGAAATGCCACAACAGCAATATGCAATCACCCGGCGTATGCCTGCTACAGGCACGTGAATCAATTGGTATAGCAAGAAAGGAAAAGAAAACACCATGACTTTCGGTCAGTTAACACGCTGGTCATGGACCAGCAGGTTCTGGTAGGTGTTTTTATTCCAGCCGAGCAGCCATGTCGGGCAGGGCTTAGTACTTGAGCCTGTCGTGTTAAAAACACAGGCGGCTGACTCCAGGTTTTTAACATCTCCTCACGTAGTGTCTGGGTAATGCAACATTTCTTTACAAAAAACTAGTCCGCAACGCCAAAACGTTTGCTGTTCGCTCTTCTGCAGCCGGTAGAAGTTAACCGGAACACATCGAAGTGCAAACCTCACAAGGAAGCATTGGCATCGAATTTATCACAATTAGCGATGAAGCAAAGGTACTTCTGTTAAGGCTTTATTTCCAATGATCTGCATCTACTATATGTTTCTATCAGGATAAACGTTATTAATTCCGCGTGTTCGTGCTGGTCCTGCGGTTTCCCAAAGTATTTCCAAAATCTAGATTTTGCTTATGGGCTTTTGGCTTAAAAATTGCTCCCATTTGACCACGTGAGTTATTCGAATGGGAGGCTGTTTTTTAGTTCCTATGATTTACAAGATCATACAGCCTGATAGTGATAGTATTGTTTTGGGTGATTAGCAGTTTACAATGTCAGCGGTTTTTTTGCTACGTGGTCAAGCTGTTTCGTTCCAATTTTCAGAACATAACGTACTATTGATTTCTTAGCCAAGACTGCCTTGATCCGCCCACACAGCGTGCGTTGGAGTACTTAATAACGTTTTTCATAATGTTCTGTGTTCATCTGATTCACCCTCATGTTTCCAAAGCTTTGCTCGATTTCCAAGCACTCTTGGTCATTTTTCACTTTGAATATAGTACATTGGGTTGGTGGAAGCAAAGATATGTTCAGTTTCCACCATTGAGTCTCAACAAATGTTGATATCTCAGAAAGGGTATCATCAAATAAAATGCCAAAAAGGGGATTTTCATGTGCCACTGAAAGATTACTTCACAAGCTTACATTGCTGATGTCCATAGGTTGATACCAGTATTAGCAGACAGACCAGCAAGCGCCCACATCGTCATAGGCGTAGCCAGGGAGGGACCAAAGGGGCCATGGCCCCAAAAAATTTTTAGAAAACATAATCATTTTGTGCTTTGAGGGGCGTTTTTCCAAACAAAATAGTGTTATTCGCCTAAAATCAAACATCTTGCCCCCCTCCAAAGTTGCTTGGCTCCCTCCAAATTTTTGGGCTGGCTACGCCACTGCACATCGTGCGTAAGCCGTCATGAGCAACTGCACATCGAGAGAAGAAATCTGCGAATATAACAGTAGAACAAAATTTTTACCGTGACAGGGTGATTGCAATCACCCTTTCTGAGATACCAACGTTTCTGAGATACCTTCTTATTGACAATTGTCAATAAGAAAAAACATTTCAGTAAAAAACCATAGATTTTAAACTCTCCTTTTTGCTTGAGTGGCCGTCACATATGTTTAGCGAGATAGAACACGCTACATACCAAGACAAAAGCTGAATGCAGCCCAGTGCAAATAGATTTAACAGTTCAAGTACAATTCTTGTCTGATGCTTCGACATCAAGACTAGGTATCGTCACGCCTCACGAGTTTTACCAAAAATATTTGATCAACGTTGTCTCTCTGACGCTGTTCTCAGTACCGCTGAATATTGCGCTGCTACCTGGTGGCCTCAATCCTTGATTCTACAGTTATTAAACCAAGGTCCAGGTAAACTGTTTTTACTATATACTTGCAGGTTTGATTTGAATTGAAGGTTAGACACCATTTACAACTTACATCAAAACTCACAGCAGTCCACTAGCTCGTATACTCGCAAAGGATGCAACAGTACTAGCACCGTGAACAACTTTGTTAACTGCTTTTTTATGCGATTAAATAGGGCTCTCCGCCTAACTCTGCGGATACAGGTCTTTTGTTACGTTCATAAAAGCACTGAACCATCAGCGCTTTCAGTGCTGTTCCAATAGTTGCAGCTGTGAAGTCCGTAGTCAAATAAAACTGCCTTTTTGCCGGCAAGCGCTGTTCAAAATTGACTTCCAAAGTAGACTTCTATCAAAAAAGCTACGCGGTTTTGTAAACTTCTTGAATCCTTTGATGCTCGCCTGTTTAAATGCATTTAGTAGAATCGATGATCGACTGACTTTTCAAAAACAGATCAACTATGCAAAAAACTAGAAAGCGTTTGCATTTAGATTCTGCCTGTTTTGCAAAGACACGCTTGGCGGGAGTTATTGCTAGTTTTAGTGTACTGTAGAACAGCAGAATTGTTTGTTAACGTTTTACGATTTCTTTCATCGAAGAAATATTGCTCATCGTGCATACTCGACCTCGAAGTATTTGCTGCAAATGCCCTATCCAAGAACGGTATGCACGCGTGCTTAGCGCCACAGCCCAGCACGAGCAACGACAAAATCGACGTACGATACGAACTCATTGGTAAATCCGAGCTCCTGTTCGCGTCATTGCTGACGCGAAGAGCTTCTTACCTTCCATTGTAAGGAACTGATCCATGGGCGGCGCTGCTGAAACCATAGACCTAGAAAAGCCACTCGGCGCGAAATAACAACGCGTGAATTTGAGCAGCAAAACAGTCTTGTTCAATAGCTCAAAGACTTTAAATGGTAGGTATATACTATAGTGGGTGTGTTTGAGCGATACACAATGGAATAATAGAATGGGGTTCCAATAGTACAATGGTTCAAAAAAATCCGCCCTAAAACAACACAAAAAACAAATTCATAGTTATGCAATACATTTTGAGCAACACTTTGCAAATGAAACAAGCTAGTGTGCAGCACTGCTGCATTATGACAGCGAACTGCTGCGCATCTTTTACGCCATTACAACAAATAAACCTGTCGCAATTTCAGCTGAATTGTGCAGATCAACTCATGGTTAGCATTTCTTACAAGTTACAGATTTGCTTGAACTTCAAACAGAAACCTAAAGCTTGCCCTGAGCCGTTCTTGATTGCATTGAAAACAAGCAATTTTTGTAGATTTATCTGTTTCATATGAGCAAAGCTTTCACAATGAGCACCTACTTTCGCACGATTTTTGTGCTTTGCATTTGCCAAGTGAACAACTGGATCTCAAGAAATGCGAATAGATTCCGCAAAAAAAGCTTTTATCCTTCATCTAATTGCCTTACGCTAAAGTGGGAAAAACGTCTTCGCAGCAAAATTCTGAAACAAGGGCGAAGGATATGATTTTAACTTGTACACGACGGATGTGCTTCAAACGGTAGAAAAACTATGTACCTGCTTTTTGTGAAATTGGTTTGTTTGCCTGTATCGAAGAAACCTTGCTGCCTCGCGTTTTTGTGACCCACAGCATTTCGGAAAAATTGCTTCTTAGTGTAACTAAATGCTCTGAAACATCTTTCCATTGGTTTTGAGTCTTAGGGCAGATGTCTTAGCAAGCAAGTTTCGTTCGCCCAACAGATTCACATATTTTACTTACGCAACTTTGTTCAGATTCGACCGAACAAGTTTGATAACAGCGGCGGAGTGAGGTGGCGATAACTCAATGGTACAGTATCGGCCCTCAATTGTAAAAGTTGGGTGATCGATTTACAACCACTGAGTGTTGGCCCTACTGCTCCTCAGGCAAAAAGGCAAAAAAATCATTCACATTAACCAACAAGAAGCACAAGAATGCCATGCAGGCTGCGGCCTGCCTTCAATCACCACAAACTTTTTGATTTCAATTCAATATTTAACTTCAGCGTAAGTGTTTTGTCTCTGGAAAGCAAAGTGAAGCAAAGTGACATAACTTTGCGTTCACACCTAAATGAGAAGAGGATTATCTCATTGTGAACTTTCCATTTTATTGCATGTTGGCGACACCTTTAGTGAAATATCTATGCACTGATCACAACAACCAACCAAAATAAGCGCATAAATGCTGTAAACATTTCTCGACTCCGAAACACTTCCAGTTTTTCACTGCCGCTTGTTGTTCTATTCATATTTATTTTGACTGTTTGCGCAATGCCTGCCGTAACTGTGTTGAAAGAATCGGATCGCCTTTACACAGTTGCTCCGCCAATGTGTTGTTTAAATCGCAAGCTATATAGACCTAATCCGGCTTGCTCTACTAACATCCAACTTTGTTTGCTGTGCTGATAGGTTGGAGTTTGAAAACTCGGCAGAAGCGAACCACGATTTCCGATTAACTTTCAGCTTTTTCCCATCAACTGGCTCTTGAAAACAGAGCAAGGGGCAAGACACGTGCGGTGGACTGAATGATTAAGATTACTGGACAATGCGTCTCGGACACAGTGGAAGATTTAGTGGCAATCGAAGAAAGTTGTCCATCCCGAGAACAATTATAAAACCCATGAAGTGGCGCTTCTTTTCTGAAAACTTCCTCCGCTTTCTTGGCTCCGAGCCCTCTACCAAGCAAAAACTGCAAACGTTATTGAATATAGGTAGCCTCTCCATCCCAAAGTCCCCTAAAAATCAAATATAGATTTGTTGCTGTTCTTCCAATAGATACAACCAACCAAACACAAAAAAATTCATGCATTTTTGAGAGGGCGGATTACGAGCACGAAGGATGGAAGGAAATTCGACACCTTAGGTTTTTTTAGAGCAACAGTGCAACATTACTTATGGCAGTAAAATGCATTCTTCCAAGGATGCACAGACAATTGTTAAACTTCTAGTTTATGCTGGCGCAGTAGTCTACACTGTAGTCTCTATTCGTTGCTCGCTGAAATCCACGTTATGGAAAGATAGAAAAATACCAATGTGAAATACAACACCGGATTTCATCAAGGACGTTGCAATAATGCAAAATGCTCCCCAGCTTGTTTAAAATGAAGCAACATAACGTATTTTTGTTTGAGAAAGTTTCATCAATACTTCGATTTCGTCATTAGCTAATATATTTTTACGGTACTCAGGGTGGCCAAACGTTTCGTTTAGTCGTGTCCCGGTCAGTTGCTTGTCTTCCAGAAAAAAACAGACCGGTTGCAGCATATAGGTAAAAGTGAGAGTTGTGACAGGCAAGACGCAATGAGCCGCGAATTATCTTCCGTTGCGAGAAAAAAACGACAACGTTTTGCTCTTCATTTTATTTTTAGCGAAAAATTCGCAGGACGTCAGAGAATTTTACTAACCTTGAAGTTTCAAAACTTAAATTGCGTGACGTCCTGCATTGGAAAAAAGTTACAGTCACCGTAACTACTTGGAAGCATATTTCGTCGAAATATCCAGCAGCACTTTGTGCACATAGTGGAAGGGTAGTCATATATTTTAATCTAGAAACAGCATGCTTCGTACAACACCTCTGGTAACGAGCTGCTGCGCAACAACTGTGAATATTGCCGCAGTTGGTGCAGTCATTATATTTTGGAAAGCAAGGGCAGTAGTAACTGCAATAAAAACTGTCCTGTTGTCCGGATTTGCAAGATTCAGAAAACGCAGATCTTTGCAGAGATCCCTTGTAACCCACCATTGGTCATCTACTGCATTTACAGACAGTCATTAACACCTTCACTTTTAGCAGATGCTGTTTGTGAAATACGATCTAGGCCAACTACTTTTAATGATTTAAATGTCACTGGTTCAGCAGCCAAAACGTTTATCCGTCATGCGTAAAGTCGCCTTCTTAATGAAGAAATTTGCTGT
>JGI24022J15233_10004167_pt1 | contig 14796 bp, 10 predicted proteins | sample Ectturendosymbi2_FD_15233 | JGI IMG/M metagenome (IMG submission 15233) | reverse complement strand
AGGCGTGACCAAAAGGGGTGCTGAGGTAGGAAAAGATTAAGAAACGCTTTTCTAAGGGCACTACCAAATACGACACTTTATCTCAAACTGCAAGCCGATTTCTTTTTAGTTTCTGCGGTTTGCTTTTGTTTTAGATTCAAGAAACTGTAGCTGGCAATTGATAAAGTGTGCTTGCGGCCAGGAAGATTTGCAGATGTGTTAAACAAAAACTTTCACGAGAAGCGCCCGAATAAACACAAAAAAGCACAAAAACGGAATGTTGGCATGCCAACTGCAACGAAAACATGTAAATTTTTCACATCAGTACTGACGCAAACGGCTTCATCAGCGCCTTTCGGGGAAACTGAGAAATGTCCGTCTTTGCTGCGGAGTCAGGGTGGCGGAACCGGGGTGCGCATGGGCGCAGGCCCCCCACTTTTTCCTGGGGGGGCTGCTCCTCTACTTTCAAATTTCGGCCAACACAATTAGCATTGTCTATTGCTAAGTAAATCGTTCAATGACAAAAATTTTCCACAGTTTTTGTCACGTGCACTTGTACTCCGCACTTTGTAAAAAGGTTCCTCCACCACCGATGCGCAGACATATGGATACAAAAGGCGTGAAGAATATCGTCACCTATCGCAAGTTGATAAAAGCGCAACGGCGTCCCCCTAGTGGCAGGATTTGTAGCGAGGAATGAAAGAGGCAGGAAGCGAATTTCGCAAATGGATGAGCATCGTTACAAAGAGAATCATGCAGAAACCTTTGGGAAAGTCTGCTGTTTTTTGTTTAATAATGTTTTGTTTGCTAGTAGTTGCAGTCACTTTAAGCCATGACGCGACTTTAAGCCATGATGTGGATATGCATTCACTGATGATTGTCCCTCTACAGTCTCTTCCTGACTCCAGCGAGGTAGGACGCGTGTAGGGCACAATGAAAACGTTTGATCGATGCGAATAACTTTGTCGCAATTATGTGTCATTTCAATGGATGACGTCTCCACCGGTAAGGTGTACCGAAGACATAAGCAGTTTAGATTGGTCGGAGATACCTCATGTGACGCCACATACGTGCGAACAAGCATCAAAAACCCACTCCTATCTATAACACAATAAAGTACTTCGTTATGTTTACGTGTTCTCGTAAAAATCGTTAACACGGCTTATATACATGTTCTTATTCTCAGTGCTCTTTGTCACTATGTTAATTTCAGGGAATGATGCAAGAATCATTTGAGCATAAAGTTTGCCAGATATTTCCAAGTTCAGGTGAAACAGCAAGTCCTTTACTAACGAACAAAACAATCCCCTTTTACCTGAGGAACTAGATTTTTGAACGATTCCATGATTTTTGAACTTTTCGATTCTTGATAGTATTGGAAGATCCCAGTCAAAATCACAACAGCAGCGAGAGCCACCCCCAGGTAGAGCTGAAAGTGCAACAAGAAGCTGGGTAATGAAACATAACCTCGCGATTTAAAACTTGACCATAAGCTTAGACACTATATTTTGTCTGTTCCAAAGCGATATACNAGCCCACGCTTAGTTTCTCAGATACGTTTACATCAGCTGCTGATCACCGCAAGAAGGACCCTCTAATGTTGCAAGACGCTTGATGCACTAGTATAAATGCCAGCAGCCAGTTTCAAATTTGTCCTTCTGCTCAAGTATGCAAAAACAGTTGTAACATGCATGGGCGCCGGAAAGATTTGTCCCAGGTGGGGACAATTTTACCAACACCGAAACGAAGAGAAATACTTCAAAATCCAAGGGGGAAAATGCCCTCCCATGCAGCCCCTTCTGACAACCATGGTAACAAGTCCTGTGATGCAAAAAGAAAAAATCGATATTTGATTAAATTTGTGCTGTTGGTTGGAGGTCATGGTGGCATTGTTAGAAAAACTAGGTGACACACTATAATAGCTCAAGAAAACATGCAAAGGAACAGAAAAAAGAACACAACAGGGCAAATTCTGAAATGCGATGCGCGACTGAACAGGTATAAATGAGACCTCGCAGTTCGGCAAAAATTCATGTGGAACATTGTCAGTAAACTTGTGCTGTGCTTTAAGAGCGAGTAGAAACAAAATATACCGAACAATGTTTTTGCACGTTACCATTTTTATCAGGCGATGAACATCGTCATCAAAAGACGATATTGAGCAAAGTCAAAGATGCACAGATATTTTACCAGCCTGTTCCAAACAGGTGTTTGCAACATTCTCAGCAGTTAAGTGTCGTGGATTCTGCATTCTCCATTTTTGCACTCAACATCAAGAACTCCAGCGCGATTTTTGAAACTTATATTGTTAAATTTTTGCACAAATAAACTGAGTAACTTACGTTGTCACTCGAATAATTAGTGAACGATCCCCGTTCGATGCCGTACGCCAGGAAACACAGGCCAGTGCCGAGCCACAGCAACGTGGCGAACCCCCCAACAAGCTGCTTCACGAACTTAATCCATTCTGGGGTAGTTTTTGGGGGGGTGAGCGCGTTTGGACCATCTCGTCTCAAATACTCTTCTGCTTGCTGCGAAGTTAAACCCTGAAATAAGTAGCAAAAACTGTCACAGAAAAGGCATCTGCTACAAGCAAACAAAAAATCTATTTTCAAGTTTCAGTGAGGAAGTGAAACCTTACTTCCGCAAAAACAGAAGACAAGGCAAAAATGCTTTTCGTCCATGAGTTCAAGCTAGAACAGTAGGTCCCAACCTTTCTATAACCATGTACTTCTCAGTATTTTGATAGATGGAAATGTACCCCTAAAATTTTCTATGACAAAAAGGTTGAGTGAAATGACAGAAATCTGCTGAATTTTTAGTAGAACTTATAGAATTTTGAAACTATAACGGTAGACCCGTTTTTATGTCTAAAAGTCAACTTGCTGCGGCTGTACAATGAATGCACCCCTTCAGATAGGCAAATTTACCACTTGGGGTACATGTACCGCAGGTTGGGAACCTCTGATCTAGAACTTCCTTGTTTGGGTTTTAACTGTAGGCTATGAGGAAAAATGCCCTTAACGTACACATTTCAGTAATATCTGGCCAGCACATTACTTGCTTTTCGTGGTAGACAAAACTGCAAAACGTTATTCAATGTTTTTCATAACGTGCAGCTACAAACCACGTATTGTGCATCATGGCTTGAATGGTTTCTGTAGCATTGCCGCCTTTCAAGTAATCTTTTTTTTTCTGGAGGCGAAAAAATTTGGACTACTGTTTGCATGACGTCTCCTTAAATCTACAAAAGGGACAAAAATGAGCTAAGTCACTCTTCTTACATTTTCAGGATTGCAACCGGTTCTTCCACAAAGCTCCTCCACGGAAATTTTGTGTTCATCCTGCAATCATCATGATAAAAAATTATCAACTTCTCAATAATGCAATAACCCAAGCACAACTAGCCTATGCTACAAAAGCCAACATCAATAAAGTAAAGAAATCAAAGTAAATTTCATGGATAACAAGTACTAGAAACTATTTTGGAAAACATTGCTTTTCGTGGTTTCGAAAATATAGTGGGATTAGTCACCTCGATCTGAATTTATTTCGGAAGTTATTAATCAGAAAATACAAAAAATGATACGTTTTTTTGTTTTACTGGACATTTCTCTCTAAGATCTATTTCTCTCTTCATAGATGGAAACACATCTATGTCTAATGTCTGTGAATAAGGCTCGGTTGAGGCTAGAAGCCAAATGGCAAAGATACTTCAGAATCTCCACAACAGGTGGTTTATGAAAATGGTTTGTAAACCGATTTTTTGATTTTTTAACAGTTTATTTTTCAATGCGAAAATTCTATCCCAAAGCCAAATGGTTTGAATAGGGGGTTGGATTTATCACCTGTGGATTCATCAAGCGAATTCTATTGTGTATACAGTAGGTGCTATAGACATTCAGATGTACGCTGAAAACGTGAAGCCGTTCACTAAGCGCGATACATGCACATTTGTACATAATGCGTTTGCACACAAAAATGTAGATATTCGAAAATGGACTGAGAATGATATATTGCCAAGATAGTTCAGATACTTGCTGCTTTGATATTCGGATTAAAACAGAATACGAAACGAGTCAAGCAAAGGAAGATAAGTAGAAGGATCTCGAAGTGAATCAAGAGCAACAAGCTCTTGAAATGCAAAACTTTCATAATTCCCGGATCACTGTCACCCTCTTGATCTAATTCATACTGTATTACAAACAAGTAAAAGCAAGTTTTTTGTAAGGTAACTACGAGTTGGAAGTAGCTGCTGGCATACAACGGCTTGCCTTGTGTTTAAAAAAAAAACTCAGCAACGAAGTAAACATCCAAATAAAAACAATCTTTGCGAAGGGTCACAAAATCGTTTCAACCACACGACTCAAAGGAAATTAATGGGATGATCATTCATCGAATGTAACCTTATGGTACTCTACCAAAGCTACTCCCCGAAACCCAGTAGCCAACTCCACAGCACCGCGAAGCAGAATCAACGAACTTGCTTACCATGCACACCTCCTTTTTGAGATCATCCATGTTTTTTGCCTTTAGAATCTTGGCCCTTTTTCCCCCATTGACAATTGGCTCCTGAAGTGATGTCGAGGCATATTCAGTCATTCTGCAGTCAACTTATCAGGACGGACACTGCCATAAAAATAGAGGTACGCGATATTTAGCAAAAACAACGCTGTTGCAGTGTAATTACTCTGCTGTCTCGACATAAAGTCACAACCAACTTTCACATTACTCCACACCTGACTAAACTTGCCTATGAGTTTTCCCATGCGGTTATCAATATTCCGAAGCATTTGCACTGCAATTACTAAAACTTAATGTATCAAGATATTCAGAGCCGAATTGCTGATTTGAATTAATATATTTCGAACACTTTATGTCACACATCAAAGCTAGTGCATTGTGACTCTCCCTCCAGTTAGACAAGACTACTGATGTTTCGCATTGCGGTCAACTTATAGCACTGGTGAAGTATGTCCATGATGGTACCATGAAAGTTAGCTTCTTTTTCTGTGAAGCAACAAAAACAACCACCAAAGCGAAAGGTGCATTTCAGTTTGTGAAAGACTTATTTGCAAAACATGAATTGGATATCCAAAGTAGTGGCTGTGTGTGCGCCGAAGGCGCTCCTGTTATGCTGTTAGGTTGGTTTGCTGTTCGGAAGTTTGCTGTTACCAAGTGGCGCCTAGTGACAGTGTGGAAAACGGGAAGAGGTACTGTGGGATCCTCAATGATGTCCCCTCCAATGGGTGGGTTCTTCTTCTGGCATTCCGGTCATGCGCATGCGGAGCTAATGACGAATTTTTTTTTTCAGAGTTGTGGAAAGGTCGCCGTGACTTCAGTCTTGTTGTGTTGGATGCGTGAGTCGTTGTCTTTTTGCTGGTGATATTCTCGTCTGTGTTTTCGATGTGTTGGTGCAAGGTAGATGTTGTAGCTTTCTATCTCAGATGGTGTGGAGCAATAGCGCTCATTGTTGGTAGCCACTGAGTTGGGGCGCTTTCAGTTCTCCTGCAATGATGCGCATAGCTGTTCGAAGCTGAAAGTCCACTTTATTATAGTGTGAGCAATGCGCTTACTCCGCCACGGAGTAACACAGGGTCAAGACAAGACATGCGACACTCAAGTACTTGGGATGAAGTTCAGGTGGGAGAGGTTTATTGTCAATGTTGAACTTGAAAACCTGGTTGGTTCGGTGTTTTCCCGGATGTAACTCGTCTTGGTGGTATTCACTCTTACCATTGCTTAATATACCTATTGAGTGTTGACAGGTCGTCAGACCGGACGGCTTCTATTGCTTTTAAGTCCTTCGATTGGTAGAGCAGAGCCCAGAAATCTGCATATCCTAATTTCAGAGATTTAGTTCCAAGAATGCCACTTGGGCAAACGTTAAACAGAGTGGGTGTGATGACAGAGTCCTGTGGTGACCAATTCGCAAGTGTGAGAGTTTTGCTGGTGTCGTCGCCGAGACAAACATACAACCTTCTGGTTCCGTTCATTCGTGCAAGGATGCGCAAGATTTTCTTGTATTTGTCTATCTGGCCGAGGTTGAACATATGCGATCATGTTGCAAAACCGTGTTTTATGCTGCTGTAAGGTCAATGAAGGCTGCTCCTGTTTTCTTTTTCATTTCGCAGCCAGTTTCAACGTAGTCGCTGACAGCTAACACACGTACAGTTGTGTTTCTTCGTCTTCGGAAGACTGCTTGATCCGTTGGTGTTTGTTATTAACTACCGGCGCGATTCTGTTGATATGATGCGTTCGAATTATTTAAAATTGCAGCACGGAAGGGAGACTGACCTGTAACTAGAACGTTTGCTGATTTCCCGTGTTTACGTACTGCTCTGACTTTGGCCAACCTCCAAATTCTTAGGTATTCCCCTCTGTTGATGACTTCAGTTAGAGCCTGTGTCGAGTTGATTGCGCTTCATATGACGCTGAGTTCGTGACAAGAGTGAACCTGGTCGATTGGGGAATCTCTATTGCTGAGGTGCAGGTCGTCGATTCGACTTTCTCTTTGATCGGCGCAGCATCGTGGCTGCAACACGTCCGCACAAGACAGTTAACTGCTTGCCTTCCAAGGTGTCTGAGCATATTAGGAAAAACTTCAATTTTGTATTTCTGTAAAGATCATCAACTGGATAAGAGTTCGCGCTCTGAATCATCACTTTTTAGGTCAGTTGGAATTGAAGGGGAACATACAGCTTTGCTTTTCAACACAGAAGTACGCTGACTTACATGTGAGAAAAATTTAAGTCGCTCGTTGAAACTGCGAGCACATGTCGAAGTCTTTCTGGCGGAACGTCAATGTGATCTGCTTGAAGAGTTTGATTGAATCACAAGAATTCCATCAAATCTTAGCGCATTTGAGTGTCCATGAACTTGTATGAATGATCTGACTTAAAGCCAAAATATAAACATTTTGAATTGCTCTGAAAAGCTAAATGCGTTCAAAAATAATTTGTCTCTTTGGTGTCGGCGAGAGAAAAGAGGGAATTATTCGAATTTTCTATCACTTAAGAAAATAGTCGATGACAGTGAATCTTCGAGTTGGATTTCTGGAGTTTGTGAAGAAATTGTGGCACATTGGAATTGGTATCGACGTCAATTGATAAATACTTTGAGGTGAGGAAGATGGAAACGTCTGAAGATTGGATTATGAATTCATACTCCTTCAATTAGGATAAAATGCCAAATGATGGAGAGCTGAAAAAAGATCTACAACTGCTTTCAAAACATGTTGTTGAAATGCAATTTGAAAATAAAACTTTGGAAGAGAATTGTGCTCGGCTATGTTTATGTTTCCAAAACTTTGTGAAACTGCACTACCTGTGCCCACTCCATGTGCAATAGAAGGGCTCTGCGAGTCAGGATTGAGCACTTTTTTGCCAATTAATACGAAATGCAGAAATCGCATGAATACACAGATGTAATCTTGGTAGAAGTTGGGGCATAAACCAGATTCGAATGGCTGGCAATCCAACCAAGTGTTCTGGCAAATCACCAGCTACCTTCGAGGTAAAAATCTATTCAATTCGTGCATTTGCACTGGTGCTACTGCAGGAGCAGGAAAGTCACCAGCTTATTGTGCCAGAGGCGCTGGTGGCCCAACACTTTTTAGTTTGACGAAAACGAATGAGCAGGGAACACTTCAACACACATGAAAAGACTTGCAATAACTGCAACAAAACAGACAAATAGCATGGATCATTGCGTTTCCTGGTTCCCTAACATGGTGCTGAACGCCTGAAATAACTTCGCTCCGTCTTCTTTGGCTAGTTATGTTCAAACGTAACAAAATGAATTTTTCTGAAGAAGGTTGATAACTAATCAATATGCACATCTTTTGCCAGAAACCAACAACTTTGCAGTAGGTTTTGTGCGCCGAAACGTATTGTCATAATCATCACCTTTTGATAGTGGCTCAAGCAACAGCGTTAACTTTCAAAGCGAATGCTAGTTGCAGTAGATCCTATTCCTAAGACACATATAAATGAAACCTAAGTAAAGTTTACTACACGAAACAAATATATCAACTACTCACTTCACCTGACACAGAGTAAACTTTACTTGTAGCAAAAGTTTGAAAGAATAAAACTTTCTTGTATTTTTTAATTCTCGCAAAAATCTTCACTAATATTTTCATGTTAAGCAACAAGAACCGTTGCATATGTCGTCCTGAAAAGCGAAATCCAGAAACATGCAAAACAAGCCAAAGTGAAAACAATAAAATAACCGTCTTTTGCGTTTGGAATATGTTTGATATGATATTATCGCCACCAATAAACTTGTGAAAGCTTTCGTTTTTCGGTTATGTTTTTCATTCAGTAACACTACCCCGCTCAGTTAACATCAAGCAGCTGAATTTCCGTTGGGTGACCGGTGTCAAGCGAAATTTCTGACTTGCGGGATTTCTGACTTCACGTCATGTGCGCAAGCATAGAGTGATATTCTATATATCACATAAGCTGAGAAAACTGATGATTAGGGATCAGGGTTTAGTGTTTAGGTATGTATGTCGGGTTAGGGTTAGAAAAAAAAATTGAGGTCTAAGAATAAGTCCAACATTTTTGAGTGGTTATAGTTATTCCCGTACTGTAGCTTGTGTTGGGTATCTGACACCTAACCAAAAAGTTTTGATTTGCACAACACACATCAAAAACGTAAACGCCAACCTTATTCCTTTTCTCTGAGAAGCAAAAAACTGACAAAGAACAATAGGTCAGAAAATTTCGCAGAGGTCAGAAATTTCGCTTGACACCGGTGACCTCCGTTGCTAGGGTGGATGCTTATTTGATTATCCCCATCCACCCTAGCAACGGAGGTAGAAAAACTCAACAATGAAGTTTTCAAACACAGCTTCCACACATTCGGTCAGATATATGCTGTGTGGTTTTCCACACAGGGCGAAGTGGTTCCAAGTACACTTTACACCTGAGATGTATTTCTCGTTTCTGTTCTGTTTTGTAATATTGTAGTTTTCAACTACGTTGTGTGTTGTCTTTTTAGTAGTTTTAGGGCTTTTTAAAGCCTAAGAAATATGCTTCGCGATTACACCAGCCAGCATTATACTTGTTAATTTCAGGTTCTCGACCGGCGAACTTTAGACCGTAGATAAAAATTATGTACGCTTTGGAATGTAATTCTTCAGCTTCCATTTTTTGNATTCTCAGGCAATCACGAGCGAAGGGTTTGCGGGGGAATACCCACAAAACCTTAAAGTCAAACCCAACGCATTTAACAAGAGAACATTTGTAGTTATTAATTCCGTGACCTCTGAGATGAATCTTGTATACAGACAAAAGCGGCGCTTAAACTCCCCCACCAACTTGGAAGATCCTAAAAGACCAAGGCTGACCGCGGGTCTGGTCTTCACGCGTTGGACATTGAACCACGACATAACAGCTACTGGTCTGTTCACATTTCACCAGTGCAGTTTCAAAAATTTGGAGAAAACACGCTTCTCGATTAAAATTTAAAGACATTCGCCTCATCGTTCTTTTCAGTTTTTGAAACAACTGCATAAACATAGCAGATCGGTAAATTCATGAGGTCACCGCTAAGGCCTCTTCAACTGAGGTTGAAACATTAGATGCAGCCAGTATTAATTCCAAGATGGATTTTCTAAGCCATAAAAACAAATGAAGTCGAACTGCTATTCAAACGTGCTGGAAAAAGCGCAGGCATATTCGTGATGCATATTTTTTCATATTCAATCAGGTATGGCAAGTTAACTCTTCAATTATTCATTGCGATGTATCGACGTAACTGACAGAACTGTGAAGTTCCACCGAACCATTCTGCATCTGTACACCTGAGTTACATTACTTTGCAAGGTACAGAAAGTAGGTAAATTCAGTTCAAATACACTAGGCTGTCAAAATTATATTTTTACATCACTTACCATGAAAACATCGAATACATAATAACTTATTAGGATTTCTATCTGAGAAGTTTAAACTTCTAAGCCTAGCCTTGACAACTTAAACAATAAACTTAAAAATATCACACCACATAAAGAAAACGACACAAGCTTCATTGACACAAAATTCGTCGAAGCCCGAATAGAACAAAGCCGAGCAATGGCAGCAGCAGTGATGACAGGTTGTTTTACAAAAATAAGCAAGTCAATTTGAAAAACAAGCCCACATAGGTAATTTAATCAAAAACAAGCCCAACATGCGTTTGCCAAGAAAATTCAACAAAATAAAAAATCGGTAGGAAAATTAAGTAGAAAAACAGNGAGGCACACCTGAAAATACAAGCCCAAAATGAGCACATTTTCACAAAAACATGCCCAAATTTTCTTTAGAAGTAAATTAAAACAGAAAAAGTGCCATAAAATTTGAAAAAAAGCAATCCACAAGACAGAAATCTGCATAAAAACAAGCCCAAAATACAAGCAAATTTTAATTAAAACAAGCCCACAAACAAGCAACCCGCAAGCCATCAAACAAGCCCGCAACACCACAAAAAAACAAGCCCAAATTCGCTGGAAAACCGCATGGTTGGCAACACTGGGCAGCAGATTAGTCCGCATGCAGCCAACGCTGATCTGGGGAGGTAAACAATCAAGTAGGACTTTCAGTTAGGATTTGCTCGAGTTAGTTGGGCACTCACATTTTGCATGCTCGACAGTGTTGCCATATGCTGGTCAAAAATACAGTTCAACGCCACATAAAACAAGCCCAAAAAACTCCAAACTAGCCCAAATTACATCCCAATATTTGCGATAAAATTAGGAGTTTGCAGTGAAATCAACCACCCCTATTGTACTGTACTGTAGTTACAGTCTTTGTCCAACACACAACTGACCTTTCGTACAAAGCAACCTCAAACATACAAAATAATAACAGTTAGTAACATCGTAACGACAATCAAAATGTCATTAATAATATACCACACAGCGCAACTGCAGTAAAATGCCATCATCAGCAAACCCTGGTGCATACTATATCAAGCATGTGCTTTAAGGAATATATAAAGAGAAAAAGCTTCCTGTTTTCTTTATCTTTTGCGATTTGAAAATGCTACTTTAATTCGTCAAACTAAGAAAAATACGTTTGATCTTATATACTGCCTAGCAATCCTTTAAGGTTATGTAGACTTACATCATTTATACTAGAATGGCAAGCAATATGCGCAGCGATCTGCAGATTTAAAACTATCATGTAGGGTAGGCTATTACGACCCTGGTAGGCCTATAGCCAGCATTAAACAGACTAAGCATGGATGAAAATGGAGCCGCATTTTGAATGTTCAACAATTGTAGAATGATTCCTTAAAGTTTAAATCATTGTAATGTGCTCTTATTTCATATCAGCAGTATTTACAATAAGTTTTTTTTTCTGTAAGTTTTTTTGTAAGCAACCATTCAACTTGAGATCCTCATGTCACTTTTCGCAATAGGCGTATCGTATCGCTTGTCATACTGGGCCTTTTACCCAAAGCTATACATCAAATCCTTCTACAAAGTCTGATACTTGCACACTGCTGTTTAACTAAATTAACAGTGTCACGCACTCCCGTCTACAGCAAAAGCACAGGCTATCCAGTAAGTAATACCGTACACTCTCTCCGCACAAACGAACATAGCGAGTTGTGCGTTGGCTGTATTTCCTGTTGCAACAGACTATCGTGACTACGTCTTGTATGCGACGTTTTACGTGTAGTATCGATTACCAACCACAGTAATAGAGTGTATGATGTGACCACAGCAACACCACTCCTTGTCCACAAACATAAGTCAGAATGGGATCAACACTGTTGACCATGCGATCACAGAACACCAGTGGTGTACGGATATGGAATTTTTGCAATCCTGATCCAATCCGAAACTTTTTCATGAACTCCATATCCGATCAAATACCGAAAATGAAAAACCATGGACTCCGATATTCAATCCAAAACCGAAATCGCTCACTCAGTTGCACATTATCCAAAATATTTGGTAGTGTCTATTTCACCTCATGAGGCAAAAGCTGTGGTTATTTTGCTTTTTGTCAGTCACGATTGGTTCATGTGGTCATGTGACAAGGACGATACATAATAAGACAACTGCTGGGGTTTTCGAATAAAGTTAGGATTTAAAGCTTAGATTTAGCTTACAGTCAAGAAGCCATTGACAGCTTGCCAGCAATGAAACCGTGGCAACACTTATCTATTAGATTTACACCTTTCTAGATTTCCTAGTCAATTAAGCAGGTCATGCGTTCTGAACTTTTCATGTAACCAGTTTCGGTTTCCGTATCTGGTTGAATGGGAAACGATATCCGATCCAAATCCAAAAAATCCTAATATCCGGCCGGATTGGACTCCACAACCGGATCCTGTACATCACTGTTACGCACACACGATCACGTGATCTCGAAACTTGATCTATTGGATGTTACATCAAGACAACAGAAACGAACTAAAAAAACGGCTATCACATTACTTCAAGTCAAAACAAGCTTCACTACCTCAGCAAAAATGACAAAACCTATGCTTTTGATAGAAAAATCTTTCGCAAACACAGCCCAACACGCATGCACTTCAATAAAACTAGCCCGAAAAAACGCAACCCGCAACAGCAAAAAATTTTCCGCAACGCAACGAAAAGACCAGCCCAAGTGTGTGGGAAAACCGCCCAACTGGTAACACTGATGCCCGATTCCCCGTAATATTAGAATTAGATTACCGTATTTATTCGATTGCTAGCCTCCCTTGATTGTAAGCCGCACCTGAACATAGGTTACTAACGCCACCCAAATACTTTCGCGTATTAGCACGTTTGGTATCCCTGGTAATGATGTTTCACCACTACAACTGCCCTCTGTTCATGTCAATCCCTCCTGTGACGTATGTGCACGTGATGCTGAAGAGAATATAATGAGAAAATAGAGATTGGTCGGAAAAAACGTACCCAAGGAAAGACTGAGCGTCATCTGTACGGTACCTTTCCATACAGTAAACCAACGAAAAATGTAAGGCGCCCTCGGTTATAAGCCGCACGAAACGGTGAAAAAAAATTTATACATCGCGACTTACAATCGAATAATTACGGTAGGCCAACCCGAAATGTTCTGCTGAAAATCTAGTCGTTGAAACTGCTTAAAAGCTCAGCTTGCTTCAGCCTTCAAAAATTTTGTATGCTTTTATTGCAATTACAGATAATTGGACGATCCTAAAGCAAGAACCTCCTCGAGGCCCACTATCGTGGTTGTCTTTCCTGTAGCGCATGCACCAATTCGACCTTAGAACATTCGCGACACTGCTTGCAGATAGCCTAGATTGTTTCGCGAACAAACCGTTTGCCACCGGAGCAGGCTGATGTGAATTCCTGGTCGGTGCGTAAGGCTATATTTACAGGGCCCTGCTTCGTTGATTTCACAAGTCGAATAGGCTACTACAGTTAAAATGTTACTGTTTTGCTGTAAAGGTTGCGGTGCATGCAATCAAGTCGACATTCGCTTATTACAATTGGTACACCTGCTGATATCTGCTTCTAGCAAGTTTTTTTACTTTGATCCAGTTGACCTGAACCGCATACACGTAGAGGCCTGCCTATCTATCACTAAGCATTAGCATGGTTGGTGTGCAAGAATGAACAGTATTTTGCAACAAATCGTTAAATCTGCATATTACCAGCAAATATTATTGTTGGAAAGATTGTTTTCATGGAGTTCAAACGCCACCGTGAACAGCTTGACCTTTGAAAATGAACGTAATCATTGCTGCATGTGATGACAAGTTTTTGTTTCTATTGCATGGTATTGACAACTGATTGTTTGGATTGCAGAATTATTTAATTGCTCTGTTTATGTGGGATGGGCTACCTGTTCGTTGCAATTTTTGTAGTTTCTCGATGTCATTGAGATCCCTCATTCAAAAACAGCCTTGTTCACTGAAAATAGACAAACGGTACTTGAAACTGCGGCAAAGTGCTGCACTGAGCCGGCAAAGAAGTTACAAGCGCAACCTGCACTTAAGATAGCTTGTGCATTCTGGACGTGGCTTAAACTGCTTCCAGAATGTTTCAATCCGAGATAATACAATATAAACACAATCCTGGTTTCACTATTCACTGCACATATTCTCCAAGCCTGCAGCAAACTCACTGTCTAACTCAATTATTCTCTTGTTCTCAAGCTGTAGCAAACGAATGCTTTCACAACGCGTTACAGCGAGCCTGTGAGCAATAACGTGATCGCCGGTGTTTGACGTAGCTTCCGGTGCACGTATCCTGCTCGTTATGACCAAGCCACAAACAACAACAGTCGGTGGGTGGTTCCCGGATTCCGCCGCTCTCTGGTGATACCTTCAGCTTGCTTTCACAACCTTTTCCGCATTGAATGTACTTCAGCAGTTTTGCTCGCGGAGGTTACTGATCACATTACTGTTTCTTCAGCTGACTGTCCATTTGTGTGTTTCTACACAATCGGCACCACTTAGACCCAATTCGGAAATGGCTTAGACTAGCCTGTTTTTCTTGACCTCATAACGTTATTCCTGAACAGTACGAGGGTCAGGTCTGCGCACGCCATATTTTCGTGATTAAAAACCGGGACGCTTCAGAACAACCAGCCTCATCAGGCAAATGTAGTAAGTGGTTCATATCTTACTTGGACTATGTAACTATTTTCGCTATTTATTGCAGCAGTTTCACCTTGAAGCGCTTTACAGTAAGTTCTAAGAGCTTCACTTTCAGAACCTTCACCAGAAAGTTTTCAATAAAGGGGCTCTACGCAGGGTTCCCACAAATGTTGACTAGAAATTCCCTAAAGATGAGTTAAAAATTCCCAAAATTTCACACAAATTCCCTAGATTTTGCACAAAGCA
>JGI24022J15233_10004163_pt1 | contig 14800 bp, 10 predicted proteins | sample Ectturendosymbi2_FD_15233 | JGI IMG/M metagenome (IMG submission 15233) | reverse complement strand
CCTTGGCCCACTTTGCCTGGCCCTGGGCGCCAACCGTTAGGTGGTAGTATTTCGCTGAAGTTTTTACTAAAAACTAGGCTACAATCCGAGTCTTTTGATACTTTGGATGACCTGCTGGAGTTTCAGGTTCAAAAGTTGTGATGTAAGTTAGTAAAAATATTTGATTAATTAGCTAATTAGTTAATTAAATAATTTGTTTATTTTATATCGTAACATTTGAACCAGAAACGCTAGAAAGTCGATCAAAGGCTCAAAAGACTCGGACTCGAGTCTAGTTTCCAATGAAAACTTCAGCCAAACACTTTGGCCTAGCGGTTGGGCTCTAGGCCAGGCAACATGAGCCAAATTGACCCTAAAACTACTTCACTTATGACGTCACTCACAAAAAACCCGCACCCCCCAGGCAAAAAATTTTTTTCGAGTGCAATCTACTAGACTGGCTGATTCGTTTGAGCTGTTGAACAGCTTTCTAGCGCAATCGGTGGAGGAGCTAGGGCGTTGGTAAGGCAACCGAAAACTGCTGTTTTTTTTGCGAAAATCACCAAAACCACTCAGACGCCAAGGTGTTAACACATTGAGAGCCGAGGTATGATATATTTGTACTTTGAAATTGGCCTAAAACCAGCAGTTGTCAGTTGCCTTACCAATGCCAAAGCTCCTCTGCCAATTGTGCTGGAGAGCTGTTCAAACCCGCAAACGGATTGGCCAGTCTTCTAGTCACTCAAAAAAAATTTTTTTTGTTAGGGTTGCGAATTTTTTGTGAGTGACATCATACATGAAGTAGATTTTGGGCCATTTTGTCTCGTGTTACCTGGCCTAGGGCCCAACCGCTAGGCATTACAAACTAGGCTCAAGTCCAAGTCTTTTGAGCCTTTGATCGACTTTCTAGCGTTTCTGGTTCAAAAGTTATGATCTAAAATAAACAAATTAATTATCTAGTTCACTAATTAGTCAAATATTTTTACTACTTTAGATCATAACATTTGCACCCGAAACCCCAGCAGATTATCCAAAGTATCAAAAGACTCGGATTGTAGCCTAGTTCCAATAAAAACTTCAGCGAAATACTACCATCTAGCAGTTTGGGACAGGGCCAGGTGAAGTGGGCCAAGGTAGCCTAAAAGTCCTCCACTTATAACGTCACTCACAAAAAATCCACACCAACCAACCAAAAAATTTTTTTTCTAGTGCAAACTACAAGACTTGCCGAGTCTTTTCAGTTTTTGGCTGGCCGAGCCTTTTGAGCTTTTGGCCGGGTCAGCTTACTGGACCGGAGAAATTCCCGCACAAAGCCATGTGCAATCCAGCTGTTTTTGCTCGAACCGCTTGCATTAACTTGGGTGCGAAAATGTGAAAGTGTTTTGATCCTCTTAATGTTGGTCGTGTGCAAACACCAATTCTGTAATGCGCTACAGTATGGCTATCCATTTTTTGTGCTCTTGTGTTGTATGACTTTGTCTGTGATATGGACCACGAGTCTGTAATGAAAACTATTGTTATTATTGTTTTCATATTATTAAATAATTAAGAACTTGAAGTGATAAACTGGATTATGATTGCAATTACTGTATCATGTTAAAATGGGGTTACTGTGTAATTCAGCAGTGTATATGTGCTGTGGTGCATTATTAATTACAGATCAACCAATATAGCTTTTTTGGGGCCGATACTGATATATCGGCCATTCATGGACCAATAGCCGGTACTGACAACCAATATTTCCAAAATTCTAAATCATGTTTGTGCTTCATTATAAAAAATATAATGCTTTCTACACCTTACCTGTATTTGAAAAACTTCAAGATCAGGGTTTATTAGCAAAAATTTTTCAATTTGCAGTAATTTCAATATTAGCCTATGATTTTTAATGAATCTGATTAAGGATGATGCTTTAGTTTTGGCTGCGACGGTCGACACGTGCTTCATGGTTTATCTTGTCTGCTTGCTTGTGAAAACACACCTGTTAGCACTGCTGCAAGATAACTGTCTTGGTTTGTTGTGCTTTCTTGAGCAAGTTTTCTGGATGCGTGAGGAATATTACAACATTGCGTCAACACCTACAGAGGCCGATTAAATCGGCCGTTTTGGCCGATACCAACATATCGGTAAAACCCAAATATCGGCCCAGGTATCTCTATTATTAATGTTCAATGCCAAATTTGGGCATGTACGAAAAACAAGTTAACTTTGTTGCGATTGCAATGCTACAGTGGCCTCAACAGACATTCCTTATTCTATAACCATTTTGTGTTTGATATATTATGGGAAGTGATAGAAGATAAACAAGTAAAGTTTGTTGTAGGCCAAGGGGTAAACAAGAGAGAAAAAGTGAAGAGCCAATATCCTAGAATCTAGGACCTGGATCATGGGTTCCCAACGTGTGGTACATGTACCCCAGGGGTACATTTGCCTATTCCAAGGGGTACATTTAAGGTTAGCAATAGAAGAGAAAAACATATTTACATACCATTTATTTCCAAATATTTATACATATGTCAGTGAATGATATTTTCAAAAATCCTTATATGTTTATTGTTAAATATATCTATGAATAATCATGATAACATATTTCGTCATAAAAAATTTTAGGGGTACATATTCATGTGTTGAAATGCTGAAAGGCTACATGCTAATCTGTTGAAATGCTGAAGGGGTACATGGCAAGAGAAAGGTTGAGAACCCCTGACCTAGATGAATAGACAAACCTCTTGACTTTGCTTTTATCATACAAAACATAGATTTTATAATTTTCTCAATTGGCAACATTGCTTTTTACTTTACCATTTTCAACTTCCAAAATTAGGCTTTCTGTAATTTCACAAACCTTCAATTAGCTTTGAATATAGTTTTGCTGCTTCTCATTTGAAATGCATACATTCAAAACCCAAATAGCAAGAAAACATATCAATATGAACCTGACGAAACAGAATAATCCTCCAGAGTAGACACATGCTTTTTTCAATAGGCATGAAATTACATTCAGAGTAAGATTTACTCTAAGAAATAGTGACTCACACAACCAAGTATTTCTGCAATAGTTATTCTGTTTCCAACATGAAAAGTCTTATGATAAGTATATACATCTTGGGCTCACTGCTGCACTGAAAGTTCAAATAAAAATTTAAAGTTTCGCAATGAAAGTTGAAGGTTTAAAAATCAACCAGGTCAATCCAAAATATTAAAATTAATAAAATTGAAACTGTCTGCATTTTTTGGCACACCCATCATGAATACCCAACATTTGTGATTGGAGCAAGTGTCTGTAGGACTGCACAACTCCTAAAGTACTTCACTGTCCCGGAAATCACTTCCCCAAATGGAAAAAATGTCTTTAAAAGACCCTGTGTCATTGGAACAAAAAACAGGGAAATTATATATAGCTGCAGAGAAACTGAAGCCCTAAAATGTATGCAGTAGTTATGAACACAACAAGAAGTTATGTAATCAATTTATCTTGAGCTATGCTGTGGCACATTGCCTGCTCATCATTAAAAGCAAGAAAATATCTTACAGAAAAGAAATGAGTTGATAGGTAAATGCACAAAATATGCTTTCAGTAACTCAAGCCATTCTAACGTAACAATGTCACCAGAGGATGTTATACAGCATACTTGCATTTTCCAAATTCCTAGATAATAAGTTTGTCCATAAATGGCACTGTAACCTTATGTGCATTAAAGTCACACCAATATATGTATTTACCAACAAAAACTCAGATGTGCACATCCATGTCAAAATCTGCCAAACGATTGGGAACTATCTGAGTGGAAATAAAATGTACAGAGTAGCAGAACACTTCTACTTCCCTATCTTGCCCAAGTTGAACATTTCCAGTGATGGTAATCATTTAGTTCTGTATTTCTCACATGTTAGATGTCTGGTGAGCACACTGTTTCACAAAACTAGGTTTGCACAAATAATATCAACCTTATATTATATTACTAATCATATGCAACAGAACATACAACAAAGGCCAAGCTTACAAAGAAGAACCAGAGAAAAAATAGCAACCATTAAAATTAAGCTAATGTATATTCAAATTTCTTCTCTAACGGATAAATGTACCTTACATTCTATTACTTATATATTTATGTACCTGATGTCATGCCATGTTTTCAACAAGTTATCCCAAACCTTAAAATTAGCTTGAAGTTCGACATAAACTTTTCCAAGCTTGGGTAATTTCAGTGTTCCACATGTTTTTTTGTATGATTCCAAATCGATTGCACTATTAGTTGAGTCATCCGAGTCATACATATCTGACGTTCTCAAGTCAGAAGAAGGTAGAACTACTGAATTTATATTCATCTTCTCAAGATAGCTTTTTTCTGCAATATTTGCTATTTTTAATTTCTTAATAAATTTGCGTGTCTGGTATACACAATGGCGCCCATGTGTGAACAACAATTTTGCTTTTTGCAAATCACTCAGGCAGTGGATCACATCCCAAAACTTAGATGCTGGCTTCATTTGTACAATGTGATCATACATGGATCGTGCAGCATCATCTGAGTCAACCTCGCCAGGCAGTGTTTTCCTGCGGGCATTTAAGTTGTTTGCAGATTCCACTGAACTATTCTTCACAACTACAAATCCAGTGCCAATTTGCTTTAAATGGCAATCATTTGTCACAATTCCAAAAATTCCTTTCTCTTCTTTGTAATTACAAGTTGAAGGCACCAGGGTATGATATGGTTGTTCAACAGCAGTTCTTTCTGTAACATCACGTACATTCACCCTGTCTTCATTCTGACCATATATGCCTGTCGAAACAACAACAGTATGAAAACTATTGATTCAATTAAACAAAGCTGAAAGTGTCCCTTCCTTCTACAAATAGAAAATTCATTCATGACAGCACAGCTCATAATGACAAAACAAACATTCAGCAGGGTGACTAATGCTTTAGAAGTTCCACATTATGTCAGGGACTTTATGAAATAAATTAATCTATCACTATTTTGCTAACAGACTAAGTATAGCAACAATTTGTGAGTGTCACATGGTGTTTTGGGTAGTAACTTGTTTTGTAATTCTGGTCTGAAAGCTTGTGCAACATGATTCACTTCCACATACCATGAACCACACGCTCAACACTCAACTATGTTGTTCTGAATTACAAACAATTATCAGGATATTTTGTCTAAATGCTAAATTTCTTCACAATGCAAATAAACCAACTATCTTATACATTTTTGTGATAAAACCAGCAAATATTTAAAAATTTTAGGTGCTGCATCCTATAAAATAATAATGGCTAAGAATTTCAAACAGCTCTCTAAAAACACTGAATATTCTTCAAACAAGTTATGAAAGGATTGTGATTTGCCTTTAAGGATAAAACAAAAATTAAGATGCAAAACAAATCATGTGGTTTGCATTGAATCTTGCTAGTTAACATGAAAATGAGATCAAATTTTGTTGGCTTACCATATTGACAACCTGCAAATCATGTTGTGAAATTGTATTACGTGAATGACCTATGTTATTTGAAGTACTGTACTGTACATTATTTCAGTTTGCTGGTAGATGTCAGTCAGTCAATATACATACCATGTCATGCACAGTGCATGGTATATTAGTATCACAAAAAACTTCTGCTATGTTAGTCCAGCAAAATAAACTCAACTAGTGGTTCCATCAAGCCTTGCACAACATGCAATTGACTTGAAAAATAATTATTCACAATAACATAAACATACATGTATATTACAATATTCTGTAAAAATGCATTGCTCATTTATTACACGTTTGTTGATGTTGCTAAATATATTTCAATGCTCATAAACCACTTATTGCCTTTGACTACCTTTCCCCCAAAAATATTCTTGCAAGCACTGATAAGCAGAAGTTGAGATTTAATTGCACATATAAAGACTAAAATAAAAAAAACAGAACAATCTGTGTGATCAGCATAACAGAAAAATGAAAAAAATGATTCTTAAAATTTTACACACTACATCAGTAAGATGCAAACCTTGCTGAAAACATTGTGCAAATGTTTACATTTCCATTCCTTTATTTCAAACCTACAATTTGACATATCATGAACATCCATATGAAACTTAAATTGTTTCACTTACCCGTGATGGCAATGCTTTGACTAGAAGCATTCATACTTTGCATAAATGACTCAGAAGATGTCAACATTGCTTCATTTCTTGGAGTTAACTCTTTTGGGTTAAAGATCATGGGATAAGATGTGCTTGTTTGCAAAGGTGGAATGTGGTTTGTCTCCATGTTTTTTTTTTTGTTCAGACAAGGTACATGGAACATGACGTGTCATTGGCCTTAACAAAGAAGGATGTTGATTAAAAATAAGTATGACTATAATTGCTATAGATTCAAGCTTGAAGTGCCATGCACCTGTAAAAAGTAAATGGAAATTACTGATGAACATGTTTTTGTTTTCACAACAAATTGCAAAAACCAATGGGTATATTTCCACTACATCTTTAACTTCACATTCTCTGATGTTATTAAAATACATAACATAAGAAGTAGCTTATGTTTAATCCTTGTTCATATTGATTCAGGCTATGTATGAGCTTTTAGCCTGCAAGAGGTACTTGTGTATGGTGGCTCATTTGCACCTAGTAAAAGTTTTGTTATACAGTAAACCTTGGTTAATCTGGATTCAATTTGACTGATTATTTTATCCAGTTTAGGCGAAGATCCGTATCAACTGAAGATGGTTGTTTTTAGCCTAATGTCATCTAAGTACTGAGATATCAGTGAAAATCACTTACATTGAACATATTTAGGACCCAACAGCAGATTTTGCAGAAGCATACTTTTGCAGAACTTGCCATGATCACTCTATTATTGCTTGTTCACGCCACATATATGTGGGTGTCGTTCTTCGTGCACATCCTGTTCATGGCGAATCACTCATTCAATGCAATGCCAACAGAGGTTGCAACAATATCCCCTACTTTATGCAATAAAATCGTACTGATTGCACGTTCTTTTTGTGAAGGCTGCACCTGGCACGACCTTCACATCCTGGTCACAGCACCTTTTGTTGCAATCAGAAAGCCCAAGTGGCAAGTGCACAAAGCTTCACACTGCGGCAGCAAGCAACAATAGAGGTCACATGCCATGATTATATACTTTAATATTGCTTGTTCACACCGCATGTATATGGGTGTTGTTCTTGGCACACATTCCGTTCGTGGTGAATCCCACATTCAATGCAATGCCAATGGAGAGTTTGCAACAACTGTCAACTTTCCAATTGCTCAACATTTGGCATGGGTAGTTTGAGTTCTAATGAAAGCAATTATTTGGGAAGACAAAGACTTATTCCCAGTTTTTTAGTTGTTGCAACTTTTGTTCTGATTTACATTCATTTTAGTCTCGAGTTTGTTTGCTTTCTCTGCTCTTGTTTCAACTTTTCAATGTTTCACCTATAAGCATTCCCTGCAGGTTGTAGGATTGAGGATGTGTAGTGTTAGATTATATTGATTTCCTTTTTTCAAAAAATTGCCGACTGATTCATTTGTTTGTCGCCTTTATGGAGACAAGTTGCTTGAATAATTGTATTACAACCATTATTCTGACGCAAGTTAACACATTTGTTCCTAGCTGGTCATGGAACAACAAATGGTCAATCATTGTTATTTAAACATTGATCCGTGTATGTAGGTAATTTTGGTTTAAGAACCTACAGAGCTGTACGAACCTATAGAGCTGTATAAGGTCTGTTTCAAGCATGGTTTTGGTTACAACCATGCACCTTCGCTAATGCTTGTGGTCGAGCATTCCATGTTACAATTATGACATTTGTTGAGTGTCAAAACACAGAGCCTCATTATTAAGAATTTTGATTCCAGGTATGTAGTTTGCAAATTATGCTTAACATAACAGCCATAATTTAAAATTGACTTCAACAAAGTTTATTACAAGACTCCACAGTTTTACTGAAAGAATGCAAAGCAGCATATTATGGAACAATGCTTCTCAAACTTTTTGGGCCGCGAACCAAATTTGTAAGTTTTATTATCATATCCCAATATTAGGTCGGTCTAATTTTTCTGCCTAACCAGTGTAACCAACATGGAGTGATAATTTAAAATGAAAAATAAATGACATTGAGCAATTTATTGAACAAAACTAACAGCATCATTGGGACAGATGGGATTGCCTATCACTGCATAATTTATCAATTTTTGGAGCTATTTCCAACAAGCAAACTTGTAAATTAGAGTTCACTGTAAGTCTGGACCTGTATTTTGTTTTCATATTTATAAGATCTAAAACGCTGTGTCACATAGTATGTAGGTAATTAGAGTCTTGAACTGGTTAATATTTTTGGCCTGCTCTTGCCCCCAAAAAATATAAACCTGGCCCTCCCAGCAGAAAATTGTGGGGCAGGAGCAGGTAAGATTTCTCAGACTTCCAACCCATGCCCTCCCATCCACACTGCTTCTACCCCATACCTGCACCTGTCGCTGCGTGTCTGAAAACCACTACAAAAACATGCAATGTGTTTCATCACTGGTGGCAATTTATTCAGTGGTTTATTTCAAACCCAAAAGAAGCTTTTAAAATCACTGTAAAGTGAAATTGTGAAACTGTTTGGTCAACCTTGAACACTTAGTTCTTAGCTTCAAAGCGCTGTTGAAAGAGTTTGTCATTCACTAACGAACTCTTAGACTGCTATTCACGGCATGATCAGCCACACTAACTACTGGTTCAGCACTAGTTGCCATCACCCAGAAATGTTTTTACAAGATCACTGAATGCTGGAAACTCTAATCTGTGGTCTCGCAACCACTGGAGAATGTTGCTACACCCTTTCCCACAAGCTCTCCATAGCATTGAGTTTCTTGTTCATGTCACTTCCACATGCACTGTGTCAACATTCAATTACCTGCAGTAAGCATTTCTTAACCCACTCCTGACTGGCCCCACATCAAGTTCAACCCCTGTCCATCCTGCATTAAGTTCAAACCATGCCTACTCCGCACCCATCATGCAAATGCAAATGCTTGCAACCCACATGGATTAACCCGCCCAGCATAGGACTCCAGTCGTTAGTGGCAAAAGGCAATACAATTTTAGTTACCCTTCATGAGAGCAATAATGGATATTTGTTTTCAACACTTAACCAGAAACAAGAAAGAGCAGTTAGATTTAAACTTATTAAACTTTGATCAGATGGTAATTCAGCTAATTTTTCTTTGATCATATGATTAGTATGTCTTAGATGTGTAATGCAAGAATCATTGTAAATAACTTGTGACTGTGAATTTTGAGATGGTTTAACAACCAATATATGTGACTGTATATGCTTACAAAATGACTTCAATTATGAAGCACTGCAGTAATTATTTATGACAATGTTTATACTGTACAATATATATGTTAGACATTTTATTTATATCTTCAAAGACCTCTCGTGCCATTGTCACAGACTCCCAGTGGTCTATGACACACCTTGCTATAGAAGAAACAAAACCAGTGATCATTTATTAGATAAAAACTGCAGTAAAAAATAAGCATGCAACATATGAATTTACAACATGACTTACTTGCAAAATTTAATGTGAAATACTTGGTTGGTGGAATTAGGTGCAATAACAAAAACAATTATCATGACATTGTTTTTAAAAAAATTTTGCAAAATAATCAATAAAATATATTTTTTGTGTTTTAATGATTTTGTCAATAAAAAAATTTTTCAAGAATGCAAATTTCTTTTGTGAAAAAACTTTTTTACAATATATTTTCTAATATAATAAAAATTGTATGGCACATTTAAGCCACTATACTTATAACCTAAGCCCTAACGCAGCTTTGTCCAATCCAAATGGCTCACTGAGCCAAAAATTACGTCACTATAACCAGGGCTGCACATTGAATGGCTTACTTTGATTTTAGTAAACTAAATTTAGCTTACTGCAAGGCAATGTACTGAAAGTGTTTGAATCCTAACTGCAATGATAACAGATGTGATAAAGGGGCACCGAGGACCACCTGCATCAAAAATGTCAAATTCTAAATTAGCAAAATAATGACAGGTTGTCCGCATGTAGGATACTTTTACTATAGCGAAAACCTAAACTGAGCTGCGCAAAGCCTTTGACTGGGCTGTACTGGACCGCATGCTGCCCTAATGGAATAAAACACAAGATTTGCTAAATTGTCTGGTTTAGCTATAAGATACTAGATAAGATTTTTTTTAATTCTTGAATAGTGTATGTTCATCATAAAAATACATACACTTTCATTAATTAATGAAATAATATAAGCCTTGAAAGCACATGACTAAAAGAAAGCACAAGAACATCTACAAAGAACAAGATAAGTATATTTGTGTCAAACCACTTTATTAATCCAAATGCTTCAGTTTTTCAAATCTAAGACTTAGTTCATTATCATGAAGCTAAACAAGCATTGCATATTGTAAAGAAACATGACATTATTTTCTGAGCAGTTGAAATCATCAGAGAAGGCTGCAATGTTTGAAGCAATGGAGTATTAATCAGTGTAGGAACTGATGCATATTCACAGATAAGTACAAACCATTATCACCTCAGAGATCATCCGAGTTGTTGTAGGTCCAATAGGAGCATGTGTCTTCTCTTTCATACATATAATTTTATACTTTTTTAAAGACAGCTATACCAAAGTAAACATCCAGAAACAGCTCACACTACCTGCAGTTGATAAACAAGTTCTCAGTTAAACTAATGGTCACAGCAATGAATAAAAATCTAACAATCAAGAATGAAGAGAGTGAAACAACTGAACAGGGAAATACAAAATGATCCTAGCACATTATCATGCAAAAATTCTGTTTCTGTTTTTGAGACTATGTCTAAGATCTGCTTTAGTGTATTTTACTCTCCAAGGACCCAGGTTTCATCTTGGTATTCAATCATTTTTCTTAGAACTTTGCATGTTCTACAAACATGGCTTGGAAAGACTCTAGCAGTTCAACCTAACGTAATTGCTCTTTTGTTCTCATCCTTAGGGAAAGAAAGCTTCATTTTTATGTTATTGCAGCACTATAGATGTAGATCTTCAGTTACTATCTGTCAACAAGTTTTTAGGTCTTTAGTCTCAACATATAGATATCACTCTTGTCTTTAATGAAGTCAAGCATCAAAGTTTAAGTCAAGCCTTAATCACAGAACTAAGTCTTTGATTGCATCAATAGTTAGTACTTAGTAGCATTGAATTTTAAACTAGACCATACCTCAAGATGAAAACAAATTATTGGTAATACTGTTAATGCAGAAAATTTCAAAATCACTTATGCACTCAGTATTGCATATTGCCTCGGGGCATCTATTTATTAATTAATAAATTTGTTTGGCAACACAATGCAATGCTTAGTTTTAGTCCTAGCAAGCCTAGCAGCTAAATCACTGTTATGATAGAACAGTCTGCCATACCCTGATGAAACTTTAGAGAATGACAAAAAAACACTAAGAGTATATCAGTAGACATTAGTTTCTTAGGTTAAGGTTGAAGGTGGATCCAGTTTTGAGTTTTGAAACTTATTGGCACATTTATTGCTTTTGAACTGAAAAGCCTAAAGTTTGGCTGACAATGGCAAGAATTAGATTGATACCACTGTATAAGATAAACAAATCAGCCATTTTTAATTACACAAGGTTTATTCAACATTAATTTCTAATATTTTCAAAGACTTCCATATAAAAATTCAATGAACGTTTCATCAACATTTGTACAAAATGAAGATTTTGCTTTATATACCTAAAAAAACAGATGGTGGTAGAATGAAAACAATCAAACTAACTTAATTCAAGTTTTTTAATAAGGTATGGAACTTTTATGCAACATGACAGATGCATCAACCTTCCCTTACTGAGAAGGTATTTCATAGACCCATTAGTATACTGTGTTGTTTTGTTGCATCAAGACAGATGCATTGAGTGTTGAAGCAAGAAATTGATAGGTAATCAGTAAACTACACAAAGGAAAACTTTGTTTAGTATTTGTTAAACCAATGTAAAACATCCGTAGCAGAATTGACAATAACCTGACAAACTGCAGTTTGATGTGCTATTTTGCACATAACAGCTAAACCTTACCCACCAGNATATATTGCAAATGCTACTCGCCAGGANGTTTTATCATAAGAAGTGTCGAATGCACAATATCTATTGAAATATTTCCTTGAACATCAGGATGCTTCCATGTATGGCCAGCAATGAAACAACAATGTAAACTGAAACAAAGTCAATACCACAACAATACGTGAAGGTCAATTAGGGTTTTGAAATGTAAATTTTAAACCAAAGCATTGCAGATGTGAATACTTTGTATAGTTGCCTATAAAGTAGGAACACAGTGTTGATCTTTTCAGCTAACTACATGGAAAACAATTACTATAACAAAGGCACAAAGTCATAACTGTTTTGTAACAGTGCTAACATGCTATAATATTCACAACATTAACATCGATACTATTCAGAACCCCATTCAAAGCCATGGTCATTTGGAAATTTTTGCTGCAAAAGATGCTACTTGTTCTTTTAGTTCATCATTGTTTGTTTTTGACACTGCAATCAAAGCTTGTTTGTATGCATTTTCTGCCTCTGCTTGCTTTCCTTGCAGCTTGCAAATATGTGCTAAATTTGTATAAAAAACTGACAGTTCGGAAACACTGACAAGATTTGGAAATGTTTCACATGCAACTACGACCTTCTCCATATATTTCATTGCTTGATCATATTGGTTTAACTCACATTTAATAGAAGCAATATCATTGTATAACACTAAAGTTCGTGCATCCACTTCACCGTACAGTTTCACAGAAATATCACTGGCTTCCACTGTATATTGTATAGCAAGTTCATACTTTCCAATAGCATTCAGGTATCTGCCATATGAATCCAGAACCATACCTAAAAGAGCATACCAGTTTTTTAGTTGATTTTTGTCCTTATCAACATTTCCTTCAATTTCAGTGATGGTCTTTTTGCATACTTTCTTGCACCAAGAATAACCGCTTATGGCTAGTTCCTCTTTATTTTGCTGAGCATAAATGCTAGCAAGTTTTAAAGAAACCTCAATAACAGTTATATCCGTAGGTGACGTACCACTAACAATAATGTTTGTCAACACATTACGAAACAGCACCTCAGCTTGTTCAATGTGATTTTGCTGCAAATGTACATTAGCTAACAAGTCTTGAACCAATGCAATAAGCTCTCTTTGTTTTGTTTGTAATGCTAAATGAAGTGCACGAAGATACAACATTTCCGCCTCATCATATTTGCCTCGTTTAATATTTTCTTTAGCCTGTTGTACCAAGCTCATAACTTCTACATGAGAATTGTAGGTAAACACTGGAAAAAAGAATGGCATTGTGAGCAAACTTTGGCATACTCTTTGTTTCTTCAAATAACCAATATAATTTGTTGAAAAAAACTTTTGTTGATATATGTTCATCCAAGTAACATGGCTGATTTTCTTGGATATCATCAAATAGAACAAAATGCATCTTGTTTTAAGTTTTATCAAACTTGACTTCCATAATTTAGTTGTATTCCACTTTATAATTCCAAAGGCAGCTGCAAGCAACATGGCACCATTTGTTATCAGCAAAGTCACATGTGTTTTGATAATAATATTTTACATCAGAATTCCCTTGATCCTGTTTGAAAGTATTTATAAATTTGAAATATTGATAAGTACACTTATACTGATGGCAAGAATTGCACAGATGATTACGATCAAATATCTTAATTAATGCAATCTGCGTTTCAACCTCTGGGGGCAAAGGAAAAACTTCATATATAGGCCTAGTTTGTTTAGCATATTTTCTTAGCTATTGTGGCAGTCCAAACAGTTAATTTAACAAAGTCTCATCAAAACAATTTAAACAAAGTTTAAGGTAGCTCAGCTGTAAAGGTTTTACAAAATAAGTTGAACGTAACCAAAACATTTTACGCATTATACAAAATCCAAACAGTTTTTGAGAGACTAGTGTTTACGTTAATATCATATGCATGTGTCAGTTGTTAGTCGCATAAGACTTGGACAACAACAGGGTCAACGTTTTGTTATTTATACATGCGAAATTTTTATGGAAGGCTTCCTTCGGGACGCCTGTAAATACCACAAGATAAGTAAGATTGCTAAGATCACTAAGATTGCTCAGATCACTAAGATTGCTACGATCATTAAGATCACTAAGATTGCTAATAAGATCACTAAGATCGCTAAAATCACTAAGAAAGATCGCTCAGATCACTAAGATAATAAGATTGCTAAGATCATTAAAATCGCCAAGATCACTATATTCAGACATGAACATTAAATTGTACTGGATCCAATTTAATAGTGAAGAAAATGTAAAAGTGAATTTCAACTCCAATTTCAGTCCAAAAATATAAGCAACTCACATCTATTTAACAACAATAAAAATAACGCCGCAGTTGATTTCCATGAAATGGTGAATTTACAGTAGTCAATATGGTTTGAAAAACTGATCCTATTTTGAAAAATTTAACAGTGCGGATCCAATCTGAAAAAGCGTTTTATATTGGATTCAGTACAATTTTATGAGATAACACTAATTGAGGCCAGCTGGTTGCAAGGCCCTATTTCCAAATGAAAAACGTGAATTTCGGAGGGCTGCACATAACAGGGATGATCGGCCTATCCTGTTTTTGAAAAATGATATCCTATCCGATCCGAATCCTGTTTTGGTTGAAATCATACTATCCGTATCCGAAAACTATCCGAAAGTGTATTGCGATGCACAACATATATTTTTGTGCTGTGTCTATTTTGCCTCATGAGGCAAAATAACTGC
>JGI24022J15233_10004162_pt1 | contig 14803 bp, 7 predicted proteins | sample Ectturendosymbi2_FD_15233 | JGI IMG/M metagenome (IMG submission 15233) | reverse complement strand
CCAAGTGTGACGCTTGCGAACATTTGTGGCACAAACAGTCACAATCGGCGAGCAAAAGGTCAGCCCGGAGTCGGAGTCGTTGAAATTTTCTGCGACTCCGACTCCTCAGGTTCAAAATCCTTCCGATTTCGACTCCACAGCCCTGATCGAAAGGGTGCCCATTACCCAACAGCATGCAGGGGCTGACAAGGGGAGATGGAAAGGATACATCCTCCATCCATCAGCAGTTAAAATAAATTGTTGCCTAAATCATTTTGTCAATAAATTGTTGCGTAAATCACTACATCAAATTTGGTCAGACATTTTTGCTACTGTAAGAGAATATCAATGGAGATTTGGCTAGGTGTGGGGCTGCATGTATGATGCCCAATAGCCAAAGATTTGTAGCATTTTAAAGAGCAGAAATGTGCAAGAAAAATATTTAGCTACCATACCTTGCAATATATATATCTTATTAAGGTTAAGCAACTTAAAGAAGACATTAAATCACGTTGTAACCTCCATTTCCTGTAAAATGCATGAAAATCGATATGTTCTACTTAAGAGTGATAGGCACGTGCGACCAAGGGGATTCACCGTTTTGTGCACTCCAACTGACAGCTCTGATAAAACCCAATTGGTGTGTTCTGCTATATTGCTTTGCTTGTTTGTACTGTATCATAGTCTGATAGTAGTGTAACCAAGCTGGATTACAGTACCATGCCCAACAACAAAATTAAGTTTACTAATTTCTAAATCATTTGTAGGAATAATGCAAAAGCGTGATTATTGTTACTTTGAAAACATCTCTCAAAACAAGATTGGGAATCTGTATTTACATAATTTCACTTCCGCATAGGCCCGATGACTATATTGGTTTTATATCAAGCTGTCCCCCCACATTTTATAACAAAATTGCGCCCATGGTTTAATGGATAACGCTGTCGCAAATGCGCAGTTTTTTGTCAAATCGACTACTCTGTACAAGAAAACACGTACCAGGGCCGTAACCAAGAGGAAGCACTAGAAGCCAAAAGCACGTCCTCCCCCATTTGCTTCCCACATTTGGCAATCGAGGCGTTTTTGTTCAAACTAATCTTGCATTTTCTCAATACTCGTCCAAAGTTGTAAAAGGCCAAATTTGGTAAAGTTTAAAGCCTCAACCGTAGCAGAATGGAGCACCGTTTTCGTGACGAGATGCTACCAGCATAGATTGCCATTTGCAATACTCGTCATAATGCGTTTTGCACTGTAATTTAGAGCACATTACGCTAAAAGAGTAAGAAGTATAAATGCTGTCAAAAGTTTTTTCAACTTTGCTTCCGCACATTAAGCGTTAAGCATGCCAGCAACATGATTGAATTTCAGTTGTTTTTGTGCCTTCAACATCTTTAGAAGTTTGGAACTTCGACGCTTGCAGTTATTCAGAAACAGTGGCGTTGAAATTATGATTAGATTTTTAAAAATGGACATATGAAATTTTGAAAAGACGACAGGGTTTCATTGTTTTCAAGTAATCAGCCTCCACGAATGTGACGCAGTCGAATTCATCGGAAAATTTTTAATACGAAATCGATTTCACGTAACGATGCATAACATTTTTGCAGCGCTGACAAGGTGCAGCATGTGCAGGTCTGGTCGTAATTTTGCCCTGCAGCTTCAACTTGTGCAGCAAACGTTTTCTGCGTACACGTGGGTCGCAGTGTAAATTCATAAACGTGAACGAAAGATTGTACAGAACAAGTCCACGCTGCGATTTTGGTCTTTTGTCCACGAAACTGCTCCCAGCGTCTAAATACCAGGCTGCCATTCTGACACAGACAATTATATAATTGAAATTACATATATATTCGATCTTTTGGTGTACAACTCAGACTCTTACTTATACAAGGAATGAACTAACAGACAAAAAGTCATTTTCAAATATAGCCTGATGCAAGCTAGAATTGCCTTAAGTAGTTCAAAATCTTCTCATCATAAATTTCTGTCCTGGTTTACAAAATATCGCCAATCAGTAAATGGAGTCGAGTCACACTGTACGTAATGCACGCAGTATCAAGGGCAACATAGAAAGTCCAAGCGATAGAGATAGGCCGGCATTTGTATTACACCTTCCAACTTTCAGTCCTTCCTTTAACGAGAGGTGCGGTATAGGCGACAGAGTCGAATCAATTCGGGAAATGTTTTACTAGGAAATCGATTTCACGAAATGTACGCATCTTCAGTCCTGTAAATTGCAAGCTAAAGCTCACGAGTGAAATGATGAAAGACTAAAGCAAGATTCATGGAAACTGCGGGAACGGTACAGTAGTTTCAAACTCTCTGTGATCACTAAATGCTGGGACTGACCGAAGCCGAAAAGCAGAACTGACGTCACTTACGGAACGGCAAGCGTCAAGCGACGTGGCGATGAGTCAGGCAAACATTTTTTCGGCGCCTGTGGTCTGCTCAGTGAAGAACTGCTGGGCTATATGAGTTACGTAGCCTGTTTTATTTTTAAGCGTTTCTCTTGCTCAACCAGTTTTTAACGTTTTTCTCTTGCTTCAGCATATTCAATACTGATTGAGCAAGATAAACGCAAAGTAAAACAGGCTACATAATTCACAACAAAGTAGCGGCGGCCAGCAGTTCGCTGCTTTTTGCTCCTCGTGACCTACTAGTGCTACACCCTCTGTCCCCTTTGATTCTTTTTGCCACATGTTACCGCTTTACCTTCCCGCCTGCACAAATGGCATGCTTCAGAGAATTCCACCATAAAGAGTTTTTGTAAACTCTATTTCTGCGTGTTAATATGAGCATTCTGCCCAAAGAAACCTGCCAGTCTTTTCTCGAAATTCAAATTTTGGTCATCTTTCATTCTTCGTCTGCCGAAGCTGATTTCAAACCAGTACATCCCTTCTGTTTACTGCTTTCAAACTAATTATTCGCGTATCGCAAATAGTCACCCATTATTATTTGCCATGACAATCTCAGTTATTACCAGATTTCAGGACTGCTTGATATTAAGTCGTCTTATTGAGAAAGCACATTTGCGTATGTTCCATACATAGCAGCAGGTCATACAACTTTGTCGAAGGACCATCTACAAATTCGTGACTATTTTCTCTTTCAAAGAATTGGGAGAAAGCATTCCCTCGGAATTGCACCACTGCGTTTTCCTTCATTCAACAAGTGAAAATATTTCAAACCACGACAGTTTCGCTTACATCATACAAATTAAGAACTGCAGAGAGTTGAGCACTTTTAGTAAAAATATGTAGCACTGTGCTTTAATTAAAGGATTAGCTGCAGAAGGTTGTTTCAGCAACGTGACTTGTTACGAGTTATTTCGGAATAAGATAACGCAGATTCTGATTGCATCCCAAGATGCGACGCAGGTCAAGCTCAAGTGCCGAACACCGCTAGAACAAGATCCCGAGTGTTTTTTCAAAATAGAGCGAGCCTGGCCTTTAAATACAAGTCTGCTTTTGACCAGTCGCAAGACTGCATTGTAGATGATGCAGCATTCAATCACCGTGATTCAGTTTCAGGTCCTTGAAGTAGTAAATTCCAATAACCACCTGAAAAATCCAGCTCACGTTTTTCACCGCAGGAGATGCAAAGGAAACATAGTTTTCAGTTGAGCTCGTGTTTACACTGCCGCGACGCATTCGCTCATTTAAATCAGCACTTTAAGCACACGAAAAACTCTCCTCTCTCCTTAGAATAAAAAACTCACTGACGCCGGAGCGAAACCTGGTAGCTTTGAGAGATATGTCTTAGATGGACGATCACACATTTTGTCCAATCATTCACAGCTTGTAAAGATTATTTTTCGTTTTAACAAAACTCAGCGAAGTATCAAGGAAAGGTAAGAATGCGATACAGCCGATGGCTCCGGTCATCAAAATATCCTCACTCTTGCTGTACGCATGGGTGGCGGAAGGTTTTTTAAAGTGGGGGGGCACAAGTCCACGTCAAAAACTATAGAAAATTTTTGCGGTTTGAATTGGCAACTGTGACGTAACAAGCATTGAAATATGACGTCATTACCTATACACCATATGAAAGTTTAAATTANACTATTTTAGACAAAATTACACCACTGTGAAAACATATCGGTGAACCACCCAAAATTCAAATAGGCTGTTGCAGGGGCGATTCAAGTCAACATCGTCACTCGGGCTCATTTATTCTGACTGAATAAAACGGTTCGACGCTTGCGGGTCACTGAAATTTCCATTTTCTCTCATTTTGGCTGGCATTGTCGTTGCTATGTGACATTAGTTACGTAGCAATAAATAAAAGTTCTCACGATAACTTCTCCATTTTTGAGTAACGTACATCACATAGCAATGATAACGCCAATAAGTCCTTTGTTTACTAGGCTCATTCACACTAGCTCGAGTTGCTGGACAAGTTATCATTCGCTTGAAATTATAATCGAAGTGGGAACTGTCCACTGGATTGGACTTCATATCCAATGTTCTGTACAAATCCACTGCTTCAAAAAACATTCAGTCCGATATAAATTGTGTTTCAAATGATAGCTTACTTGTTTGCATAGGGCAGCTCGGGCTCTAATAGATGAGTCCGAGTAAAGCGCGAGCGAACGAAGTCGAAAGAACGCCTACAACGAACGATATTGTTTTATTCTGGTCACCTGCAACATGAACATGTAAGGCCGGACAAGAAACGAAAAAATATATGAACAGTGAAAAGGCGCAAAGAAAATAGCCCGAGTTAACAACTTAGTGAAGTGGGACCGGACCGTGGGTGGTGGCACAAATATACAAAGCAAACTCGCGTTCTCCGGTATAAATCGTAATGAAAGACTCGGGCTAAGCCCGAGGAGCCCGTGTGCAGGAGTCGCCACCGGGCTGTTAAAAACACCAAAAAAACAGCTTTGAAAACAGGCAAAAATGGCACCGCATAAACACATTCAAAATCACAACTTTTTCACATCTTGAACACAGAAGTAACATAACTGAATACTCATTCTGCAACTGCATTAGGTACCGGAATGCACAGACAAGACAAAGGATATGTAGCAACTAGCAAGTTGTCTGTAAGGATGCCAATCGTGTTGCTCTAATGTGCGAATATAAAATATTACTTTCAACAGACTTCGTTGATGCTACGTTATTTAAGGTTTATGCATGCACGATGCATGAAAAAACGTTTTGCTTTTGCAATTAAATGTATTGAATACGCAATGATAATTTTCCACCTAACTTCGTACTCGCGAGTTTTTTCAGCAAATGTTCCACGCAGACATACTTTTATATTGCATTTGTTCATTTTCCTTTGGTTACGATTTCAACAACAGAAGAACCTGACCTGATTTTCACTTTAAACCGAACCCTAGCTTATAGTTCCTCCATTGTTGGAGTCAGGGGCGGATGATCCAGTCAGTAAGATGGGGGGGGGGCGATTTCAGTAATATTTGGTAGTCACGTCTCATAACGGCTTCGCTACTGTAAGAGTGATGAAGCACATTTAACAACACTGCTGTGACAAAACAATTGACGACAAAGTGACCTTATATCGCTAATGTTGTATTCCGAATTGTACAAAATTATGGTGAACAAAGTTACTTTCGTAGGTTTTAGGGGGGCGATCGCCCCAATTTCCCCCATGGATTCGCCCCTGATTGGAGTTTGTCAGCAATTGCAAATCTTTTAAATGTATAACTTATTTGCACAGATGTTTTTCAAAATAGTCAGGAAATAAACCACATATCACTGATTCTATATTTCTACGATTTTTCAAAAATCCCCCTCTGTCACCCATTTCTTGGCCAAAACTACGTTCTATCGGCATTGATTTACAACACAGTCAACCCTCGTTTATCCCATCTACGAATATCCGGAATCCCCGCTATCCGACACAAAACTGGTAGGAACGGATTTCTCCCAATGCATTTCACTCTGTTAATCCGGAAACCTTGCTGTCCGAATCCGACACGGAAATTTAGGAACGGTTATATCAAATCAATAGAAAAAAAGCGTTAAAACGGATTACGTCCACTGTTATTTAGTTGTTTATTAAATCACAACGGAAGAGTGAAAGTCAAATTTCTACGCCCAGCAGGACGCCGTTAGGTCTTTTGTACAGTTCCTTTTCGCGTTTAAAATTCCATTCTGAATGCATGCTAGCTTAGGTATAACGAGCGGATCTGCTAATAAACAAAGAAACTATGAGTGTTTCATTTAGTCATGTTCCACATGCAGCCGACATATTTGCTTAAGTTGACAGTTCGTCTATGTCTACAGTTATCTTCTGTTCCCCTTTGAGCGCCCGCTTGGACAAGTTCTACTGTACTGCCAGGGGCGTAACGACGGGGGAGGGTAAGGGGGCACAATTCCCCGGGCGAATCACTATGGGGGCGCCGAATCACTGCGGGGGGGCGCCGAAAAGTCCAAACAATGTCACAAGTGGCTTTTTTAGTGTTGATGACAATGTCACAAGTACTTTCATCAATCCAGTACATTTACTTCCGAAAGACCTCAGCTGGGAACATGGGGCGCCAAACTTGTTTCTTGCCTTGGGCGCCATCTAGCCTCGTTACGCCCCTGAAGTACTGCACATGGTCACCTTTGTTTACATTGTTGGCATTCGCTCTGGAAATAATTTCGCTCTGTATACTTTCGATTCCAATTATCCGGATACCTTGCTAAACCGACATTATTTGACGAAAAAAGTATTCCGGATGAACGAGGTCTGACTGCATATACTGCGATTGTTAGACGACATATCAAAACATGGGCCAATACCAAAAATTTCTTCCTATCCCCTAGAAAAGTCTGTGGTAAAAACAAAACTCAGCTGTTTCCAAATGTTTTAGCAAACTTCTGCATTGAATTTCCCATCGCATAGACGAATTGTTAAAGCGCATGTCATCACGTAACATCTTAATCTTTGACTTAAAAGATGTCAACATGACAAACATCTTTAATTGAAAGAGTTTGAAGTTATGCTATTTCTACCTTTATTCAGTGATTCTACAAGCAGAGATCAAGCAGCTGTGCGGAACGTCATCAAAGGAAGAATTGTACTCAACTTATTTTTCTATCATTTGCAACCAAACTGATATGCTATATGGTTGTGATTACAAAGAGGTTGAAATGAAGGTTAAAGTCATTGTTGTTACAATCCATGCAAAAACGGTACATTTGAAAAATGTTTTCAAACAAATTTGGGCTACGAATTTCGAATTTCTAAAATGTATTACAAAAATGTGAAAAAAAACAATTTGACCAAATATAAATAATTACCGCATTTATTCGGTTGTCAGCCGCGCCCTTGATTGTAAGCTGCACGAAATGGTGTTAAAAAATTAACGTAAGCCGACCTTCGTTGTAAGACGCACTTAACATGCGTTACCTACTAAGCATTTACTTTCGCGCACCAGCACGTTTCGCATTTTAATTGGCAATCCTGGTAATGATGCTTTGCAACTGCTTCGCTTTCTCCGTCTCATCATTATCCCACGTCTGACGGAGTGTGCACATGATGCTGAAGAGAAGAAAGATAATGCGAAAAGAAAGTTTGTTTGAAAAACTGCAGCAAAAGAAAGACTGAGCGTTATCTGGTATTCTAGACAAGGGGTTCCCAACCTTTCTCTGACCGTGCACCCCTTTAGCATTCTGACAAATGAGCACGTACCCCTTCGGAATTTCGAAAGATAAGCATATACCCCTTCAATGTTTTGACAGATAAACATGTACCCCTAAAATTTCTGATGACAAAATATTGTGTCATGATGAACACCTTCGGCGCTGATTGACGCATATATGCGTCATACGTTCAAATGCACAGGGTGCGGAATGACGCATATATGCGTCATTCAACCAAATACGCCAGGTGCGGATTGACGTATATAAACGCCAAGGCGATAACTTTTCGAATACTTGTTTGTTTGCAACGAACTTTTCCACAAATGGTCTTCATATCAAGACACGCTCATCCTGAAAATTTCATAAAAGTTGACCAAAAACATTTTGAGTTATGAAGTTTGGTAGCAAACCATCTTGCTGGGCCTAGGCTACAAGACTTTTTCAAAAAAGTTGTGTGCGAACAGTTGTTTGGTAACACACAATAACAATTTTTGTACTCATTCGGTTGCAATGAAAATTTACAACAATGTTCCCCATACCTATTTGCATAATCCCTGACAATTTCAAGTGATATCAGCATGAACGTTTTTAGTTATGCAGTTTGGTAGCCAGCAACAGTTTGCCACGCCTAGACTACAACACTTTTTGCACAACACTGAGTTCTTGACAGTTGTTGCATGTATAGGGATAACTTTTTTATTAGTTGTGTTGGTGCACAGAAAACTTCCACATATAACATTTATACCTATTCTCATCATCTCTGAAAATTTGAAGTAATTTCAACGAAAAGCTTCGGAATTAGGTACTTTCGTTTCGTAACCACAGACGAGCGTAGGCTATTAAACGTTATCCCATAGATAGAGCAGGGTTGAGCAGTCGTTGTGTGAAGCACCATAACTTTTTTAAAACTAAAGTTTGTGCAGACAAAATTTACAAGAATTATCTTCAGATTTTATGCATTTTGCCTAAAAATTTGAATTTAATACATCAAGAACTTTGCGAGGTAGTATTTGTTAAATGCGCAACAGGACTCTGTTCCGGCGCATCAGAGCAACTGTTTGTACGCGTGGCTGGCAANGCGCTAATTTGGGTTCAGTAGTTGTTGAGTAGGGCGCAATAACTTTTAACATGCTTGGTCGTTTGCAACCAAATTTTAGACAAATCTTCCTTTTGTAAACATGCATCTTACCTGAAAATTTAAGGTCAATCAGGCAAGTACTTTTTGAGTTATTCAATTTTGAGTATAGCTGTTGGATGAAAACAACCTAAAAACCGTCCCGCGCCTGCTAAATAATCGCATGGAATTCATACCGCACCGAAGGTGTTAATCACAGATATTTTTAAATATAAGCACATAACGGCTTTTCAAATCATGTTTACTGATATGTATACATCTTTGGAAATAAAAGATATGTAAATAAATATTTCTCTTCTATTGCTAACCTTTCATGTACCGCTTATGATAGGCAAATGTACCCCTAGGGGTACATGTACCCTACATTGGGAACCTCTATTCTAGACCTTTCGATAAGGTAAATAAAATAATTTAAGCCGCCCTTGTTTATAAACTGCACGAAAAGTTGAGAAAAAGTATTATAAGCCGCGGCTTGCAATCGTATAAATAGGTGCTGTATTTGAGGATTCTTTTTCTTTTCTTGTTTCTACTCTGTTTGACACCACAATATTCACCATTCTTTTTGTGTCCAATCAAGATAAGTCCAATCAACGCTGATGATTGTATTTCACAGACTCGCAGCTCTTTGGTTGCAAACGAGCCACCTGAGTTGGAGAGTAATTCAACACAGAAAAATAACAACAAACAAGTAAATACCAAATCGTTTTAATCTTTAGCAGTTAAGTATTCATAGGCTTTCTCCTCAGCATCGGTATCAAATGAGGCAGATTCAACTGTCGATGGAAAATGTATTACTTTTTTTCGCGGTACTCGGTGCGTTTTGCAGTTTATGGCAAATGGTTTTGTTTACATCTGGAATCAGAGAGTGAAAACAACAGTACATGTCATATGAAGGCATGAAAAAGCAAGCCGTAGAAATTTTTGCGTTGTATAGCGCTCTGTGGAATGTATATCATTCTGTATCCTCCAAGCTCAAAAGCTGCAGTAGGTGCTAAAGCTGTAATTCTGTACTGAATATGAATTCAAGCTTTCTGTACATGTCGAGCTGTCAAGAAAGTATAAAAAGTCAATTAATATCTGCTCAGGACCCCTACCTTCAAATAGAGCAACGCGAACTCCTCGAAAACACATTGCATTGATTTATTATATAATAGATGCTAATCATGTGGAAGATGATATGAGCGCAGAATCTTTGATAATGGATCCCGCATTCCTTGTTTTTGCTGTATTTCTGCGGTTCTCAACATACGTTTAGAGCAGGACCACTTCATATCTTTATCTCCATCAATTTTGCCATCACAGACTAAAAGAAGCACAGGGCTATAAATGTGGGNCACTGTGTGTAAAGTATGAGACAAATTTTTATCAAAGCGGCTGTCACTTTAAATTTATATTGTACAACAGAGATTTCTGTGTGACTGAAAGTTTTTACGCTACTGTATATCCTTTGCATATCAAAACAGGTTGTTGATAAGCCATCGTTTTGTTCTTGTTTGGTGATAAAAACGTAGTTAAGTGCTGTGTGTGTTGAAGTCTAATTGGAAGAACCAAGGAAGCACCACAGACGCTCACGATCATGCAGGGTGGTCCAAAGAATGTATCCATTTCATTATCGCTATCATTTCATATCAAATTAAACCAGACTTCGGTTTTCCAGGTAAATCATAGTTAGAGCTTAAAAGTTTTATTTCGCAGCTTCAGTCGATCAAGCAGCAAGATATTCCGTGCAGAAGAGGATCAAGAATGTAGAGGCCTTTTCGCGACGAAATCGGTTGTCCACACTCAACGACGATTTTGAAGGGACTCCATTTCCAGACAGAAACGCTCCAACCTGACTCACAATAAAGCGCCTCCTGGACAAATTCAGGGAGACAGGAAGTGTACCCGATAAGATTAAAGGTCACAGTGACCAGGCGCATGCTTGCTGAAGCCTGCTGCTACAGCGCAACCGGCACAGTATTTCATCAGTTTATTTTAAACAAATCTACGGAAGGAAACAAGCTGAGCAGTAATTTTGTATTGTGAAGGCGCTAGGTAATTATACACGGGCCACTCTTCATAAACAACGTTTTATCAGTAGTATTATAACACTGTAAGTTGCAGAAGCGAATTTCTGAAATTTTCATGTTCGTTTGCTGCAACTTTCCTAATCCACTTATTCTTTCTGTCTTGTTCATGCAAACAATTTGGTTTAGATCTTAAGTTTGTTTGTTTGAAGCTTATGTAGCAACGGAGTTCTAGATATCGCTAAGCAACAGTAGCTGGCATTTTCGCACTTTTTTGCAGAAGAAGATATTGTTTCGATAAATTGTTTTGAGCACGAAACCTTTTCTGTTGCGCCTGTGGAATGCAAAACATCAATGACTCATACACTCGTTCCGGTTGAGCCAATCTGTCGTGCGCTACAAAACAAGACTTACATGCAAGGTGCTTTGCTGTCGTCGCATTTCGTTCAGGAGAATGTTTCAAAACAGTACGAGTGCAATTACCGCGTCGGCTGCTGCTGTCGCGTTGTTTTGACTCTTCGCTCAAACATTTCAAGAAATGGTAGTTTGCGTGCAAAGTACCAGCACCACCTGCTACATCTCTTCTAAAGTTTTAGGTTAAGCACCAGGAATGCAAAAACTTTAGCAATAACCAGAACCAAACCTTGCTGAGCAATGGGAAACCGTTGTATGAATACTAGACTTGAAGGGATACTTCAAAGCAGGGCTCCGCCATAACGGTTCATTTCCTGCACTTTTTTTGTAAACACTCCGATAAAAATTAAAAATTTGTAAAATTTGGTCTGGGCGCAGTCATGCGCTATATCTAGCATCTTTGAACGATGTTTAGTCTGTTCGTAGAAATTGGTCAACAGGTTTACTTGAGCTACGTTTGTTGCTTACGCAGAGTTATACGGACGCGACCGTAAGGCGGCAATTTCTCCTACGTTATTGGTAGCAGCACCTTTCACCATGACGTATTGATCCTGTTCTCACCAGGAGATGAAAGAAAATACACTGGAATAGCTCATTTAAAAAGTGGTGCTTTATCTTCGTTCTTTGTAACATGTATTTGCTGATAGTTTTGTAATAACGAGAGATTATGTGCAGCAGCGCCTCTAAAAACCCGCTGAGACACTTTTCATTCGCGAGTCGCACAGACACACCCGCCTTCAGCCAAAATCTTGTAGCAAGTCCGTCGAGCGGTTTAAATGTCAATTTAGAGCTTGGTACAACTAATGAACTTCAAAGGAGTAAGTAATCTTTTGATTGCTGTGTAAATGGGAAGACTTGAATTTCCACTTTGCAATCGACGGTTTTGTGAGTGATAGTCTGAGAAAAAAGTAGAACTTTATATTCAACACTGGCAATGAGTAAAGAAATGGACAACACCTTTGATCCATCATAAACAAATTTTCCAGAGCAATTTAAAATAAACAAAAGACAGGTGTCTGCGGGGTGATTGAGAGAAATTTGCAATTTGAAATAAATTAGCCTACCATATTTTCATTACGCGAAAGAGGATGCCTTTTTCACATTTTCAAAGGATCGCTCATTGTGAATGGGGCAAGCTAATGTTACGTAACTCGAAATGCAAAACTTCTGCGACTCCCAGAAAAATAAAAAACTGCAGGATTTTCACCTGTTTATTGCCAGCGATATACAAACCGGATCCCACTAGTTGTCACCTATTTGATGACAAGCTATTGGAAATGTTTCATCACAGCAAAAGCAGCATTCACGAGATGAAGTGAACATACTGAATGACAAACATTCCTCAATCACATCTGAACTTCAAGCTAAGGATCAAACGTTTTGCTCAACAATAGGAACTTTTAGTCCAATACAGCATTTTTACTCAAAAACCTCAAAATTAGACGTTAGGTTGCTTCAAAGCTGACAATTTTTTAGATATGCTGGTTTGTCTCCATAAAATGTCAGGAATGCCAACAAAGGTCAATGGCACACGTTTCCCAACTTTTCAGAAGGTTCTACGTGTTTAATCAGCATTCTGCCAAATTTGATGAGTCAACCTTTTGGGGATTTTGTCAAAAGAGAATACTGTAAAATTTAACCTTTATAACATATTGTTATTCAACTGCTGCTTAAAAGGGTTAATCGCAAATTGGCAGGTAATCTTCTTATTACACCATAGTTTCAGTAAGATCCTTATGCTTTCTGGAGTTTGACCAAACATACGTAGACGTCTTTGAAATTCTAGCCATGGATGTCGGAAGGATATTTTCCAGGGGGAAGGGACTAGGGGATTTTTCCAAAATTTTTCTAGGGGGTGTCTAAAGTGGTGAAATTTGTTTTTTTCCATTCGAAACTAAGAAAATAACCTTTTTTTTAATTTTCAAAATCCAGGGGGGCCTTGACCTCCCCTGCCCCCCTTCCGACGTCCATGATTCTCGAAATATTTCTAAAAAAATTATGGAAAGTGAAAATTTGGTCTGTAGTGCTATGGCCAGGACGAAAATCGCATTGACATTTCGCGGCATCATTTATCGGGGAACTTGGCGTACACTTTTCCAGGGAAGCTAAGGAGAGCAATGCCTCGGTGATTAGTGCAATCCCTCCTTTCTCCCTTTTTGGGTTATCATCTTAATTTGCCAAACTTTCGGAGTTTCTTTCAGAATGGTAAAAATCGTGTTCAATCAAAACGTTTGCATTGTACAGAAAAGTTTGGAACTGTTTTCATATAATCTAATTTTTGCTGGGGAGTCATAGATACTCGTGAATGATATGTTTCATCAGACTTAAATATATTCTTTTTGAGATTGGTTGTAAAGTTTTAAGCAATAATTTGCAAAAATACGATAACACGGTCTGAATAGTGACAACAATTCCTCTGTTCGACCATCATCAATTTAAAAATTTACGCCAAGTTTTGTTGTGAAGATACAGCAATATCCCCTCTTCACGTTTGAACACTGACAAAAAGATCTCGATTTGGTTCTCGGCTTCTGTCTTTTGCGTTTCGCCTTCAGTTTGTCGTGCGGTTAAATTTCCAAAAAATCAACTCTATACTCAAAACACTGAAAATCTACTAGAAAGAATACGTTTCAGTATACCAAACAAGGCGATTGACAACAGTCCTTGAAAACGTTTATAGAGAGATGAACATTGTGAGAATATTGTAAATTGTTAGCATGCTATCGACATGAAAACGTTTTCTCAAACGCCCCAGCTGCTTCGACTTCACAAACCTACAGTATCAAACCAGTCATTTTGATCAAAACCCTGTTCCTCCGAAAAGTAAGCGTGGATTTGAAAGTGAATGAAAAAGTAAAAGACAGAAGCAGAACCAATTTTTACTGGTGTATGTTTTATCAGTGATGGAGGCACCTTTCTCAAAGTGAGGGCGCAAGTGCACCTCAAAAAAATATGGAAAATTTTTGTAGTTTGTATTGGCAATTGTGACGTCGCAAGCGTTGAAATATGACGTCATTAACTTTTTTAGGATGATTAAGCAATTTTATGCAATATTTTATAAGCCTCAGCGACCCTATCTACACTACACCCTATCTTTCCACGCTACACTGACTTTTTTTGAAATTTAAAAGCGCAAAAGCGCAATAAAAGTGCAAAAAAAATTGGAAATTTAAAAGTGGGCGCCTAGGTCCATGCGCCCGCCCTCGGTTCCTCCACCCCTGTGTTTTATTATTGGAAGTCTTAACATAGCATAAATTTATGTGGAAATTTCATCTTACTGTAGCAGACACATTTTGGTCTGTACATATTAAATGCTGTTTTCATATAAAGAAAACAAAAACTTAACGACAAACGTAAGCCTGGTCAAAGGCAACAAAAAAGACTGTAACCAGTCGAGCACGAAAAACGTGACAAGCAAAATACCACGTTTGTACAAAACGATAAAAAAACTTCAGATAAAGTACTCAGAAATAAAAAGATAAGCTGTACGCAAACTAAATCAAATAAAATTTGATTTAGAAAAGCAAAGAACGAAAGACAAGGAAAAGAAACAAACTGAGCTGAGAAAGACCCAGAACAATGATGTCATGGAAAAGTACAGAGAAGAAAAAGACTTCACCAATGATGCGTGTAATGAGCATGACAAAAAAAAACATAAAAACGCCTTATTA
>JGI24022J15233_10004160_pt1 | contig 14806 bp, 11 predicted proteins | sample Ectturendosymbi2_FD_15233 | JGI IMG/M metagenome (IMG submission 15233) | reverse complement strand
CGCTGTTTCCCGAAAACGCCATGTCGGATTACACAACGAAGCTACCTCGTGACTTTGCTTTGGTCGGTTCGTGGGAGGTTGCAGTTTCCGAAATTATGTATCCTAACACGTGGAACAATATTCTCGACGGTCGCGAGTATTACGTGAAAGTTGCTGTGAGTCCACCAAACGAAGCAGATCTGAAAACACATCTGAAACGGGTTACTACAAAAATCCCGAGGTTATATTTTTTCAGCTCACCCACACTTTGGAGAGCAAACGTAAGAAGAGAGCCCCTTCGTACACTCTGTCTTACAGCGAGCGTACTTGAAAATGTACTCTCAGCATTACAGAGCCCGTCGTCTATATCAGGTTTAGTGAAAATTTCAGACGATTGCTCGGCTTTGAAACGGGTTACTTCATTAAACCCGGGTTTGTTCACAGCCGGCTACCTGTAGACCAGGGGTAACTAACCTTTTACGTCGAGGTTCCTGTGTACCGATTAATGCGAAGGGCTACTAGTTTGATACACATTTCTGAACTAAAAATATTTCTCAATTTACCTTCAATTATTTTAGTAATGATATTCGTTAATGTCAAGACATTGATCATGCTAATGTTATTTTTAGAACAGGCCCGCAGGCAACGTACATGGTCCTTGCGGGCGACCTAGTGCCCGCGGGCACCACGTTGGTGACCCCTGCTGTTGACATTCATCAAGGTTTATACGTCATCTACATTTACTGCGACTTGCTGGAGCATCGGGTTGTTGGCGATGCACTTGCTTCTTTACTTTCCATCATACCCGTGGAATGACAACGCGGTGATACTGTATATCGACGATACGAAAAAATGCATTACTTCTCAGTGCAAAAGAAAAACTTGACAACATTCATATTACTTTAAGAGACGACCAGGGAGCAGTTGTTCCTTTCAACAGCGGAAAAGTGCTTGTGTCATAGCATTTTCGCAGAAAAAAAGCAGTCGAACTTGTAAGCGCGTTGCCCAAAGCGTCTTTCTACTGCGATGCCAAAGCTTACGTAGACTACTACATGAACCAAGCCGGTAGCGGCATGCCGTTTTTCGCCGGAGCTCAACAACAGAAAGGCTACCGTTTGGGCAGTGTTTTGGCGAGGCTAAGCCGTGTTGTCATGCCTCTTGTCAAGTCGGGTGCTCGGGCAGTTGGGCGCGAGGCTCTGAGGTCTGGGATGCAGTTCACTTCTGATGTTTTGGAAGGTAAATATGTGAAATAAGCAGCTGTTCGAAGAGTGAAACAAGAAGACGGTTCAAACTTGCTGAAGCGTGTCATAGCACCACCACCAGGCCTGCCTTTTTTCTCCACACCGCCTAACAAAAATACCAAACGAGCAAGCAGCGTTGTCATTTCAAAGAAAAGGAAGCTGAAACCAATCAAAAATATTTTCAGGTGATACGATGGGTACGCTAGTGCACGAAAAGTCTTGTCAGAGTGTCAAAAGCGACTTGGACTTGTTCGCGTTACCGTCAACGCAAAACAGCCTGGAGCATGGACATTACGTGGGACACCAGCCACAATATGTGCTGGTGGACGGTGTCCCTGTCAAATTTAATATGTGCGAAGAACGGGAGTATTATATCGACTTGTCAAATCTCTTCCTCCACACATGCGCCAGCGTTGTGAACGAAAACAGTGAAAATTTGAACGATGACTCGGTAGTCGCCCCCGTTTCCAACTTTTTGCACAGCTCGTGGTCGCAAATCGATCTGAGCTTTTACAACAGGCTGGTTTCCCATTCGAACAGCAGATACCCGTACAGAGCTTACCTTGAAACTTCGCTGTGCTGCGGTCCGGCTGCAAAAAACCTCATCTGTTGGCCAGCTTATGGCTCGAAGATACGACTGACGAATTTGACACGCTTGGTGCGGACAACGCAGGCTACACAAAGCGCAAAGCTTTGACTGCCAACAGTTCTGAAGTGGATATGATGGGCAAATTGCATATGGACATGTGTTTTCTGCAACGTGACTTTATCAACGGTATTGATATTGTAAAGTGTCGCCTCATTCGTACCAAGGACACGTTTTCCCTGGTCAGTGATGGCCAGTACCAAGTCAAATTGAAAGACATTGCAGCTTTCTCTCGAAAAGTACGACCGAAAGATGCTGTGCGACTTCAATCGCACATAGTTTCAAAATCAAGTACAGGAACAAATCATTTCGTGAATTTCAGCTCGATTCCAATGTTCTTTCGTGAGAGGTTATTTATATAAAAAAAATAATAGCTCATGTAACAGCGAAAGTTATCTATGGTAGTTTTTGGCCATGCACATCAGACATTACAGTATTATTATATTTGAAAACCCACTTAATTTTTTCCTCAGTTTTTTAACCTCAAATATTTTTCATTTATTAGGCTGTCATTTCTTCCAAATTACAGTTTAAAAAATAAAGTTCATATAAAATGCAATTCCTTCTTTTGTTCAAATGTGCATCTGTCCGGTAAACCACAGGCTGAAAGGTGACAATAGAGAACGTATTTTATCAAGATAGGCTAGCAGCAACGAGCTTGCAGGGCACTGGCAAAGGAAGAAACAGCAGCTTTCTGTTGCACCATTTGTCCTTGTCAGGTATTTTCAGCATGTCAATTTTACAAATCTTTATTAATATTGTGTACGTGGTGGGACCTTAAGATGTGTTATTCTCCCTGGGAAATTCAACTGTTGTGGAAAACGTTTGTTTTGACTGAAATCAATACCAGTAATACAGTGCTGGAATGAAAAGGGGACCTAGTTTTTGCCCGAAACCTAAACAGATTTAATTGCCCTTGTTGTAGCAAGCGAAGTGTGGACATTAGTTTGTCAAACCGTTCCTGCTACTTTTCGTACCTTGTATCACGCAGGCGTCTGATTACGAAATTCAGCAAACTCGGCTTGCCGCAAACTCCATGGGGCAGGGTCGGATCCAGACAGTCAGTTAAGGGGGGGCGATTTCAACAATATTTGGTAGTCAAGTCTCATTAAGGGTTTACTACTGTAAGAGAGATGAAGCAGACTTCGCAACACTGCTGTGATAAAACAATGGATGGCAAAATGGCCTTATATCGCAAATGCTGTTTTCTGAATCGTTCAAAATCATGGTGAATAAAGTTACTTTCGAAGGTTTTAGGGAGGGCGATCGCCTCCCCCCCCTGATCCGTTCCTGCCATGAGGCCATGTTCCATGCGTGCACTCAACACAGGTCATGAAAGTGAAAAGACTTGGCCAGTTGCAACTCACTTGAAATGCAACATCAAAGCTCCCGTGGCACTTTTCTTGGAGTTGCGCAACTGAAATGCACGAAACAAACTTTCTGAGGCGATCAACATCAATCCTTTGATCAGGCAACAAGTAGTTGTGGCCGGAGTAATGGTGCTTGTAGAAGAAAGGAACCACTAACGTTCTGCAAGTGTAACGACAAAAATGGATCACACATATTTTCAAAGTTGTTTTTGCACAAAAGCCATTAAGTACAACCACTAGAAGTCAGCCAGAACTTAAGTAGCTAATATTTGGTAAAATTATAACGCATTGAATAATTTACAGTGTCAAACTATTAAAAATATGTATTTCTAAACGTTTCTGAAGACTTCAGGAGCCCTTTGAAAGTTATGTTTATTTGTTTTTTCCCACTCAAAACTAAGAAAATAGCCTTTTTGCTGTACATTTCAAAATCAAGGCGGGCCAAGGCCCACGGCTATTCGGGCCAAGTTTATTTGGTTATATGCATCTGCGAGATCAATGTTCGTGAAGCCATAGCCACCATCCAGCTTGTTCAAATCTTCTGCAAGTGGCAAAGGATGACGATATACCTCCAGCTGTGGCTTAACAGCCACTGAATAATCGCCACATCTCGCAGCTTTGCTTTCACTTGTCCTGAAAGTGGCGTTTTTCTGATTGGCACCACAGGTGTACCCCAGTCATTGAACTCAACGGACGTCCAGACACCTCATCTCCGCCTCATATTCTTGAGCGAGATCCTCGCGAATCGCAAAGGGCACAGACCGTAGTTTGCAGAAAATTGGCTTTGCGTCTGAATTGAAATTAATTTCCAACTCGAAATCACGGAGGAATCCTAAATCTAGTTTGAAAAGCTCTGTATATTCTTCGCAAAGTTTTGCACAAGTCTACTACAGAAGCAGGTCTGGCTTCAGACGGTCAAATACGGCTGACAAAGTTCGGTCAGCTTTCCCGCGGACGTAGCCTACTGGTGCAAACAAACTTGTCCAGAGAAATATGCAAAGCTTTAATGGCATCGCGTCCAAGCAAATTCAAATCCGGAACTTCTGAGACGAGAAAAGGCATTTTAATCAATGCTCCCGATTCAACATGCTTGGCTTCATATGTGAAGGCTCCAACTATCGGCAAGGTATGTTTACTTGCCGACTGATAATTGCCATCGGATTTTTGCAAGCTCGGCAGTCCTATGCTTTTCCATAGCTCGGTAGACAGGAGATTCCATCCAGTAGACAGGAGATTCCATCCAGTGAGACTGTCGTGCATCCGGTTTGTCAGAAACCTGCCTCTTTCCAATAGACTTGTCCCTGCGCTGTAGCTTGTCAACGGCCTTGAGCTTCGGTCCATAAAGAGTTTCTTTTGCCACCTTGGCTGCATCCTCCGTCTCAGTAGCGACTTCGATAGCACGGGCAAAATCGAGTTGATCTTTCTTAGACAGCCTCGTTATCCATAGAACAAATGAAACGTGTGCGAAGTGTCTCGTCCAAGGGGTTGCGAATGGATGCGAAATCTCACGTTGCGGCGTCCTGACGAATTCGCGCCGTCAATTCCGAAATAGTCTCACCAGGCTTCCGCTGCATATCACTATAGAATTTGTACCTTTCCCAAACGACAAAACGCCTCGGGCCAAACTGATGGTTCATATATGCAACTATCTCGTCCATGATTAGGTCATTAATTTCATTCGCTGGCGATTCCTGAGTCGCAAAATGGGAAAGCATTTTATACACAATGGAAAATTGGTTGGTTACAAAAACGTGCGCTTTCCGCTCTTCAGGCACAGAGTGAGTCCTGACCAGGGGCGGATCCAGCCAGTAAGTTTAGGGGGGCGTCGATTTCAATAATATTTGGTGGTCAAGTCTTATTACGGGTTCACTACTATAAGACAGGTGGAGTACGTAAATGGCAGTGTCAATGGCCTCAACACCTGCAAAATAAAAAGCATCTTTCTTCTGCAGTTAAATTTTCTGCTGACTCTTCGCGTTGCAGCTGAATGCTGCTTACAAATTTTCTGTATGATAGCGTGGCAATGAACATCAGATGAATGTTGAAACATGCTCAGACTATGTACAGGTCAGAATCTGATTACTTGAACAAAACGTTTTTTACTTGACGGCAAGGTAAAGGGAAATCATTGATTAATCCATTAAGGCTTCGCATATTTATGATTGAACCGTCACAGTAGACCTGCATGCCATCACAACTAAATACCTAGAACAGTGTTTTTCAACTTTTTTGCTGCAGCGAAACCTTCCGCAAATGTTTGCGTTGCTCGTGGAACCCTATGTAATGATCCAAGTGTCTGTATTGCTACAACCGCATAGAACTGTGGTTGCAAATTTCGACTCAGGCAGTGGTGTAGCGAGGCTATGTGCCGGACCCGACCATAAAATTACCACCCTTTCCACCCCTCAAATTTGCTTAAAAGAATTTGAATTGAAAGAAGTTCATGTGTCGTGCTTATGTAAGATATAAGGAATGATCAAACACGCACAAACTGAAATGGGTCTTGTTTTTCATTGCCGATTATGAGTCGTGCTTTTTCTGATCGACGCCATTTTTCTCATCATTACTCTTCCTATTTTTTTCTACTTTCTTTACATATGCATGTATGAATCCCGCATCATATTTTCTTCCGTGTTGGCTGTTAGTCTCCTGCCGTAAACCGCACCACTTGGCTTTAATCGTTTACTTCAGGGTTTGTCAACCTCGTTAACTCCAGGGTTTGTCAAGCCACGGAAGAATTTTTGATGGGTCACGGCCAGGTAATACTGAAATTGAGTTCGTTTGATAAGTTGAACCTTTCAAACAGGCTCGGCCCTCGCATTGATTGTAGCGAACGTTGTGCCACTAAAAAATGTTCGTATTTCTGCCCTGTGTGTGTGCAGCGGTTGTGGCAATGGAGAATTTCTACAGTTGGCGGGCCGCGGACCATGTGTTTGTTGACTGATCCAAAAAAAAGTTAAGTTTTAGCGGCATACCTACTTTACAGATGTAAATTTTGTATGTATGTTAGTATTTCCTTTGGTAGGTTGATTCGTTTAGTAGGCTGAAATAAAAGATTGTTTAATTGAACTGAACAACGGACAACATCCGACGACTTTGATGACGTTTAATAACGTTTAAACGGTCTTGTCAGTCAAGTAAAAACTGAAATGCAAAATTACAGGAAGTTAACCAAAGTACATGAAAATCAACATAACAGACCGAGTAGAGTCCCAGTGGTTCATAACCTATTTTCTACCACGCCTCCCTTAAGTAATTGTCGTTTGTTTCAAGCCCCACACTTTAATTAAGCTGTAAAAACAATTGTATGTAATGGAAAATTTAATGATCATCCTGCTCTGGTAACCTTAAAATGCTTAATAAGTCAGGAAACGAGAGGCATAATGTCACCCCCATTTTCTTCATGTGTTCTTGGGACATGTAACATCCGTTATTTCCATATCAAAGTATTTTTTGCTTCCATACGTCCATTGTTAATCACTTTCGCAAAAAAATTTTATTTGCACAGCGGAACATACATATCACACAAATTGTATGCAGGGTACCATCCAAACGGGGACTTTTTTGAGGGAGTTTTTGTTAGTGCGCAGAAAGCGTCATGCACGTGCTAGATCCGGCTTTCTCCCCTGGTGGCGGGCCTGCTTGCAAATACTACTTTGGTAATTATTAAAACAGATGGTAGTTATGTGCAAAACGCAACTATTTAGACGTGCAGTTTTTGTTTTCATTTGTATCATATTTCCAAAGATCTGCTCTCACATCTGAGCAAACGCCAGGAGCTTTGAAATTACATTAATCCTACTGTTACCAATATTGTTTAACTAAAATATTGCCTTGCCAAAGTGAGCCTGACCTTTAATTTGCTTTCTCTAGACCTGACGTTATCATATAAGTTGGGACAATCTACTTTTTTATCATTCTCATAGTTGACCGTGACACTTATAGACACCAGCTAATACCAGATCTTTGTGTACGAAAGTCGAAAGTCTTTACTCAAATGATAGGAAGCACGCAAGTGATATTATTTTGTGAATACGGCAGACATTGAAACAATTTCTTGCTATAAACTAAATTCTATGCTTTTCTCTGTTCAAACGTTTTTTCAAGACAGTGTCCCAAACAATCCTTTATATCCATGGGCGCTCTTTGGGAATTGGAAAACATTAATCCGAAATCCAACACGAAGTTGTTTTTTTAAAACGTTTCTCTTTTTTCACTAATAGTGTCTTTGGACAAACATTTAACAGAAACCATTTAGCATGAGACACTGGCAAAAATGCTGCTTTGCCGTTCTCACGGCATTCATTTTGTTTCGCGTGTGCGTGAACACAAGCGAAAGTTTCCGGTTGCTGCTGAATAGCTTTTCTTTCCCAAGCCGCACGTTCAGACTTGGAACACCAGATCAAGCCATGCAAGCGTCACAGCATGTCTATAAAGAACCGGCACCTTCTTGTGATTGCTGCAATGTACTGAAGAACATGTCCAATGGAAAATGGTTCGCGAAGTCATCAGCTGAAAAGCAGTATTACGACGACATGCTGATGAGTTACTGGCACCGCCGAAGAATTCTTGAAAAACCGTGGAGAGATGACGGGAAGTGTGGAATTAAAAAGTAAGCCCTGCCATGCATGCAGGGCCGGATTTACCAATAGGCGATGTAGTAAGGTTGCCAGACCACTTAAAATGGTTTTCAAGGACATTTTGCTTTTCAAAGAGATACGGTGGGATAATTTCATGAGCGCATCAGGAGGGGGCAAACGGGCATTTGTACCGCCTGGGAATTGAGACAAAGAACCAAAAATATTCAGAAAACTTGAAGTCAGCAGCTTGATTCCAATTAATTGATTTATTTCTTGCAATAACACTTTATTCACCGGTATGGCACTCGCATTGCACAAAAGCCAGCTTCAGTGTTCTGATGTGATACAGTTATGAGCTTGCAGTCCTCTGTCCACTTCTGCAGACTCACGTTGCAACATTGCGAGCGCATTGTTCTACTGTTGCTCTTTGTTTCCTAACAATAACATGGCAGCGAATCTTCAAAGGTTCACTTCAAGTTACTGTAGCTAAAGCGTTTTGCCGCATGTGAGTGTTGACCTCCGTCATCTTTGGCAGGTGGCATAGGCGTTGCCAGGAGGGCCCAGTAAGTTATCCCCCAATTTTTGGAATATCCATTCATTTTGTGCTTTGAGTAGCAGCATCCCACACAAAATACTGTCGCTCGCCTAAAATCAAACATTTTGGCTCCCAAAATAAGTTTGGACTGGCTACGCTGCTCCAGGGTGATGCAGCGAGACAGTGACTGCTGATAACGGTAAGACACCTTGTTTTACACTGTGTGAAAAGAAGCAGGGGTGAAGCTGTAGCAATGCTTCCGCTTCCACAAGTTTGAAAAATCCATTATAGTGTGAGATTTTGAGTGTGACCAGCGTGCCTGAGTGAATAGCTTCAAGCTACGCTTATGCAGGCTTCTTTTCACACAGTATAAAACTACGTGGTTTGTTAGAAATACCTGTATGGAACGCTTGTATGAATATATCTTAATCGTTAAGGTTTAGTTCTGACTTCTCAGCAAGTACTAAGTGCAAAGCTATATTTGCTGTGGGGAGTTTTCATAAACCACCTGCTCAGTTTTTTACGCCTGCGTGGTGTTCTAATTTTAGTAATGAAAATCACGGCTAATGGAAACGATATCAACAACATATTGCGGACGTTTCGATAGCTCCTGTTGTGATCATCGGTGCATTGCAAATTGAACTGAAGTGATCTTCCTGCAAGTTCTTATATTCAGTCAGGAGAAAAGCGCTGAAATCACTGCAGTTCAATTTGACATCGGCGCGCTCACAGCTCCAGAATTTCGTCATTTGCAGTGCTTCCCATACAAAACCAAACATATATGTGATATTCAGCTTTGTGAGTAAATTTTTGGGAAAGGAGGACACATTGTCAACTCTTCTTGTTAATGCAAATATCAAAGTGAAATAAAAAGCTGACCTAAAAAACAAATTTTTCCGTTAAAATAAGGTATGCTGCAGTTCAGTCACGTCGTTACTGGGGGACTATGGTGGGCTTAGCTTCGTAAACCAAGCTCCAAGACCCCTAAATTGAACCATGAAACACTATAAATCAGCGGAGATTTTGTCAATTTTCAGAATGTCAAGCTCCCGCACAAACGCAAAGCCCCCCACGCGCAAACGAAAAGCCCCCTGTTGTAAACGTCCGCTGCAGCTCCGCAGTACCTACATACGAATCACCACTGGCTTTAACATCCTTTATTGTATTATATAGGTAGTAAAATGTTAGTGTGAACCAAACATGTGTCTATAGAGTAATTCCTATGACTGAGCTGCAGTGCGCACGTTTTGTATTTCGTGAGACAAAGATGAGTTCTATTCTCAATGACGTTGGCGTTCCTGTTTCTAACAGCATTCTTCCAAAATACAAAGGTGGAACATGGCCAGATGTTCAAGCCCTGTGTGATCCAAATGGATCAAGACCATGTTGCAACAATCTACAAGATGGAAATTGTAGTCGACCTTCAGATCATTCGTGCAATTGCAAGAAGTTGCGACACATCTTGATTAAAGTTATTTGCTCATTAAACTCAGGTTCAACTGTTGCTGCAATTCAGTAAAAACAGGTAATTTTTTTTTTCTTTCAGTGTCTTTCGCGTTTTACTTTTGTGGATAAAGTCACAGTGTTTGGGAATCCACGTTGCTGCCAGTTCCTAACCGTGTAAAATCTTGTACGATGCAACTGTGACCTTCAAAAAATGATATATATCCTGACAACGTTAAGAGTTTTACAGAATTTCTGTATCAGTCTAAGAAACGTATCTCTTAAATGGAATCTGGCATAATTCACAAAGTGTGATATCGTCCCAATATGTGTGTTTTTATGTGGTGATTTTCTGATATGATGCAATGAGGTAGACGGTTAAATTAGTTAACAGTTGCATCAACATCAAGGGCCTACCTTTGCTCCGTGTTTTTTCACGATTGGTGAAGGAAGTATTCTGCACACTGGCGTAGCAGCATAGCTTGCCACCCCTGGATTTCGGCGATTTTGCCGTCCCCCATCCTACGCTGGTCAGCATCACTGCTAAAATATTTTTATGAATGTTGCTCGCAGTGCAAAAATCCAAATGCGTGTTATGTACGCTGATGAGAGCAGAATGCCACTGCATTGAGTGCATTTCAACCAGTTCACTACCTTTTTGCAAAGTACGACATGCAATAGAAGCTTAAAGAACGTATAATATCACATTTCGTGAAATAGGAGTGAAAAGCAGTGTGAAGCGGGACATCTTTTTCAAGTTTTACTTTGAACTGAGGTTAAGCTGTTTTCAAATGGCTAGTTTTTTAGGCGCGTTTCCACACCTTTTTTTGTTAGCACTACATCCCTGGTGAAAAGACATCAGAGAGTTTGGAAGATTCCACTGCATTTACTCCCACAAGAATGTGCGAGTGGTTGCCACAAGAACAAATTTTGCTTTTGAATTTATCTCCTTTATGCTGCGCTGTGTTACAGAATTGATTCCTGACATTGTGGAAGCATTGTCATAAACTTGACCTTTGCACATCATTACATCCAAGACATTTTCATGAGGCTCATGGAGAATAGAATTAGTAATTTCTTCGGCCGTTTTCCCGTGCAGTGGTAAGACATTAAGAAAAGACTCTTATCTGTTCTTCACTTTCATCAACTTTTACGTATCTTACTACAAAAGTCATCTGATCTGTATGAGACACATCAGGAGTAATGTCGAGTAAGATTGAGAAGTATGTTGCTTCCTGCATTTCTTTCAAAATAAGATTTTTCACTTTTTTCCCAAGTTTAATTAACTAGTTTTGTATATTCGGAGAAAGGTATGGTGACATACGTTTTTTCGGTACTTGACTATCAGAAAGATGTTCGGTCATGACAGGATTATATTTGGCTATTATCTTCACAGTTTCAAGAAAGTTACCTTGTTTTTTGAGTCAAAGTTTTCACGATGGCCACGAAAAGAAAGATTTTGCTTGCTTAGAAAAAGGATGACATCAATTATTTTACAAATAATGGCTGTCCATTTCTTTCGCTCTTTATCCATAATATCCTGTATCCCTTTATCAACTGTTTGACGGATGTGAATCGCAATGTGAGCTCATACCATTTGTCTAAGCAATCTCGATAAACTTTGGAATTGTCGTGATCAAATAAACAAGGATTTAAATACCTGAAATTTTTGAAAGGTTTGGAAACAAATAAACAATCTTTCGCAGTCCCGTCGCCACGGGGGGCTTTGGTGGGCTTAGTCCCCCAAACAGAACTCCAAGCCCCCCCAAATTGAAGTAAGGAACACTGTAAACCAGTTGAGTTTTGTCAATTTTTAGAATGCCAAGGCCGTCTGCACAAACTTAAAGCCTTCCCATGAAAGACTCTCTGGCGATGGTTCTGATTTACCGATCGAAATACCTTGCAACAGAACCGATATAATCCTGAATCGATTTTTTAATATACCAACCATAATCTCAGCACTTTCTAACCCTTTTTCAGCGTCTTGTAAAACCATTTCGCTGACAGGTAGTTCACAACTTTTTTCTCACTATCTCCTACTTATATTCACTCGAAACATCGACTCGAAAGGTCTTTATCCCAGTAACTTTCTGGTCCAGCTTTGACTAGCTCAACACTTATATCATGGTTTATTGGTTCTGGTCAACTTGCTACATGACATATCATTCGGTAAAATTGTTTTATCGTCGTTTCAAACTTCGGCGGCTTATGCTTTACTTATATTGCTCTCAACATCTGCTTCTTAATTATTTCTGATTTTGCCAGGCGCTGTTTCCTCCTCAACTTCCAGGACTGATTTTCTGGTGCTATCACTGCTAACCTCGTGCATCTCGTTTGGTGAAATGGCGTCCGAAGAGTTGTTTACGAACTTCAATATGGCGCCCTCACTCTTTTTCAATTCCACTTCCCTATTTTTTTTATTTTAGGCCAACTTTTACCGCCCCCCTAGCTTTTCTCTTTTTTCTGAAAGAACATCATCCACTTTCTTGCGCTCGCTTCATTTGCAGCTTGAATTGCTTCACAGACAATTAAAATTTAACCTAACTGAACGTTGTTTCAGCAGCAAACCAAAAGCTTCTATTTCGTGCATTCTGCTCGCACATACCGAACAAGTTCACACATGGGCGCAATTTTGTTGTAAAATGTGGGGGAACAGGTTGGTGTGAAACCAATATATTGCGAAACCTGAAGAGAAAATGTGGGAGGACATGGCACACCATGTCCCCACTGTCCTAAAAAGTAGGGGGATGCATCCCCCGTGTCCCCCACCTAATCGCGCCCATGAGTTCGTAGAGCAACAAGTTGTCTCCGCATATCATTGAGTTCCTTTGTGACATATGCGATTGAGACCTAATCACAGTTAACAGTGACGCCCATACGTAACAATCAAACTATTATTGCGGGTCAAACAACGTCAATTAAGTGTGTAAAAACCTGGCTAAAGTGCAGTAGTTGTGTGTTTTAAGTGGATTCGTTCAACAGAATTACGAAGAAAAATAATTTTAATTCAGGAAACAATGATTTAAAAACCGCGAAAACCTTTGCACTCAGAATATTTTTGAAAGCGCGGAATAGTTTTTACAATGACCTATTTTTATTTTAGGCTAACTTTTGCCGCCCCTGCATAAATCCAGAATGTCCAAATGGCTGCCACGCCACTGATTCCGTACAAGGGCAGTCGGCAAAAAAATTACTCTGCGATCGCTCTGAGCTTGAGCTTCACACAAATTTTGCAAACCTTTGTTGAAAAATGTATTAGGTTCAGCAGGCCCGCAGCCAGGTTTTAAGGAGCAAAATACATTTTGGGGGGCAGGTTTTTTGTTTTCAACCTAAGCTTTAAACAAATTTTTCTGGGCACAACACAATATGTGGCGGAAGGAACACATATATTTGGGGGACATTGCCCCAACGTGGCTACGGGCCTGAGTTCAATTGTGTTTGCTCAAAGCTGAAGAGAATTTTTTCAATGTCGCAGCTGCTTAGACACGAGAAAATACCTGCACGCCGAAGCGTCGGAATGGAGGACGCGAGACCCTCGATGCAAGTGGAAATATTACCGCGGGAAAATGGCTTGTGACGTCATAGAACGATCGGAATTCAAACATCTCCAATTCGTCGGCGATTCATTCTTACGCAATATGTTTGTGACACTCCTCATGTTACTCTCTGACGACACCGAACGTGGAGCTTGGAGTCGGAATATGAGAGAGGATCAGATGNTGTATTGCAGACATGAAAGATANATTCTTTACGAAGAATGCAGGGATATGATAAGGGACATTCGTCAGTTGCGTTATCCAGAAAAACTGTGCGACGGCCATCAACCGAACTTCACGGTATCAGCCAAAGTCACATACAGCGGGAAAGCAAGAGAAGATTTTATCAANGCAACCAGAGACTTGGCAGGAAAGCCTGGAAACCTGGTTTTGCTTGGAATGGGTATTCACATGGGGCTGAAAGCTGATGTTGTCATTTCTCGAATAATTGAACCCGGGCTGCAGTCACGTGACAAGTTTTATGCGAACAAAACAATGCCAGCTGCCTCTAAATGGCCACAGATTATTTACGTAATACCCATGCGATCTGGTATATTAAAACCTGTCAGGTATCTTGTACGTCAAGATGATCATACGTTGTGGGATTTCGCCGACAAAGTTTCGACATATTGCAGAGAAAACGACATTCCAGTTTTAGATTTCCGTTCTTTAACTAATAACGTCCACAGCTTCGATGGTGGCCATTATGGCATTGGCGTAAACCTGATGAAGAATCAGATTTTTCTGAATTATCTCTCATCGTTACCAAATTCTTAATCCATCCAATCTAGAAACGTGTTTTATACCAAAGTTTTATGAACGTCATTTGCAATGACATATACCGCCCACTTCAAGTGGCGGATCCAAGGGAGTGTAGTTTGAGGCAACTGACCCCCCAAACGTCTGCGGCGCCCCCTTGATATGAATGCGCCCTTTTCTGGTGCTCATCGAAGTATGAACAGAGATCAAAAAATACTCTCAACTAACAATGGTTTACACTTCGTTGAACTTACGGAATTACGTGCTGGACTTTTACCCAGCTTGTACTATCGCATAGTAACAACAATGCTGTTGTATCGTAATAATACACCGTTCCGTTATTTTTACCGCGTGTGAAGTTTCCAGCCTTGCTCAGATTTGGAAATCGCAAACGAGGTCGTTTTTCCCTAGCACAGCTCTCGACTTTCCTTGACCTGTGCAAAATTGGTCTGTTTCTGTTGCAAGTTGATTTTTAACGCCTGATGGCAGCCTTAAAAGGAACGGTAATAGTGAAAATAGGAACGCTATGTGGAATACTGATAACTGATGCAGCATTTTAGAAGCCTTTAAAGCGAAAAAACAGTTTCGAGGCTGTCGCTAGTGCTGTCCGTGACAGTGTGGCGGTTCTAAGGGGGAGGGCCTGGGTGGGCCATAGCCCCACCAGTTTTGTGCTTAATTTCACGTTCAAGTTCGTTTGATTGACATATACAGCAGATA
>JGI24022J15233_10004154_pt1 | contig 14811 bp, 6 predicted proteins | sample Ectturendosymbi2_FD_15233 | JGI IMG/M metagenome (IMG submission 15233) | reverse complement strand
ATAGGTCGGGGAAGGGGGGCTGGGGAAAACCTCTAGCTACCCGAACCCGAACACACTCAAAACCCGTATAATCTTGCGGCTGACCGCCCTCTGTTACTGCTATAGGCGATTTAGCCATGGAAACTTTTTCGGGCATAACGACTTCAATTTTTGGTCAAGACAATTGGATCACGAGCCGAGTGATCGTCAGTCTCGTTTTGGCAATGAGTTCACGTGCTTCCTCTTCTATCACGTGCTTCCTCTTCTATCACTCAAAGAAGATCCAATTTCTGAACAATTGCAAGGAAATTTTCAACCGCGATCAAATTTTAATTGACTCTTTGTGTAAAAGGTGATACTTGAGTCTATAGCCTACTTACGGAGGAAACTACAAGTATCGCATACCAGAGAAATCTGCTAAAATTTGTTTGCATACTGTGTGAGCACTGGTAACATGCGTTTGATTGGAATTGACAGCACAGTTGAGCAACTGACAATCACATCTTCGAGTAAAATACTATGCTTTTGCTGCGCGAAGCGTTTTGATGGCAATTGTATTAGGTTGTTGCTAGCTAACCAACCAGTGAATAAAATTATGAGAAATACTTTGCAATTGGACATTTAGAAGAGGCTTTGTTAAGATAACTGAGACTGACCTTAGGATAAGCTCGCTATAAATATATGGAAATAAAAAAGTATTAGTTTTAATCATCGCTTCTTTCTTTTGTGCGCAAACAACATGTCTGGGTCAGGTAAGAGGTATACACTTTACTATGCTTGACTCCTTAGATATTAGCGCTACTGAAAACTACTTTGCTTACACTTTTGAATACATTTGTTTTAAAGTAATCAGATTCGACAAGCCGCAGAAATAGTAAAAATCTGGGTGTCCACGCATATCTTTGCAGACTGGTCGAGAAACCAAATTCCGGCGTTACCAAAATCGTCAGTTGACGAAAGACTCATGTTGTTGTTTGAATTGTTTTGAACAGATGTTATTGCAGTGGTATGTTTTTTGTCAAATGGAAAACTTCAAACTGCAAATTAGTATTACTCAAACAGTTAGACTGCCTGCAATATCTGTTGAGATGGTGCTCATGTTCAACAAGTACGTTTTGAAAATGGTGTCCTGAACCATTATATACCTTCCAATCACACAGCTGTCACTGAGTTAGTCCCTCTTCATTAGAACAAAATTAGACTACGATGAAATTTCTGTGACTGTCAACGTTTTATTTATGTTATTATCAGTTTACTATGTATTATGTAGTTACATAGTTTCAATCATTGTTTTGTTGGCACAATGAATCCTGAATCTTCTGCCTCAGCTGAGCACAAGCTTACAGAAGAACATGGTTTGGTAGTTTCTGCTGTAAATGATCAAGCAAATAATTGTCAGCAAGATGTTGCTTTCAACGAAGCAGAAGCTTATCAACTTCGTTCACACATTGATCAGGGCAACGGTACACTGCAATTGGTTGCGCCTTCGGACAATACCAACGTACGTAAATATTGCATTTAAACTGGAATAAATACTTTCATTTTATCATAAAATGTGATGTCAAATGTTTTTGTTTCTCTTCAGCAAACACAGTGCCACTACCTCCTGTTTGTCAAAAAAGAAACATCAGCAAATGTGATGTTTGCAATATTTCTCACGCCATAGAAATATTTCTCTTCCACTTCCCAATAGCTTTTAATGATTGTAGAAAACATAAACCGCAACGGTGCGTCATGGTTTGTAACATTAGTTTGAGATAATTCTAACGAAAGCGGGACTGTTTTTACTGTAACAAAAATGGAAATTCTACGTAGCTGAAGTTACTGGCAAACCATAGCAACTAAAGTGTAAAACTTGACAGAAACCAAGATGTGGAGCCAGTGCCGTAGCAGCCCGACTCTGCCCCCCCCAAAATGCTTACAGGGGTTGTTATGCTACATAAAAAAGTTATGTTATATGACATCTCGAGTCCGAATGGCCTTCAAAACAAAATATCCTAATTGCAGACAAAATTTTGGCAGAACCAGGCCCGTAGACAGGTTTTAAAGTTTGGGGGACAAAATACATTCTAGGGGGTAAATATTTTTGTTTTTATTATGTTTAAAACACATTTTTCTGATCAGAACAAAATTTGGCAAGCGCAAAAAGATTTGGGTGTAACTGTCCCCGAATGCCTTTCGTGTCTGCGGGCCTGGGAAGAACAGTCGCCAGAAAGTCTTCCATTGGTGGCCTTCATGTTTGTGCAGAGGGGCTAGACATTCTGAAAATTGATATTTAATTCACAACATGAACAGCATTTGCGGATTGTGCACCGCAAATACCCATAATAGACTCGTAGTTTCCAACAAAAATTTTTGAGAGAGGTTAACAAAAGGAATTGGGTCGTAAATCATTGTCATTTAATTGACGGCGATTATTTAGAGATGTCGTAATAAAATGCAAATGTAAAAAAATTTGCAGAAAATCAGAATCAATCCTTTCATTCAGTTATCAAAACATTATTATCGAAGGAGCAAACATGAGGCCCGTCAAAGCACGTACACCTTCATGAACGTTTTCTGTCATTAGCGCAAATTGATAAACTTTTCCATGAGCTTAAGTGAAATATGCTTATAAAGCGTGCGCATTGGGCTTTTTACTGGCCGAAATACGCATGTATAAACCTTACTGATGTCTGGTGTGTTAATCTCCTGAAATTGCTTCTAACTGAAAAAAGGCAGCTAATGTAATTTTTTCACCAAGAGTATAAAAAGCCTCTATATTGCGTGTTGAGTTTGCTGAACTAGTTACACAACTTCAAAGAAATCACTTCAAAGGTCCAATGCTCTTCACAAGTCTTCAGTTTTTATATCGCTATGCAACGCTTCTGTGTAACGATGAGAGATAACCGTAGGTGCGGTGCGGTTACTCAGGTTGTTTCAGAGTTGGTCCCTTTTAATACTGTCTGAGCATAGCAACTAACTCCTAGTGCTGTGTTATTGAGTCTTTTGCGTTATAGCGTAGTACTACTCACCCATGTGAAATGGACCTTGATTGTGATACAAAATAGTGGAGAATTGTAAAAAAAACGTAGTCAGTAGACGTTTAATCCAACTTCAAGACAGCACTGTTTTGTCTTGACGGCTTTATCATAATACGCATTGACGGCATCCTGCTACTTGGCCGTTAGCACCAGATAGTTGGTAAATCATCTGTCTTTCGTGGTTCGATCAACAGCAAAGCTGTGACGAAGCCATAGCGTATTGGTAATTTCGGAGGAAGCTACTGCGGTTGAGTCAGCAAACTTTCTGGGTGAGTCAGCAAAGTTTGTGAGTGAATCACCAAAGCTGTTTCGGAAGAAGCTAGTGCTGTAGAGTCAGCAAACTTTCTGGGTGAGTCAGCACAGCTGTTTCGGAGGAATGAAGTGCGGTCGAGTCTGCAAATTTTCGATGCTTGTCAGCAAAGTTTCTCGGTGAGTGAAAAGCTATAGGTACACCATCATACTGTGTAAGACGTTGCTATATATTACGTGCTTTTTCTGCGGCTCCGCTCATCAAATTGACACAGTCCATTTTACCAGGCGCCAATATTTAATGTATCTGGAGGAGCTCCTATTATTGGAGACCAAGTGCATCATCACCACGGACCAACGCACAATGTCATCCACCAACACGGACCTCAACAAGAGATTCACAATGAGCAGCTTCATCTCCATTATCACTCTAATCTTCACCATAACATAGGAATAAAAGTTTCTCATTTTGCGGCGGTCAGCCAAAGCTATGTTTCCTTGCCAGGAGAAAGTTCACTTGGGAATAGACTCTTGCAAGGTGAAGAATTCCCTGTGAATATAAAACTTTTAATTTTGTGTTTTGTTTTGTATTTTACACGCACCTGGTACTCGATAAAACAAATTTGCTGTAGTTTTTTCTCTGTAAGCCTTTAGATGGGAAGATACAGAACACGAAATTCGCAGTTTAAAATTATATTAAGTTTCACTTTATATTGAGAAACCGTAGTTACACACAGGGTGTTTACCCAAAGCCGATTAATGACGTCCGAGTAGATTTCTTTCATATTTGATGTCCTCTTAGATTTTAAAAGTGTGAGTTTGACTTGTCGGGTGTTAATTTGTTTGCTTTTGAACAATGATGAACTGAGCTGTAATGAGGTGTTGCAGGCGTAAAAATCAGGGGAATGAAGATATATTCACTCCCACTACTTAATTAGGGTGTATAGCGTATGCATCCATACCTCGACAAAATAAAACTTTTCATGACAATGACCTCTCATGTTAAGAGAATTTCAAACCACATAGCTTGTTTCAAACATTGAAAAGCAAATGTCTTTCGATAATATTGCTGAATGTCTGTAGATCTTGAGCGCACTCCCCTAGTCGTAAAAAGAATATATGTCAGTGGTTTGTTCCAAATAGCCAAGCTACAACAACGGAAATTTTAGCTATTATAATTCACATTTCAAATAGCTGGTTGTGATCAACAAGAATATTTTTGTCTAAATCTTTGGAAGGGGCGAAAGAAAACTCACACGGTTTGATATGATTTTTGAAAACGTTGAACGTGATGTTCAAACTGTTTGCTTATTACATGAGACGAAAAACCTTTTCACAACTTTTAAGAGAACAATCCACCAGATGCATTTTCGAATACTGATGCATTTCCAAACGAACGGACTCAGGAAGAAGAAACCAGTCGACTGCGTAAGTATTGCTATTTGAAAATAGACAATGAATTCTGCATTTGCATATAAGTTGTTTGGTGTTCTCTGCACTAAACACGATTTGGTTGGTTTAACACTGCAGAGTTTGGATGGAAACTCGGCTTAAGGCAGGTATTAATAACTGCTTGCTACTCTCGTAAACTCGCTTTTTCGGTTGCTTTATTGGCGCGTTTTTCGTTTTGAACCATATGATGAATAATTTTTAGTGTGTTTGAGCCACACTGAATTTTTTTGATTGCATTTACGTCACCAGCAGTCATCAGTGATAGCACCTGATCATTATCTCGTGAATAACACTGGGCAAACAAAAGTGGAATTTACGTAAAAAGTTTTCGAGGTAATTCACAAGGTGTTTAATGATTGAAGTCAGTCACTGCAAGGCAAAAATTAACAAACCTTTTTGCACATTCTCGAAACAAAATGCGTAAACAAGATATTGCATCCATTGCACGATGTTTTTGGATGTTTTTCATTCGTGTGATTTGAAACCTGATAAGTATTGATCAAGTAAACCTCAGGTGTTGGACAGGCTTGGAAAGTGAATTCTGCATTTGCATATGAAACAAGCTGCTCATGATCTCTTACAGTGTGTGTTTGATTTACATCCTTCCTTGTGCAAATTAATTGAAACAAGCAACGAATACTAGCTCAACAAGGAATATTTTTTATCTTTCCTGGTAGCTGGTTATAAAACTTCACATATAGGCGTATCAGTAATGAATATGACCTCCATTATCTTTAGCAGCATTTTAACGTGGTTTGGCATATAGTAGAGTCCGGAGAATTCTTGGGACAATCAAGTATCGGTATATTATTTTTTTCATGAAAATTTTCACCATATTTTATGTGTGACAGGGAGCAAAATCCTGCCGAAAGATATCAGACCATCAGGCCACCTCTTTTCCAGCTCTGGAACAACTCTTCTTCGAAGAAGTACAATATACTGTGGCGAGCGCATCATTCCCTTCTATGGACTGAAGGCTTCCGACACCGTAGTAACTAGAGCATCCACACAACATCTTCTTCTGCGGTTGCTTAACAAACTAATTTATATGGGAAACACGAATCTTCTCTTCGGATGATCCTCGAACGTGCTGACTTCTGTGACCTTGTACAAACAAATGGCTTTCATCGCTGAAAACGACTTTCCTCCACTGTTCTTTTGTCCAATATTTTGCGCCCACTTCTATCGCTTTTCTTTCATTGCTTTCGTTAAAAGCTGTTTTTTCACTGCTCTTCTGGCTTTTCGACCAACTGCGATGGGACATATGCGAACTGTAGAGGAACTGATTTAGATACTTTTCTCCTTCAAATCCGTATTCAATGCGTCGCTCGTTTTGCAGAGATCTTTTTCACTTTGTCTAAGCAAGCATCGTCTCGTGAAGTGGTTTCCTTCCTACGACCACACTTCCCTTTGAGTTTAGGAGAAGAAGTTCCGTTATTCTGTTTCAAAATGATGACATGGTTGACAGTTGCAAGACTCACACCAAGCACTGCAGCAACCCCTCTATACATCTTACCTGTGTTTTCGTGCAAGGTTACAATCTTTGTACGTTTCCTGGGTGTCACGTCCCCTCGCACAGCGGTTGACTTGCGATTATTTTACAGTTGATTCAAAAGAGAAGGTTTATGAAATCTGATGCAATAGCGGGGGACACAATGCGTGGATCAGCCAAATAACAAAACTGACTATTCATTACCAGTAGACATAAAAATCTCTATACATAATTCGCAATGGTCTGTGTGTAGGGGAACAGGATTTTCTGTTGAAAAAAAAGCTTTGTTTCAATTAATTTGCACTTACATAAGAGTATAAGGATGTTGGGGAGTGAAATTAGCAAATATACTGAGCTAAATGTGAGGTCTTGAACTTGTGAATAAAAAATTTGCAAATATTTGAAGTGTATTTTATCTCTTAATTGAATTTTCGTTAAATATTTATCATTTGTTTCAGTTGCTGAATTGCAGGAAAAAGTCAACAAAGAAACAATGATCGCATGCGACCAAATCGTTTTGCCAACAGATATTGATCGCCCAATTATTCCCACCCGTCTTCAGATGGTAAGCGAACCACAACGAGCAAAGAATGACTGGGACGACGAGGGCCATTATCGCAAACGAGAAGATTTGGAAAAGGTTTACCTTCAACCGCCGGGAAACATCACTGCCAACGAAATGTTTGACTGTGCGCAGCAGATGGCCCAACTAGATGCTCAGCGCGTGTGCAAAAACGAAGTAGCAAAAGTTGCATTTGTCAATAAGAATGGTAATATTGTTGGAGTAGTGGGGCAACCAGGAATAGGAAAAACAACTTCCATAAAAACGTGGTGCAAACAAATTTTACACGGAGAGATTTTGCCCAATGCAACAATTGTTGTGCTAATATTTGTGAGGTACATCAACTTTTCTAAGCAAACAAACCTTCTGGAATTTCTTTTGCCTGCTGAACTGCGGAGCTGGTGTCACGTGCATCGAAACGAGGTAAAAAACATTCTTGAAAAACTTAACGAGAGCCACAGGATTGTTCTTGCGTTTGATGGCCTTGATGAAGCAGCTGTAGAAACTCTTTCAACCAGAGTTCCTAAGGTATCTCTTTATGATTCAGCAGATCCCCTGACGTTTCTCTTGAATTTGACAAGTGGTAACTTGCTGCCGCTTGCTCGGAAAATTTTCACGTCAAGACCGGATCAACTTTATAATCTTCTTGGCGATAACCGGCCACGATTTATTGTCCAAATTCTAGGCTTGAACAAGGAAGGGCAGAATGAATTAGGAGTCCAAATATGCCGCGATAAATACCAGCAATTAGAGCAAGTGTTGCTCAAAAACCCTGACGCTTATGCGTACTGCTACGTGCCGGTAAACTTTATCCTGACCTTAGACTATCTAATGCAGCATGGCGATCGGGTGGCATTTGTTTGCTTGACTAGAGTTCTGGCATCAGCTTGCGAGAAGTATTCGTGTTCTGACCATTTGGAACACTTGAATGTTCCGAAAGGAAAAAAATGCGAGCTGCACAAACTCAGTAAACTTGCATGGAAGGGGTTCTTGCGTAAAAAGATTATATTTGAGGAAGACGATCTACGTAACGTTGATCTTGGTCAAAATACCGTTCAGTCTTTTTTGACTACTTCTATTGTGGAATCCGCAAACATTAAGATGACTATCATGGAGGGCCACAAAAGGAGCTACTTTTCCCATCTCATTTGGCAAGAGTTTTTCGCTGCTGTCTACATGATGTTAAGGATGTCCCATCCAGAAGCAGAAACCCATTTTGAGGAGTTGCTTGATCCTCACTGGGATGTTGTTTCGAAATTTGCTTATGGGTTGTGTAGTCACAGTGTGTTTTACCAATTAAAGCAGATCATACCTGGATGCTCAACCAATGAATGGAAAGCAAAGAAAGCTGCGTTGAAACAGGTTGCAGCAAACTGCGTTGAGGAAAACGTGCTCATCAGCAAACTTCTTAAAGTTTGCAGTTGGATACAAGAAGCAAAAGACGACGATTTTGCTCGTTGTGTGGCGGAAAAGTTGCCGAAGATGATCCACATTTCAATGTACACTACAATTTTGCCCAGTGATGTTTGGAACCTCTTTTACGTGTTGCGCCATGCTGACACGTCCCCCTCTTTGAGAGTGGAAAGATGTTCATTCACAGGAGACAGCTTAGAGAGGTTTTCACATGCAGTCGCTGAAGCAAATGTGAAGGTACGTAAACAAACTTAACTCAGTGGCATTTTTCAGCATAAAGTGTCATTCAAATCATTAAAAGAGACTTCTGACACAACATTTATTTCTTCTCAAGCGCATTTCACTTTAAGCAATTGTTTCAGTGGTACAGTTTTCCCAAGAGCAAAAAACGCAGATCTTGTTCTGAAAATGACATGTATTCTATGAACATGCATTAACGCGAAATATGCTGCTGACAAATATTTGGCACTACTAACTTTTTTTAAATCTGCATCAGACGTAAAGTTTCAATCTCTAAAAAATAGTGCGGAACACCAGTTGGTTTATACTGTGTTTCAAATCAGATTTAGCATCAAAACGATCCCGGGTACAAATCAGTTTACGAAAAGAACCTGAGATTTGCAGTGTAAAATTGTAGTTTTGCCACTTAGGTTGTGATTAAATAAATTTTGCAAATACGCATGTTTAGTGTTTACATAAAAGGGACAATTTTATAATGAGGTTATAATGCCAACATGGAATGCGTAGAGGTACGAAGTTCATTTTCACTGTTTTAGATCTTTTTGTACAAAACCAGATCCTTACTGTAATTTATACCTCACGACTTTGTTGGATTTGTAGATGAATTCAAGTTTTACAGAGGCTTCTACAGCACTTGGATTTTTAATACTTTTGGAAGTTTTTTGCGCTCGTACATAGGACCGAGAAAAATAAAATTTTGCCTCGCAGTGTTAACTCTGATCTACTTTAGGTTGGAATACTCAACCTTGGCGACAGCAAAATTGGTGATATTGGCGCCAGCCTAATCAGCTGTTGTCTTGAGCAAGTGGAAATCCTCAATGTCTTCAACTGCGGAATAACAAGTGCTGGAGTCGAGGTTATTGCTGGTGGCCTGAGCAAAGAAAAGGCCAAAGTCAGTGAGCCTCAAAGGAATTAAAGATTGTTTTACTGAATAGATTGGTTTCGCTTTAAGTTAGGAAGATAGATTTTTCAGCAAAGCAACAAAACGGCTACACGTTTTAAGCATGCTTTTAAAATAAACACGGAGGCAATTTATCACCTTGGGCAAAAAGTGCCCCGATGTTTACATGAATTAATTCGTTCAAAAACTCAAGACGCCTTGAATTTAGGTTTCTCAATATCGACGCACTTGCGAAAAACAGCGTGAAAAGACCAGAGCAATGTTTATCTGAAAATATTTCTTTCTGTTCGTTTTCACACAAGTGCAAACGTGTGATTCTCATGTTTTGTGAAGTCAATGAATTGACTCAAATGAAGTGGTTACATTGGGTTTGCGAAGAAGTGGATGCTCATGCTATCAAGGTTAATGACAATATGTATTCGTTTTTGGAACATCTTAAACTCATACGGAAACTTTCAACAGTATTTCATGCTCTCTTTTTAGCAGGTTTCACTAACTAATCCTTGCATATCAGTTTCAGGAATTATATCTCAGCCGTAACTCAATCGGAGACGTTGGAGCTGCTGCCATCAGTCGCTATGTGGGACGAATAGAAAAGCTGTACCTCCTTGATTGCGACATCACTAGTTATGGAGTTCGAGCAATCGCTGAAAACCTTAAGCAACGTCCAGGAAAGGTAAGTGTTTATTATAGCCAATTCCACGTCAGACCCGTCGCCAGAAAGTCTTCAGTAGGGAGGCTTTGCGTTTGTGCATGGGGTTTGACATTCAAAAAATTGACAAAAACTCCACTGAAGTATAGTGTTTCATATTTCAATTTATGGGGGCTTGGAGCTGTGTTTGTGGGGCTAAGCCCACCAAAGCTCTCCGTGGCGATGGGTCTGCACCATGTCATTCACCTCTGCAAGGTTTCTTAATGTAAACATAGTTTCACTAACTTGACAAGTGAATGATAACTTCGGATATCTGTCTTTTCCTAATAACTGCAGTGAAGTATTTCAGTTTTTACAGTCATGTTGCATTTTGCAACCCTATCGAATTAGCGTTACCTGCATGCATAATTACCGCAACACAAACATGTCCTTTTTTGGTATCGTGCACCCTCTTCGTTTTTCATAAATTAGCCGCATTCACACGAAAACCAAATTATTGGTACGGCCAGCACATGGCGCCTATCTTTGTGACAATTGGAGAGAAACCTTTACTGAGTAGGATGATTGATATTCATATTGTTTAATTATTATTCCGTTTGGTTAGTGCAAATACGTAGTTTTTAGTTGGTCGTAATAATACGTTTAAGACATTAACTATTATGCTACTATACGGTAGTGCCACAAGTTGGCAGAACTCTTTAATCGGCCAAAAAACCTTAGGTGCATTAGTTTCAGTAAAGATGCATCAAAAGTATCAGGAGGAAACCTTACTTCTTGGGTTGAACGACATTACAGCAAATAAACACTAAATTCACTCAGCTACTTTATACATGGACAAAGAAACAAAATAGTATTTAACTTGTCTCAGCAGCCGTACTGTTATATGCTGTAGGTAAGTTAACATATGGGATTAGACAGCAAGTAACTCATTGCTGTAGTTATTGGCAATGAAACCTACGATGTAGAATGATTAATGCTGGGACCAAGTGACAGTGAATGCTAGCTCCACGAGCAAATGAAGAAAACAGTAAAGTTTGATACAACGAAATACGCAATTTCTTCTGGCGCACGTACTACAAGTTTCGAAAATACAGACGTAAATCCAGAGACCGAATAAAAGTATAAAATTGCCACTAACACCTACCGCTCTTGTTTGTCAGATGGAGCTCCTCGACCTTGCGTATAACAGATTTGGTAATGAAGGTGCTAGGAGTCTTCTTCCATGCTTGGAAAAAGTGAAGACTATCTGGTTGTCTGACTGTGGTGTAACTGATTCTGTTAAGAAAGAAATTGAGACTGAACTACAACGACTCAACCTTCCGGTATGGACATTTCATTGCAAACGACTCAAATGATATGAAATAGGCGATATCTAAGCTGAGATCAACGTGCTCTTTTTTCTTTTTTCGTAGGCAGCGACCGTTATTTTCGGATACGTGAGTATGAAGTAGATTTTCTAGCTTTGTTTTTGTGACATGTTTTGAGGCTGGATTTTGAGGGTTAAATGGTTAAATTAGTGAAAACAAATTGCTGCGTAACTTTAGAATTTATTCCTTCATTGGGTACCATCATTGGGTACCATATGCCCCGTTTGTAATTTTATTGTGATAGTTCGATAAGTACAGATCAAGCATAAAGAATATCATCAATCGTATCCATACTTACTAAACTTTCCGTGAAATTGGTGAAAATACTGGTCATTATTGTAAACCCATCCCCCTTCAGTCCAGTCTTNGAAAAAACTTTTTCTTCTACCTCAGATTCTTACTGACTCACTGCTATCCTCATAAAAATGCTAATTTTAAAGAAGAGAGAGAGCGAATAGTTTGTTTTCATGACATTGCGCAAAGGTGAGATTTTCAGAAGTCAGTATTAAAAAAACAAGTGCCACCTATTTTGTAACTGTTTTGACTAAAAGCATAGCAGAGAAAGATTTTCGCCATCACTAATTCATCTAGATTTAATAACCGTGAAACAAATATATAAATATTGGCCTGTTTTACATTGCTCTACTGTGTTAAGCATCAGTGGTTATGGTGTATCCAAACTTGAAAACGGAGATACTTCACATACATGCAAATGACAAAGAAGTTAACATTATAAAAGCAAATGTTGTAGACAAATGTCGAGGGTGTAAGTCATCGAAGCGTTATTAAAATTAATAGATACTTCACACTGCTTGTAAATTTCAATGTTCCCAGTGGTAAACGAAACTAATGGATGATAGAGCAATAAGCAAAATTTCCGGTGAAATCTGCCTGAGCGTAATTTTTGTTTCACAGCAAAGATAATGCAATAGTGGATATATCTGTTGCGTTCACTCATTATTTTAAATTTCGTGATTCTTGCAACTCTTTGTTTTCTACAGATTCTTCGCCAATACTAAAAACGTACAACTAGACAACCATCTCATCATTATCGTATATTGGTTTCCAAATCTCCGATGTTTCGCCCTGTGTCTTTGCTGGAGTTGTACATCGGTGAATTTGTGTTAACTTGTAACTGAAATTCCATTTTCCACTTTGTTGCTGCTCAATGCTATGTGATGAAATTTTCCTTGCAATTAATGTGCTTTTTGGTTATTCAAAAATATCCCAGTGATGGCTAATCCCGCGGAGTACTTTCAAAACCGCTAATGTTCTTCACATTTTCTTTACCAAGTAACGCGCATAAAGTTGCTGCCTGTTTGCCATAATGATTCCTTAGACTCATACGAGAATTGCTATATACGCAGCTAGTCACTTGAGCCAGCATTCCAAGCCCCTACGCAACTATGGTTACATAATGAAAACAAACCACGAAGCACAATTTTGAAGCACTCTAATAGATTTTAATAACACAAGAGCACGAAATGGTTAGCCATAACGCATTACACAGTAGATGTTAGTTGGTAAACACAGTTTAAATCAGTATCAGTTTATGTGGGAACAACTACAAACAATCATCAAATCATGCCACAAAAGACAAAAACACATTAGAACAGGGTTTATTTTGTAACACCGTAACGAGAGTTTTTCTTCGGGAAATAGAACCTTGTAAGATAGCCAATCAAAGGCGATCTCTACTCGTTTCATACTTTGACAGTATTTGCATATCAACGACGTAATAATCTTTAGAATACAAAACTGATGCACTGAAAGTGCCGATGATGTAAGTGGGTGAATTTAACCGCGACGGGATAGCAGAAGGCGCACTTTTAGGCTTGCATAATTTTGGAAATGTTGCAACGACAAAAGTCCTGCTGAAACAAGCTTCAAGTGAAGTTATCTGCCACTTAAGTAGCTTGTGTTACGATAACAATTCAAGTGATCCTAGTTCAACTCATTTGTGTTGAAGTATAACCGGATAAATATTCCATAAACACCCTCCTAACTTTTGAAACAGCATTGCGCCTGTAACTTTCTTACAAATCTGTCTTTAGTCGGTCCAGGTAATCGCACGCGCCATACATTCACAGCAAGTTTTGCCACAATCGGCATAATTACCCGCTGTCCTTCAATTCGAGCATGCGCATCGAGCATAGTCGAAACATTGTAAAAAGGTAACGATTTTTGAACGGGGAACCGATCATCAATTGCTCCAAAGCTATTGTCTCCAAATCGCAATTGCTGCCGCTCGAAATCCTGGAATTTGAACCGAGTTCATTTTTGGAGACCAACAGAGTTATCCACAAATGGTGGTGAAGGTTTCATTCCACGATCGGGTACTTTTTGGGCAAGATGCATTTGAAACCAATCTGTTAACTTCGTCTTTTTCTGTGACAGCTTCATTTACCACCGTTCTAGCTACATCTGGCACTCTTTAAGCTTCGCCCTTTCTTTTGTTGTATTAGGTCACTTTACAGATCCGATCCATAACGTTTATAGAAATTTTTTAGCTAGCATGTAGAATGTGACACGCTTGAGACGTTTCTGACATGCATCCAAAAACTGTGAGTTTTCATAATCTCTATTTGATGCTCTTCAGTCAGCTTAACCAGTTTCCGTTTTTGACAAAATCTACGCAACGTACGGTATAGTCTTAACATGCGTTTGCAGCAGTATACTATATCCTGTACTTGTCGTGGGATTCTGCCGTCTGCGTGTAAAACCAGTGATTCCAAGTTATTTTAAAGAAGCAAGCAGCTAATTATGAAAACCAAGGCAGGCTAAATTGGGCAAGTCATGAAAGGTAACACTATACAATAACAATTGCGAAGGAAAACTATCGATGTTGTAAGCTGTATAATTACAATCACAGATCATGTTTATGCTGCAGGCAGGAAATAGTGGATCGAATTTTTAGAATTGATCCATGAAGCTATGGTTCGTTTCGTTTATTGTGATGCCATGATTCTGTTCTAACGATGTCTCGAAGTATTTGTGCGTATTATAGTGCTGTTTCTATGAGATTTTATTCACTATGTGTTTTTAGAAGAAAACGTTATTTCGCGAAGTGAAGCAAAGTACAAGTGTTTATCCCAGTTACCTTCAAAACAAAACTACAATGAATAAGCACAACTTCTTTTGAGATGTTGGCACAGCAGAACAAAAACCATGGCATCAACAAAAACAAAAAAATCAAAGCTTTGCTGCTATGTTTTAAACGTTTTGCAGAGTGAGTCTACTTGTAACATTGTTCGGCGAAGAGCGGCAAATTGCATGCTTCATCACAATATACCTTCAGCCAGGGGTGTAGTGGGGTGGGAACGCGTGGTGTTGCGATCGGAAATCCCGAGCGGCATGTGCATGTGCACAAAGCTTCGCACCGTGGCAGCAAACAACAATAGAGATCATGCTCGCAATCTCTCTTACTATTGCTTGCTCGCGCTACATATATAATGGTGTTATTCTTCACGCACATCCCGTT
>JGI24022J15233_10004153_pt1 | contig 14811 bp, 8 predicted proteins | sample Ectturendosymbi2_FD_15233 | JGI IMG/M metagenome (IMG submission 15233) | reverse complement strand
ACAAATTAACAAGCAAAAAGTATGCGAAAACAGTTGATCTCCTTTGCGCAGGTAATAAAGTTTTCGTAAAATATCAAGCTCAAGGTTTTTTTTTTAACCCCAACCACCCCCCCTCCCCCCTTGCGTACGCCCTTGCTACTGACACACTCACGATCACGACAAGCACTTAGCAACTAATTGTTACATCAGCCCATTATACGACAATTGCAAAGTCGTTAGATTGCAAAGGATACTAAGTAACTATCTTATTGAAATTACATGATTTCTGTCACTCTGTCAATATATGCTTTTTGATAAAATGTCAGCTACAAAAAGTTTGATGATGCCGCTTATTTGCACACGAAATCGTTGATGATTGTCTCTAGATCCGTATCTTCAGGAATCTCATGCTCCATGCTCATTAGACACAGCATGCTCAGTTTGCTTGTACAATTGAACTTCGAAGATAATTCTGAATTCTACGCAACTTGGAAAAAGACTGCTCTTTAGTACAGTTTGAAACCATGAGGCACAAGTATATGCGACGGGCAACTTCAGTATTTGGAAAAGCAGAGTGCAACTCGTTTTCCACAATAAATGAATGCATTCGCAATTCTGTACATTTTCCGTCACAGTGATCAATATTAGCTTATTGCTTGTCCAGAATGGCGTTATGGTGCGAATATGTTTTTTTTTGGTGTGCAATCTGGGTTTATTTGGAATTACTGAATGGGAGCCTTGCACGTGACTGTTAAACACAGACATCTTGGCAGGTAATGCAGTGAAACAGTGACACTGCTGATAGCGGTAGGTCATGTATGGTTTTCTACTGCGTGAAAAGAATCATGAGTAAATATGTAGCAGTGCTTCGCTCATGTTGGAAAACCCATTGTTAGTGTGAGACTGTGATCAACGTGTGCGAGTGAATTGCTTTTAATCAAATAACTCTTATGCAGGTTTCTTTTCACACTGTATAAAAATACGTGGCTTGTTAGATAAGCCTTTGCAAACTTGTGGGGGGAATACGTCTTTATCGGTATGGTCTAGTTCTGACGTCTTAGTGAGCGCTAAGTGCAAAGCTACATTTGCCGTGGCGAGTTTTCGTAATTCATCTGCTCAGTTTTGTAAGTCTGCGTGGTGGTCTACACTACAGTAACCTTAGTAAGTTGTCCGATAGTCTTGTCAGCGTATAGTTTTACTTCTCATTGCTTGAAACAGTTTTGCGAGAGTGTCTAACTTTAATCTTGTCATTTCACTTTTCGTGTTGTTCTGGCCGTTGATTATTCTTTTAAATTACGACTTACAGTATTTGTGGAAAATGCTCAAAAATGGATATTAGGCAGTTTATGAAAAGAAAAAGTATTTCTGATTGCCGAAGTGTAAAAAGCATTACATGCAAAAGACTGTGAATGAGGTTCGACCGACACAGACTAATGGGATACAAAAGGTAAAGCAGTTTGTGAACCTCCATTTGCATTGCATCGTCAGCAATCTGAAAAGGATAAGCAAAGTTTCGACATTGCTCCGCGTGGAAAAATTTCTGCTGGCGCCGATGGATGCATTGATTTCAGTCGAATTCTTGGGTCATAAAGCTTGGTGCTGTTGGGATCAATTCTTTTAAGTCACTCGACAACGACAAATGCCAAAGTTGTCAGTTTCCTCAACCCGTATGTTAACGCAGTAATCAAACAGCTCTATAATTTTGACGCATGGTGAAAAGCTCATAAACATGAAAAACCAGTAAAAGAGTGTTTTGATGTTCAAGCGCGAAGCCCCGGGCATGTGCCCGGTTTGCTCAATGGTTAACCCGGCCCTGCTGAAGACCCTGTTGAGAAGATCCACACATGCAGTACCAATTCGTCCGCAAAAAGCAAACGTTCATCCTGCAGTTCCCAACAGTGACACCCTCGTCGGCGCGTCTGTGACTGTTTATCAAAATCATATAGACCAGCGCTCTCCAATTTTTTTGGAGGCGACCACAATCTACAGCACAACAGTTCGAGGGCGGGACATCTTGAGTAGGCTAATGGCTAATGTGATTTTTTCGGGATGTTAGGCTACATTCTACCAAATCAACATTTTTCGTAAATACTCGCATATTATTTTTTTCATTATTGGAAAAATGTGTTTTTGCTACCGAGTAGATACACTCAATTTCTCGCTCATCTTCGATCTTGCAAGTCAAAATAAAGATGAATGCTCTTTACTTTCAATTACAATTGAAAGGTAATTACCTGAATTTCAGGCAAGTTTTATCGCAATACGGATATTTGGTGGTATCAGTGCAGTAAGCAAGGACCATATGTGCTGCGAATGTCTTATTTCTTCATGATTATTAAAGCTTAGGCTACGCAAGGTGTCGAGTAATTGAACAGGTGACTTTATTGCGTTTGCTTGGAAAAACACGCCCTGTTCGAAACCGAATGGCATTCTGCGCTCACGCTCCAGGAGGACAAACTGATAGATTCTTGAGGCTATACTCTCAAGAAATCACCAAGGCTCTACTCTCAAGAAATCACCAAGGCTATACTCTCAAGAAATCACCGCGAAAAGGCTGCTTTGGTGACTACAACCGGATCTTCAACTACACTAGGGCATATGCGAATGATTTAGCACACCCGTTTTTCGAAAATGGGGATGTGCCAACTAGGGAGAGGCCCCTGCTGCGCTCGCGTACGGTCGGATATCGGATCTAGCAACACCCTTGCGTGGCACGAGTGCATCGTCGCTTTCCACGCGGGATTCTGCCTTTAAGGCATTCAGTCGTAACTCCTCAGTTGGTAGCTTCGCACCATTGGCTTATCAGCCAAGCACATAAACCAAATGTTTGAAACTGTGGTTCCTCTCGTACTGAGCAGAATTAATGTTGCAACAACGCTTCACCAGCAGGGTAAAACTAACCAGTCTCACGACGGTCTCTAAACTAGGGCAGGCTCGGATTTACCATTAGGCTAAAAAGGCTTAAGCCTATGCCCAATATTTTGGGAGAAGAACAATTTCCAGCATTTCTGTAAGCATTACATTTGTATTTTCGTTTTGTTTCAACGCACTTTTTTACCATGCCGCTAACAAAAGATCTCTATAGAAGAATGAGCGCGAAGGATTGAAGTGAATAACGATGAGGATTCTCTTTTTCTGGCTTTGAGAATCGGTTATTGTTACATATTATGTGTGGAATAAAACGCCTGAATCCATTTTTCAGATTACATGAGGCCAGTGAGGTACTCAACAAATATGTAATGGGAGTGTGCGCAGGCCCTTCACAAGGATTTCGCATCAAGGGAGGAAAAAAAACACAAGGTGGGGCCACAGTTTTCAAATACAATATTGGATGTATGCAACAACCGGGAGCCAATTATGAAATGGGGTGCCGGACACCACTGGCCCCCACTGGCGACGACCCTGGAGTGTGGTCAAACTCACCGCTGCCCTTTTGGTTAGTTTCACTGTGACTGTTTTTGCTCCTGACAGTGCTGTAGCAACCCAAATCTGCCCCCAAAATGCTTACAGGGCCCCAATGGTGATTTCTAAAAAATATTTCGACATAACGGCACATCCAAAGGCCAAATGACCATCACAACAATTTACCGTAATTTTTTGTAGTTTTCATTTCACTATGTTTTAGTTCCATTTGCAGCCACAATTTCGACAGGACGGTGGCCAGAAAGTTTTCAGTGCCATCTAGAATATATTTTTTTTAAAAAGGTGATGCGTCCTAAAATAAAAATCCCACTAGTGAAATGGTCAAATGTAGTGGTTCTCAAACTTTTCTGCACATTGACCCCCTACTAAAGTAAACAATTTTCTGTAGACCCCGTGGCCTAGCCCAACAGTTACTAATACAAGGAAAGCTTGTGTCAAAATAAATCTGAGTACTTTCTACGTGAAATGCATGATAAAATAATAATATACAATCCGAAAATATGCTTAGAACGTAGGGCCATTCAGTGACCCCCATTCGACCCCGTGACTTTATCGACCCCTTGGATGATCCAATCGACCCCTTGGGGCGATATTGACTACTTTGATAACCAATGGTCCAATGCCAATAATGCTGGCGTTTCGAAAGCGTTCCTAACCCAACTATGCTGGATGGCCGAAAAATGATTTAGCGGAAGCTTTGACATGAAGGTACTCTGGTAAAGCGGCAGGGCCAGGAAAATCAAGAAATGAAAATAATAGAAATCGTAAACTCAAAATTATTTAAGTGAAGTTGATAAAGCAAGGAGGGCATGCCTTGCTCGCCTTGACAACAGCACGTTATTGATAGACTTGTAAGCACCCTAGGCCAGGGTAGCCAATTTAGCGGATTTTCCTCTAGATCTAGCGGGTTTTAATCCTTTCCTGCTGCTGAATAACTGGTCTGGCTGCCTACATCCGCCAGATTCTAACGGATAATTGTTCCAGCGGCTTATACAATTGGGCTTATTCTAGCGTTTTTTTGCAATTTTTCTAACTAGAAAGGTCTTTAGTCTTGGCAATCCTGCCCTAGGCAAGATCCATTCAAGCGCCCACCCGTCCTATGCAGAGATCCTTACTTTACAAATCATCACATTCCACATTGAGTAAATAAGGAATATTTTGTACTATAGAAAAATCTATTAAAGGAATAATATATGAAATTAATAACGAAAGTATTCACCCTATGCAGCAAACCTGAAAAACTGTGTGAACCTGTGTTCCATTCACTTTCATCATGTTCATTCACTTTTACTTTCTCACTTTCAGAACTACATATAGTTGTATATTTCTTGACTCGTTTTTGGCTCCCCCTTTGGCCTGGCGCCCTAGACAGCCACCTAGTTTGCCTAAATATACTGGCGGCACCAAGGGCGTACGCAAGGGGGTTGGGTTAAACCCCTCACCATGAGCTTGATATTTTACAAAAACAGAACTGTCGACCACCTGGTCGCCTGCAACTTACGTCAAGGAAAACCACCAACGCCTGCACTCAGGCGTATGTTTCGCGACGTTAAATCACAATCTTTTATCGAGGGTGTTGGACTACAAGGGTATGTGCTGTCACCACTCCACTTCATAATCTACCATACGCATTAGACTGGAGCAAGTGGAGAAGTTGAAGTACCTTGGGGTGGTATTCACGATTGCCAGACCTGAAGTTGCCAAACACTACCTGTTTCAAAAAAACGCAAAACACGAGAAAAGCATAGCAAATCTCACAAAAATTTTGCAACCTAAACAAAGCAAATGGAATATTTCAATTTGACAAATTGTGTCTAGCTGGCCTGGTATCTCACTGCGTAAGCTAACAAGAAATACATGAGACCATGTCTCCGTCGGATTGCGCAGTTTCAAGTGAGCGTAGCCTTATTGTGTAGACTGGAGTGAACTGTACAGTGCAGAAGCATATTCATTGGGAGTGGGAACTGAACGGACAAGATGTGCGCTCCAATCGCACCTCTCCCCCAAGCAAAAAAATTGTGGAACGATGGAGATTGCACAAGTGCGAAAAAGAAGCCAAATGAACATTTTGGATCAAAGTGCTTCTCAAAAGAACCAAATTTCGAATTTTGTCCCAAAAGCGCCAATATGGCAACCGTTGCCGTAGTTACGAGTGACGGATGGTGAAACAGGGAATTTGGCGCGCGGATTGGTAAAGCAAATGTAGTTTTGCGTGACTTTATCGCTCTGCGGTCACATAACGGGCCGTTTGAAGCAACACAAAGCTGTCAGTTTTTGTTCCGATGTTCACCTACGGTCATATAACGTTGGTAATGAATGGTAGTGTTATTTTAAGTGGAAGCAGAAGAGACGAGGTTTTTGCAAAGAGTTAACTGCGCGACATTTCGCAACGAAGTGCACAGCAATGCAAATTGGTAAAACCCTGAAAATCGAGCCAATTTTCCTTCGAGCAGCAGATCTCAGCCACATTGATTTAGCCACGCGTGGTTACATAATGTGACGATGCTAATCCTGCTGGTCGTACCCTCGGGAAAGCGGCCTATCAAGGACCTGGTGGAGTGACTGCATATCCGACCTTGCATGGTTCAGTCTCGATGTGAAGCTAGCAAAACTATCCGAGATATATCGTGAGTTCCTGGGGCTGCTGCCCACGCTACCCACCCCAGAGGAAAGCGGGCATGAAAATGCATAAATTGACCACAGCAACATACCAAGACATTGGACAAATGCACAGACTCTTTTTTGCGTTACTGCACAGCGAATCGAATATTCATTGGAATACTCTTTTTAGATCCGGGGTTTGGGCGAACAGTTTAAATACCGAACAAAAAAAACGAACTTCGGAGTAGCCATTGCAAAAACATACCACACACGAGACTATTTTCAATACAAGACCTGTCTTTCATGACTGCTACGGTACACATCCAGATAAGCTTTTTACATTTTTGGACGCCATTGTGGCTGATGTAGTGTCCAAGGGTTCTGGACACTGGCTTAATTAATGCATCGTCGTGTGTCGCAATGGTATCCTGTTGTTGACAATAATTTAAAACCATCACTCAATAAAGCCACGAGTAGTTTTAGTTTCTTGAAGTCACTAAGAATCACAACTCACACAACAACATTATACAACATGTAACTATAAGGCACTCCGTGTTCAGTGACAAGAACAGATGTTATTTAAGTTCTTGTCACTGAAACACAACAAATCATGACATAAGTGCATGTATCAACTTATTTCTCCAATGGCGACCGAAACTGTAATGTGAAACAAATGTTATTGATGGTACAACTGCAAACTTAGTAAGTATACCAAAAACATGACATAAACAAATGTTTACAATGTATGTCATAGTGCATTAACTACGAATTCACAACCATGCAAGTTATGCGGCTCAGTCATAATTCATATTTGTATTTAGAAAATATCTAATTAAAGCTGAGTTTACACACACACAATTTCACTGTAGTTTCGAATGGAACCCGATCTACTGCGGTTGATGCTCAATTCTTCAGTTCACACTGCAAGCAAGAAACGTCTCATGCATAACGATTGTTGTTGCCCAGGCAACTTCATTTCGTGGGCAAACACAATCGCTTAAGCTGCTGCAGACTTGCAGTCTGATCGTCAAAGACAAAGTGAAAGTAGAGTGGCTATTCGGTTCCACTTAAAGAGTTTACCAAGCATAGCAACTGAAATGGACCCGGCGGAAAGCTGCTGTTCCGCTAGCTAAACTGTTGTTGAAAAAAAGAAACGACAACGTTTATGGGCTCATTCTATTTTGGATCGTCTAAATCAAACAGGCAATGTTTTCTTAGCATGCATACCCCTACTCCTTAATAACGAATTGGTAGGTATAGAGTTCTTTACGATCATCCACGTGGCAAATTGTGTGCAACGGTTGATTGTTAGCAACATCCTTATTTCATAGTTGTTGTAAGAAGCAATTCTTGGCGATTCTGCCAACTGAATCAGGGCGAATATCATACCCTCATCCATGAAATGCGTCATGAAAAAAAACAGAAGACTTCATTACGTATTTTTGCATGACGTCTGAGAAATTTGACATCTTGGTGGGCTCAGAAGTGTAAACGGGTCTCATTTTGAAGCTCGAGCCTGACATTTATTTTTGAAGACCGATTTACGCCCGAAAGCCAAATTTAGCGAGTGAGTTAAGATATGCGCAAATGCGGGGTATCCATAACGCTGTGTATGGGTATAGCTGCAGGTATACGGTTTATCACACCCAAAGTAACAAACACCTTGACCAAAACATTGGCTTAAACAAGCACAAACTTAGCTTGTCAATCAACGGTAATACTGCGGAATGCAATGTTTCTCAAGAAAAAAAGGCAGCTATAACGAAACTATCCACGATGGCGCTATATGCATAAAAGAAACTTTCTAGGATAGCGCTTTAGGCATGAAAGAAACTTTCTAGGATAGCGGTATAGGCATGAAAGAAACTTTCTAGGATAGTGCTATAGGCATGAAAAGCCGGTTTGTAGGCTTGTTAGAACAAGCCAAAAATCGTGTGAGTGATCGATCTTTTCGACACAACGCTATCGCGTACTAATGTCCTCACTGCTGCCGCCTTCCCAAAACGATTGTGGGACTAATCCAAGCAGAGAAGAAAATAACGCAGCTGTGTTTGCCAACAGAATTAGGCAAAGAAAAATCACAATCACTTCACTCGCACAAGTTACCGCGGTGAGCACAAAAAATCTACGCCACGAATGAAAAAAATCGTTACTCCTAAGTTATGGAAAAGGTTCGTATGCAGGTCCCAAACATTTTGACAAACTTACGCCCGAGTCCGGCCCGACTTACAACTCCGGGTGCACTAACTGATCGCGAAAAAATTTACACAAGGCTTGCTTACCAATTCCAGGGGATGAAAGGCTAGCCGTGACGTTGAGGTGAACGGAACTACTGTTCTACTCAGCTAGCCAAAACACGAAATATACCGTAAAGGCTAGTTTTCTCTGCACATTCCTTGCAACGGGTGACTCGTACTGAACAATTGGGTATTATTTTCGAATACATACACCTGCGGTTTCCAAAATTGTTCCAGAGACTAGCCAAGCGCTATGGCAAGTATTAACTCTCATTTACATGCCAGCGCTACGAAAAGAAACCTGGAGGAGAATAGTAAGGGGGTATTACAGTGGATGGAATTTTCCTAAGTTGTGTGGATTTTTGGACGGAAAGAACATTGTAACTTATGTCCCTGCTAAAAGTGGCTCGCTGTTTTTTAATTACAAGGAAACATTCAACACCGTTCTGCTTGCTCTGGTAGTTGCCAATTGTCGTTTTGTTGCTGTGCATATCGGAGCATACGGCCGACAAACGATATAAGTTACTAGGCTAAACATAAAAATTCTACTAGGAAAAAAACTGGAGAAAACGAACTGGGTTTTCCAGCAAATATTGATTTACCTCACACAAGCACCAACATTCTGTACATTTTCGTGGAAGATGAAGCATATCCAGTCCCGTCGCAACGGAGGTCTGTGTTGGGTTTAATCACCCAAACAAACCTCTAAGCCTCCCAAATTGGAATATGAAACACTATAAACTAATGGAGTGTTTATCAATTTTTAGAATGTCAAGCTCCCCTGAACAAACGTAAAGCCCCGTTATCGAACCCTTTCTCGCGGCGGTTCTGAGCGTATCCCAAGCGCAAGAACTGGATGCGGCCATGCCCTGGGGAAAGGTTTGCCCCGCGACCAGGTAATTTCTAACTAACTGACTTTCGCTGACAAGAACGATTGAAAACGCTTTTAGCATTATGCGCGAGATGTTTAGGGTAGAGGTTTCGACGGCCAATCTGCATTGAACCAACGAAACTGGGTGCAGTAGTGAAAGCCCGCGTCGTTCTTCGCAACTTTCTGCGATCGACGTTGTCAGTAGTTCAGCAACGCAGGAAAACTGGCCCACGGAGAAAACTGCTCATAAATGCACGCACTGCACAATCTCCCTCGGACTGGTCGTCGCAATTCCCAGATGCCATGCGCCAATAACTCACCAACTCACTCAAAACCCACGGCCAACAACCAGGGGTGCGGAGTTTTTATCCGACTCGGAGTTTTTATCCGAAAGCGGAGTTTTTATCCGAAGTTAGGAATCCTAACACGTGCCTGTTGAAACGGTACAATTTCTTTTGCAACTTTTATTAAAACAGAAAATTTTTGCTACGTACCACCATTTTGCTCGATTGGTTGTCAACAATTTTGTACTAACTGGCAAACTTCATTCACTTTATGTTAAGGAGTTGGAAATTTTGGAAAGGTCGGAATCGGAGTTGGACATTTGACCTCCGACTCCGCAACCCTGCCAATAACTAACGGAATATTTCCTTAGGCCTACGGGCTCCAATCCTTGGCAGAAAAATATAGTAACGTGTGAAACACTTCATGAAAATATAATTATGCTTCTAGGTCCGGCTAGGTAGCAGCGCAATGAGTGATGTCAACAAACGCCATGTGAACAGCAACACATGCTACAGTATTGCAATGTTACAGAAATAGAAAAACACAAATAGTTTAAGATAAGCTTTCATCGTTACAAGTCTTCTTTCCGATCCACTTTGAAATGAACTGTATCAGCTCACTTCTGAAGTTGAGTTGTTCTTCTGTTGGTATCTTTTTAACGAACGGCAAGAGACTGAGCAGAAATAACTCATCGTCATCAGGTTTTTGAACTGAAACAACAAAAACCTCTGGAGTCAAGTTAACTACCTATTTGCAGTGCTGAGTCGTCAACACGTTCTTACCACTGGCCGTATCTTCGTCTTTCGCACTTTCGAAAATTTTTTCTGCCTTGATGTGAAACTGAGATTTTGCATGTATGAAACATTTTTTCCTTAAAGAAGATAACTGTGTAGACCTTGAACGGCCTGAGAAATCCACAGAAGTTGTTGACCATTCTCTGGAAACCTTAAGTCCATACGCTTTCAGCAAGCCTAGGTTGGTTACATTTGAGCATATTTTGCAACCGATTTTTCCTGAGTCACAAATGAGCCAGGGATAAGTCTTTAGTTTGTTCTCCCACATCTCAACCGTCAAAATATCAGGCCAGGATATTTTCTTCTGATTACTGAGTTCTTCAGTCGGAATTGGGCACGATGCAACTTCGGTGGCAGTTGCAACTGAATCATGAATTTCAGTTTCGACAGTCACATTTTGGCCTTTTTCACAACAAAGTGATTCTATGGAAAGCTGTCCTTGATTTCTTTTTTCAGCCATCTGGGGACATATTTTTTAGTAAAAGTAAAAAACGAACGGAAAATGTTTCAAATATTCTGAACAGAACACTGAATAGTAGTCCACAAATACCAAAGGTTAGCAAAACCGTCTGAGCGGACAAGCTACATTGTTAATAATCGTAACAAAACCTCCAGCTCTACAACAATCAATTTGATTTACTCCAACACGAAAAACAGCTCAGATGCTCTTACACACTACAACGCCCTCAATTCTGGTCTAACCAAAAAATACCAACCTCTTTAGTCTATTCACATGGTCGTGCTAGCAAGTGCGTTCAAAGTGAGATTTGACGTCAAGAGAGCTCAGTGCAATTGAACCAAATCGAAAACGTTGAAGCTGCATGTTTACATGGCGCTTCAGAACGGCTGGGTTGGGTGTTCTGCGCTGCGATCCTTAGACTGGCGGCACCAGCTTCACGAGTAAAATAATTCTTTTGATCGTTGTAGAGCTGTAGGTTTTCCAATTACAAATGAGAGACAAAGAATGGTTTTCTGCGACAGCACTTATGACACGCTGTAGTCATTACATTTCACAAAACGCAGCATGTTAAGGGTGATAATTTAAGACAAAAACGAATTAGGCCAGGACTACTGACCATTTATCTGCTGAGAGTGCTGCAATGATTCAGCATGGGTCAGACAGTACGACGATATTATAACAAACCTGCAAACAGGGACAAAGTTTCAGGGAAGAATATAAGCCTCCAAGTTTTGGACTATGGGGTCACAATACCTTTGTCCCCCCTACATTTTGTGATGAAAATAATCTGGCTGTACAGATTTCTACCATGACCCAGGTACACCTAAATCATGTCGTTATTTATAATGTACATCGGGATATGCAGTATTAGGTGAATTATCCTGCCAAGATATTTCCAAGGAATTCTGAGGTCCAATGATGCAAGGTGACATGTGTTTGGAAAAATGAATTAGACGTCCGTTTGGGCCATTGTAGGGAGCAGCCATGCCAGTTGATGAAATTTCAGAGATCATGTTTATCAATTGGCATTGCGTTATGCAACTGCCAATTAATTGAATCTCAGAAATACATGTTCATAAATTCCGTCTCAATGCATAGTTTGTCTTTCAAAGAATGATTGAAATATTATGTTTGTTTTACCTGCTTTGAAAAACAATTCTTCAAGTGTGAATACTAAAACTTAGCATAATTAGTAAAGATACAAACTCCTAGCAACCATTGCACAGTGGTATGCAACTACTATAACAGTATGGGTTTAGCTAGGGGGGCACTTGGTTCATGGTTCCCAAAATATATCATTTTTATAATTTGCCTCCCATTTTCCCAATTTTACAAAAAAGGTGTACTACAGTTGAGTGAACATGATGTCATCAAAGCACAAACAACAATCTGATATTTATATCACATAAAGTTTGTCCCCCTATAGTTTTCTAGTGTTTCAACCTCTCCAAAGGCGTTGCGTTAAATGCGTGATTCACCACGAATGGGATGTGTGCGAAGAACAACAATATATATACATGGCGCGAACAAGCAATAACACAGTGAGCATGCCATGTGAACTCTATTGTTTCTTGCTGTCACTGTGCGAAGCTTTGCGCACATGCTGCTCTGACTTTTCCGGTCGCAACACTAGCAACTCGTTCCCTGCCTGCATATGCCTACTACAAGAACGATTTTTGGCAGTTGAAACACGATTTTGGAGGCAAACCAACATCAGCAATTAGTGGTAGACCATTCATTTTGTATGCAAATTGCAACAGCATTTTCCAATGGAAAATATTGACATTTAAAATACTGCAGTCTAGCATACCATAGTACAACCAGGCCATGTCGCATAGCCTTTAGACTCCTGCGTGGGGCAGGTTAACCTGTGTGGGTTGCGGGTACCCGTATTTGAGGGGTGGGTGTGGGAATCCGCACTGCTTTGTGTGAAAAGCGGATTGAACTTGCTGCAGGTTGATAAATTCTTTGTGCAGGTAACTGAGTGTCGAGCCAAAGCACATGAACTCAATCAGCTCAAAAATTGCAAAACACGTGGATGTACTGAACTTGTTTGCCAGCATTGCGCTTACGACAGTTGGCACGCAGCAGTTATAACATTATGTTTGTGATGTAACAACCCACTGTTGCAAAACATTAGCTCATACTCATGGCATATGGTAGGCATTGACCATTTCCATTTTACAGCGGTACCGTACTACCATTCCACTTGGTAAGGAACAATTCAGTCTAGCAACCCTTCTACATGGATAAGACAATGCTTAATGCACAGCTGTTGACAACTGGACTGAAATGTGTTTTTTATCACCTCAAATCTGTTGACTGTGAAAGATCAGATCTATGGAAAAGTTCTGGTTTGGTTGCCAATGAAAAGAATGCCCGGCTTGATTTTGCTGCTTGTTACACATGCCTTCATGCGTTGTGAGTAGGGCAAGTTTTCGCAACTTCTTTTGACAGCTTACAACAGCTTCTGAAATACGCAGAATGTATGTAGTACGATGTCTTAAGCTGGTTGCAGGAATTTTGTATTGCAACTTTTTCTTTTTAACAATCAAGTTTTAACTGCAACTTTTATCAAGTAGCCCTATTGCGCAAAATGTAAAAGTGTGATTTAAAAAAACATGCTTTAGAAATATTTCAATACAGTTATCCTCTCTTTGACAACCAATTTTAACTGAATAGTGACCTAAAAGCAACTGTAGAAATGACCCAGCCAAACATCGGTCCAGAACTGTAGGCCAAATTGTTAAATTGCCAAGCAACTTCATGCATTATGGAGCGAAGTTTCAACATGCTACAAAAACTGTTAGCAAATGATCAACATTTCTCGCTAGATAATGTTGGGAAATATTTAATATTATACGTAAACAAATCGCTTTAGTAAATCATTGTTGTTTAAAATGCTTGTGCATAAATGCAAGTTTTTACTGCAACTTTTGTTAAAAATAAATGATTATTTCTCACGATTTCATTCCAACCAAATCTTGCCCTAGTTACGAGTTTTTGTTAGTTTTCGGACATGTGTGGGTTTGAGACCGAAAAAGTGCGAAGCGGGGCAGGCACAGATTGGGATGGTCTGTGGGGCAGGTGCAGGTTAGAAGTATGCAGGTGCGGGCAAGATTCCTCAAACTTATGCGGGTGCGGGGCGGGACTGGACAAAAATTTTGAACCTGTGCAGGACTCTAATAGCCTTCAGTATTTCACTGAACTCCACAGTCACACAGGGGTTTAATGTCATTATTACTGCAATATGGATTGCAAAACTTTTTCAATGGCATCATAAGTTTAAAGTGATGTGGATCATAACACACCACTGTGGTCTTATCATAGGTTGTGCAATTGACAAGATAGTTATATAACCAATGAACATAGTAATACTGCTTTGAGAGGAAAATAAAACTAACAGAAAGGATGAGCATCAAGAAGGCAATGGCTATACATCGAAACAGGGGCAAGAGGTGGGCAGTAATACTGGTCAGTACACTAAACCATTAGAATCAGCTGAAATAAGATGAAACTTGCACACAAGCCAAAATGCTTTAGCGTTTCCTCTGACTATGGCCAGGGACAAGCAGTGGTGGAGCCACTATCGCTCTGTTGTGTCTCCAGACATATAAACAAGTTTCTTTGCAAAGCCACTCAAAAAACAGGCAGTGGACTCAGGATACACACCAGTGATTTCAATTGTGACTGGTTGAAAATGGCAGTTGCTTTGGAGATCATGGTACTTTTGGAATTTTGCAGCCTCAGCCTTTGTTGCTGCAAAGCCTACCTGTTTTGCACTGTGTTTGTAGTGGCCCCAAATAAAAGGGTCCACGGCTGTTGTACCCCATACTAAACTTAGGTCACTATGCCAGGAGCCCAAAGTCAATCCATCAGGCCTAGGGGCTCCAAGGTGGAGAGGAGGTTAATGTGGGTTAACCCTTTGGCGTCCGGCTGCTTTCGGAGATTTTCAGGAAAAAAAACGTGCAAACGCACATGGCTTTGCGCGGGAATTTATCCGGTCCGGTATGCTCTACAGACCCGGTAAAAGTCTCAAAAGACACGGCAAGTCTTCTAGTCGGCACTCGAAAAAAAATTTTTTGCTTGGGGGTTGCGGGTTTTTTGTGAGTGACGTCAAAAGTGGAGGATTTTAAGCCACCTTGGCCCACTTTGCCTGGC
>JGI24022J15233_10004149_pt1 | contig 14817 bp, 9 predicted proteins | sample Ectturendosymbi2_FD_15233 | JGI IMG/M metagenome (IMG submission 15233) | reverse complement strand
CACCCTTGTATTGCCGGGACCGCATGGTATCGGGTTGGAATGGCCCAGACGATGGAGAACAATCAGTCAGCATTTTTGACATAGATTTATAAAGACGTTATCCGTCATTTATAAAGACGTCATCCTGTTGTCTCCGACACTGCATGCTATTGCGGCCCCTCCTATGCCCCCCCCCATATATCTTCCTAATTTCGTTGCACTTGCAACTGCGACATTGCTTTTGCTTGTTTATGACAAATCCATTTCCTTGACAAACAGCAATGCATTGAAGTGAAAAACTGAAAGTGTAATTAGTCTTTGGCATGAAAGTGAAACCGTATTCTAGACATTTAATTTTTTTGTCTCTTAAAGCACTATGCAGGATGAGCCATATGCCCCTACCCATCTATATATATCTTAAACATCCGGTGCATCTGTGTGTTGTCCCTCATTTTCGCTGCGTAATTTTATACGACGCCATGTTCTGTGAGACATCATAGCAGAGGTTATTGTTCCAAATGCCGTGATAACAGCTGCCCTCAACTCATCATCAGAGTGATAACGTTGTTTAGACGCAACATCGTTCATGCATCCGAGTATGGATTTCTTGCAAGGGGGTGCTGAGGATACTTACGTATTTTTACATTTTATGTATTATATATTTTCTGAGAAACACAAGAAAACAATTACAATTCATTATTATATTACTTGCATAACTAACTGTAGCATAGTAACATGTGGGTTGGTAGGGACTTATCAACTTCATAGCTGTTTTTTTTAAATGGTTTCTGTGGCTAAGCACTGTTTTTCTATTTTGCTGCATTTAAATGCGGCAACAATATATCTGAAAAGCAAGCCATTTTACCTAAAGTATTCCCTGTCTGCAGCACGCGCGAAGTTACGCGTGCAAGAAACACATACATAGAAGCCAGACTATGTTTGCTTGACAAAGAATTGTAAGTTATTGAAACACATAAGTGTCAATATGTTGAAAGCTGACATTATTTGTGCTTCGAACCAACTTGTTCAGAATAAGATAAAGTAAGTTTTTGCCTACACATAAAGATTTTATCACAGCAAGTGCACTGAAGTATTTCAAAGCACTTCGTCCAGAGCAATGATCTTGACATACCAGTTTAACCTAAAGCAGCAAAAGTGCATAAGCGTTTTTCGAATCTGTCGTACAATGACTGTTTCACACCTTAATGAGTGCATTTTTTTGCAGCTGGCAAAAACGGCTTCGGAAAGGTGAGTTTTTCCAGCTTTTGTGGGCGTAGTGCCATATACAGTATTAACATTTTTTGCGTATGATAACAGTGAAAAGTTTAACACAACAAACCTCGGACTAATGATTGCGAAGGAGACAGTCTAAGACATCTTTGATGTTTGGACGTTACATTTTGATGTTACAAGTAATTTTTCAAAAATTAGCTTAAGCCTGGCTCTGTATAGTTTTCTCTTAGTGCAAATGCTACCTCAATTCACGCAAATTATAGATGCATGGAGGTCTGTGACTGAGTAGCCTCCTGGTACTCTCTTTGGTGATTCTCATTGCAGCAATTTTACGTAGGATCAACCTGGCACTGGCATCCGCGAACCAGCTAAGCTCATCGGCAAACAACCTTTCCGCTCCAGGATTTTTTCTAGATTTTTCCCAAGAAAAAGCGCTGTTAGACAAGCTAGATATCTTGGAAGGTAAGCCGCAGTTCCTTCAAAGCGTTCTTCANTCCTGTCGGTCTTAACTTTGCATTGCCCATTTTCCGATATGANATTTGTCGNACTTAGGCTCAAGCCGCCATCTTACGAACACACTGCATGCTCTGAGAATTTTTTTCAGGNAGTCTTAGGTTTGTCTCTTGTTCGCGCGTACGCACTTGCGGTGCAAGCTCGCATTGTGTTTCGATTGGCGTGCAAACACAATCGCTCATCTGGTGTCTTCCGCTCATTGAATTGCCAGCGGCAAAAGCGAGCTGATGCAGAATTTTTCTCTTTTGATTCTTTCCTCAACCTTCAGGTGGAAATATGCCTCATTGTAACTTCACGCTACACAAACGCTAAGCCAAGAACCACAAGTCATGACAAAATACAGATTACTTTACTTCAAGCTTGAATAATTGGCCAGATTTGTGCATAACACGTACAAAAAATCAAGTTTCCAACAATTACCAGACGCTTTAACTGTTCAAATATATAATGCACGATGCACCGTACCGTCGGCGCAGAAAGGTCATAAATTCTTTTCGCAGCGTGGGAAACACACGGAGCGTTACTGCTCAGCGAATGGGCGCTTTCACGACACACTAATGGACAACAGAAAATCGCGCGAGAACATTCGCTGTCTGCTTGTAATAAAAGACGCGTTTCAAACAGGTGCTCTGCGGGCGTTTTTGTGTCGCTAGATTTACCAAGCGATAGCTTGTGTATGCTAGAGAAATAGAATGTGCTGGATATTTTTATGTTGTCAATTTATTGATCTTGACCAGAGCGTTTCTGTGGGGCACCATTTTCATCCTTGTTCAAATTCAATGCATGAGGAAGACCTGTATTGTTTGTTTTGTAATGTATTAGACTCGCTACAATAAAAACTGTTGATTTTCTGAGGTTCTGCAAGGCATGCTTCATTGTACCTTAACAAAAACCGTCTTAACGTGACTCTAACCACCAGGTTTTACTTTCATTCAGCCCCACAGTCAACACGAACTTACTAAAAACTAAGAACTCCGCACAAGTATGGTTGTTCAAAATGCACTCGAGAATACAGTGCGTCACCTGAAAAGTGCGTTTCTGGCGTTACTGCAGCCTGATTTGAACGTGATCTGTAATGAGTTTAGCTTTTTGTGAAAGCTGTCTGTTTAGAACTTATTTGCTTCAAATGGCTTTGATACGAACGTTGGCCGTTTTCTTTTGATCTATTTATGAAAGAATTTGCTGTAAGACGCGGGACAATGTCGATGTACGGTACACTCTAGTTTGCTAATTTTTGAACCATTCTACCTCATTCAACTCTTTCGTTAGGTCAATAAAAAGCATGGAATGCGAATTTGAAGTCAGTACAAAATGCAANGAGTATTTTCGGAGTATAACTCGTTTTCTTCGGTTTCCACTTCGGTAACGCTAAATAAGAAAGAAAACACTTGATTTGCCACTTTGGACCTGCCAACCAAACTGACATTTCCTATCGTCGTCGCAGTGGCTTTACTTGACATTCTTACTCATCCTCTGTCCTTATTTGTTTGAATGATTAACTTGAACCTCAATGCGGATGTGGCAATGTCAGCTGTGACGCCATCTGAATGCTGGCCAATGTACACTTGATCTCAGATGTCTAACGCCAGTCGCCTAGGAAGTAGGGACAAAAGGTTTTGTTTATTTGCCATTCAACCCACGATCCAGTGTCAATGGCGCAGGGGTCATTGTGCAAACTTGCTTCCTCACCCAAGTACTTCAAGGTGGATTCTTCTAAGTCTAGGCTGATGTTTCGTGGATAAAAATCAAAATGTAACATTTCGATGCAGTTGAACTTCAAATCACTACTGTTTGTTCCAACGTGAAATTCTTAATAAAGAAAAACTACTTGCGCCACAGCCGTGAAACTGCCGGCCACTGATGACTGTGTTCTGTGCAAAGTACAGTGCGTTAACAGTTCAAAAAATGTGGTAGCGATCAGCGAAACTTCGATCATGGTGAATTGTTTGAGGAAGGTCTGTCATAAATTAAGCTGGCAAATACGTGGTTACATGTCAGCTGCGTAAAAGCGTTGTCAATTTGTGTTCTCTGTAGTATCACATCCTAGTTGAACATGCTAGTACGACAAAGGCGATTCCAACATTTTTTAAAACTATACGAAAAATGCCCAAGGTGTCGAAAAACTTCAATGAGCTTGAGTAATATTCTGAAGTCCACTGAAGAAGTTCTTTCCTGTTTTGGTCAACATTCAGGCAACATCATGACCACAAGGTTCAGTTTGTTAACATTGAAATACTATAGATACCATACTATTACGTATGTTGTATCTATTGGTAGTACTGTTCTTCGAAGATTGTCTCATTCCGTTAAACATTTGCGGTTGGGTAAGATTTAGGACGCACGCGTTGCTATCTGTTATGTGGAAAACAAAAACGCGATTTGTTTACCATTGCATTTATTATTTGTTAGAGTTATTTATTTTATGTATTTGTTAATGTTCGTTTATTGCGGGCTATACGGGTAACACCAAATACCTGGCGTATAACAAACCGTTTTTGGAGCTGCAGCTACCTCCACTCAATAGAAACTGCAGAGCAACGGCGCGCTGCGTGCTGGAAGCGAGTGGGTCTCGATACTGCTGTAGTTCACATCCGTCTCTGGAGCTTAAGTCGCTGTTGCAACATATATTTAATCCCAGAACAGTACCAAAAGAACGAATGCATCAACGTAATTTTATGAACGTTCCTGGCGTCACAAACACATTGCGCTTGAACGCCACACTTATCTGTGAAACGTTTTTGGTTACAGGAAGTAGACGGGTCGTGTTAAAAAAAATAAGTGTTTTTCTGAACATGGTACTTCACTCTGTCGGTATGCCGAAAGATTTCTCTGACGTAAAAAAATGACCTGTTTCATCCTTCTGCACAATACTGGGAAGAATCGGCCCAGCAACCACACACTGTACCAGGTCAATAAATTGCTCGATTTTGCATTTTCTTGCATTGCGACATTACAAATAAACTGTAAATAAATAACTAACGCAGTGTTTAAGTCCATGCTAAGCTGCAACATTATGAACTTCATCCAGGTAACTGCCAATATCTCATTGCGCAAACAAACACAACGTGTCAGAGAATACCAAAGGTCAATGTGGGCGAGACGCTTTTTTAATATTGGCTCTCCGACAATTCCGGGAGTAAATGTCTTTCCAGTGTAAATTTTATGTTTTGTACGGTTATTAAACTCATCGACTGTATGTAATTTCAATTAACCGCGTCTTGTGAGACTTATTTCCCTCTTGGCATGCATAATGTGGTCTGCCTCACGGCCCTGCCTTTGGCGTCATCACTTGCTGACACAAAACCCGGCAAAATCCCGCACGTGAGTCATGTTGAGATTCGGTATATGTTTGCCTCGCTTCGTTGCAGCTGCAGCGTTAGTTTTTGGGATAAGCTATACCCGTTATATCAGGATAAAAGAAAAGTATGCCTGAAAGATCGATATGGGTGGATTTTTATGGGGTTAATTGCTAGGCGTGTCGCCTTGTCCTATTAGTTGATATAGGATTATTGGTGTTTATCCAGAATTCATGAAGTTTCATCTCTGATGTTTTATAGCTTGTCTGTAGTTGGCATATTTTGCAAGGTTTGGTAACCTAAACGTTGTGAAAGATACTGCATGCAGAAAGCGTTCTCAAGCAGTCATAGTAGTGCACCTGCTATATGCACCAGTTATTGTCATAGTCAATGGGGCGAACTGACCTAAAGTGTGTGGGCTGTAACGCCAAATGTTGCTTCACTGGTAATTGGCCATTTTGGTGGGCTGAAACATGTGCTGGATAGCTAGCCAAATTTAATAATTTGACGAGACCGTCACGCTTACAAAGAGCGTATTTCCGCTTATAAATTCAGTCGAAACGTCTGTTATTTATTGGACCAGTTATGAAAGGTGTTTTAACGAAATGATCGAATTTCCGATCCCAGTAAATACCTCTAAGTCAAATGTATGTGAGCAAAGTCTTCCTGTAATGTTTATTTACCTTCTATTATGCCCTGAATTTTTATCTCTTCAATTCAGTAAAATCAGAAGGAAAATATGGTTGTTTACAAAGAAACCTGAGAAATCAAGCAAACTCGTCTTTTGGTAGCATAAAATAAAACCATGCACTTAAAAAGTATGCAAACAGATAGGTGCTGTGTTGTTGAGATCATATATAATCTGCTTATAGATGAAAAGTGTGAGGGCGAGTAGCGCGCTATCAGATGCGGATTAGACCCTTGACACTAAAAAGTGGAACCAGAGAAAAAAATGTGTATACTGTTAGTGGGATACTTCGTGCGAAAAGAGATGGCAGGGAGTTATCTTAAACTTTCTTCTCAACCGTGACGCTGATCAACTGTTCTTTTTTGCAGCTCCAGCTGGGCCGCGCATTTGCGATGAACTTTGCACACAGTCCCATGACAAAGTCAACATTCAGTGGCGATCGACCGACCATCGACATGTTGACTCGTACGAGCTCCAGTACGCGATCGACGATCGAAATTGCGTGTCTGAGTCCTCTCCGGATGGATGGATGGTAATTGCTGGTTGCGTGTTATCATGTTTCATTTCATTTTTTTCAGTGTGTGAAACTTTCCGACAGGGAACTTCATATTGACTTCATTATCTGCTTGCATTGTGCCTTCTGCCATACATGGAGAAACATGGGCTCTTTGAATTTACTAGCGCGTGAAAGAAACTCGTTCTGTGTAACTCACTGACTTTGAATGCCGATCGACGAAATGTAATTTTAAGAAAATACACGTTTTTTCGTCCTTTTTGTTTCGTGACAACGAAGGCCACAAACAAACAACTTCGCACTTGAGCTACTGTTCAGTAGTGCTTATAGACGATAGGTGGCGTGCGTACGCGTAAAAGTGCATTTGCCCATGATTGAAATTTAGCGCGTACGCTGTAGACTAGAGTTTTGTGTGTGTTTGCTGATGAGTGATGAGGCGCGGACGATTGGCAACAGAGCTTAATTGCCAATTTTGGACGTTTCAGATTGTGCCCAACATAAAGGAGTGCAACTACACAGTTCACGGACTTCAGACCGGGACGCGCTACATATTTGCCGTGAAAGCAATGAACAAAGCGGGATCCACCAGAAGCGAATTTATCAACATCAAAACTCTTGGTGAGGCGACATGCCTGACTGCTTGTAGTTTGACGTTGGCAGCCACTGAACTTCCCATCATGTCTGGTCGCCGCGGGTTTGGCAGCTTTCGCGTCTGCGTCCAAGCAAGTCTTTCAATAGCTCGCGGTGCGTTCCCGACAGAGATCGCAGCCTCAACGCTTCACCGCTCACTTCAGTCTTGCCAGCCTTGCTTGTGATTCGACGCTGTGCGCTGACTAGCAAATAGAGGCAAAATTTTTTGCGGTTTCGGTAATCTCATTCTGAGGCTGAAGGTGGAGAGATTGCTGGTAGTACACTGCTGCTTCGTGTTCGTTCAGGTGTGCCGTTCGCGTTCGACTCTTACTCGATACACAAGAAGCTGAGATTGGCGAATCACGGCTACACGGTGACCCGCGAGGAAAGTGGGAAAAAAGCCAAAGACCATTACTTGGTTTCGTCCAGTTCTACTTCAGCACTCTGCGGCGTTACAGGCAACGTTGTCATTGAAGGTGGACGCCATTACTGGGAGGTAAAATTACGGTGCTACGGTCTAAGGCAGGGGTTCCCAACCTTTCTCTTACCATGTACCCCTTCAGCATTCCGAAAGATGAGCATGTACCCCTTCAGCATTTTGACAGATGCACATGTACCCCTAAAATATCCTGTGATAATACATTTATCATGATTATTCAGAGATATATTTAACAATAAGCATATAATGATTTTTGAAAAGAATATCCACTAACGTGTGTAAATATTTTGAAATAAAATATATGCAAATATATTTTGCTCATCTGTTGATAACCTTAAATGCACCTCTTCGGATAGACAAAGGTACCCCTGGGGGTACATGTACCCCAGGTTGGGAACCCCTGGTCTAAGGCACAGTCTTAAAGCCATAAAGCAACTAGGGAAGGCAGTTTTTTTACTGCAACTTGCCAGTGTGTTTCCGAAGACACCCTTGTTTTCCTGAGCATTTTCGGGAACTGCTAAGGTGGTCTTATCTCTAGACTTTTTGCGTGTGTTTTGACAACGACAAGGACCGTTTTCAATTTGTTCTGAGGCTTGATCTTGGCCGCAGGTGTTTCGTGGTCTTGAAGTTTTTTCTTATCACCTTAAATGTCAAACCAAAAAGTGGGTTTTCGCAATTAAGTTGAAACTCAACGTTGCGAACCAACTGCTAAGAAATTGTTAGTGGTTTCAATCGTGGTCTCGAACCTTAGAACATTCGTTATCCCAGTTTTCGTATTTATCGTCTTTTTGTTCAGTTTTTGGTTTTGGCTTCGTAAGATTCAAATAATTTTCATTGTACAGTGTATATGAATTAGGACTGTTGGTCTGAAAATCTGTTGTTAATCATCACGGCACTTGAAAGCCTATAATGTAATACTGTAATGACTTTTCCTTTTCCAAATCTTCTTGGAAAAGAGTTGGAAAAGCTATTGCGCTCGGCTTCTTATGCACAGAGTGCATGATAATCTGAACAACAACATAATCAAAATAAGCAATAGTCAGGCAGCGCCATTCTTCACCCCCTCACTTGTTTGCACTGCAATCTGAAAAACGTTTCTGAAAAGATCTGTGATAAGAGAGCTTTATGCCGTCCCATGGCTAAGTAGCAGATCTGTTGTCGAAGATCATACCTTGCATATAATCACGAAATACAAATTAACTGTTTTGTGAGTATCTTAAGGGTATCATTGACTTCCAGGGAAACGAAGAAATGTGACGCACGACGCCATATTTAGCGCCATATGTCAACTTTCTTCGGACATCGCTGCGTTAATCTGTTGTGCGAAGTGCAATTTTCGACCTTCAACAAGTGTGTGCTTCACGCAGGTGGTAGTTTGTCAGAGTACGTCGTTTACGATGGGAGTGGTTTATGCAAACGTCGCACGATTTGACTGGATCGGCAAAAACAACGCTTCTTGGTGCCTATGCAGGTAAATTACTTCATATATCTTTTTGTGCTCATTCTTCATGCTGACTTGTTGATACTGCCGTTTCTAAAACATTCCTTTGCCAGTAGATTCAGAAGGCGTTGAACACAAACGTTTTCTAAACTCTGTATCGTCAAGGTTGCTGTTACTGTGTGCATCCTACGTGAAATAATTTCGGAACGTTTCAGAAGCGGAACTCAAAAGTTAGCCGTGCAGTTTTCGCATCACATTATGTCAGAGATCTCAGACTTAATTGCTTTGAGGCCAAATGAGGACCTACGAAGTAACCCGAGGGCCGCATTATGACGCTGACGCAACAATGGTGGTACTTGCACCTTACTAGAAACAGCTTTTTCATCTTGTTTCCTGCAAAAGGTATCATGAGTTCAAATCATTTCTATCTGTCTCTACGTTCTCTTAAAAGGAACTTGCTCACTCACTAGCCGAGAACTTTTCAACACAGGTGAATAAACTAAATAACATAAATGTTCATTATATGAAAATTCCCAAAAACGTCGCAGGCCACGTGTTTGAGACCCCTGCATTATATGCACATTCACTTCTTACGCGCTGGGAGAGACTCCGCACCTAGCACTAATTCTCACCAAGTTGGTCTTTATACTGCATCTTATCTATTGTTAGCTCAAATCGGTAACTCTGCGATTGACAACCTAACATTTCCTCACGCACCCTTGGGGAGCGAACATCCTTCGTTGGAAAACTCTTGAGGTCTAAACTATAGCGACCGCTTGCCTGGGTCAATGCATAGCGAAAAAAATATTAAGACGTAATGAGGTATGTGTAACACAACGATCAAGTTTAACAATCTGAGCAATTTGCATCCATTTATGGACGATAATATTTAGCCAAAGCCAAGACAGAATTTATTCGGATGTCCCAATGCAGACTATGTAATGTCGCACAGTATACCTTCACCAGTTCATACCAGTGCTTCGCAATCAGTTTGCCAACAATACATTTCACTATGAATCCAGACTCTTAGTGCCAGAATCGATAAGACATTTATAGGGGATTTTACGTCATTAGCGTGTTATCACATCCCCAACTTTATTGTTTACCGTGCGATGGCCAAGCACCCCCATAGTTTTTTTGCAAAAAATGGCGAAGAAGCAGGTTGCAGTGTGATATCAACACTCAAGCGCATTACAAGAGAAGTACAGTATCACATTTAATTGAAAAAAATGATCGATTTACTGAATCGTTAACGCAAGCTCGTGTGTCCAGCCACCTCAACCAAACCTTCATTTTCCGTGACCACGTAGCATAAACGGTTGTGTCCCTTACTGCAGATACCACGCACACTTCTTAGAATGAGTGTATATTCGCAGGTCGAACCAAGAATGGATAGTCCGACATGATGGCAAAGAAAAGCCTGTGGTTATGCCTAGTATTTTGCCCAAGAAAGTGGGTAAGTTGGCAAAATCTTTTGTGGTCATAAAGATGGTTTTCCCATGCTTAAATGCGGAAGTATTGTTTTGCTGTAGATAGTGCTTTGTTTTTACATTGCGTGCTTCACGGTCTTTCAACGCTGTGTTAAAATTAACAGTCGTTCGTCATTTGGAAAAAGTTGGTATTTCAGCAGTTTGTGATAAAACTTGGAGCAATTAGTCACATTTCTGTACCTTTCAATCAAATCTTCAAAATGTTGTCATGTAGAGTGTATAACTCTGTGGTGTGTAATTTTGCAAAGTACAAGTACTATTTCGACCAAGTACGTGCAGCGCAGCGGCGAATATTCCAGTTTAAATCTTTTACTATGTTTTTGTCACTACTTTAACTTTGAAAACATTCTTAGGTTGCAAGACTTATTTTACGCTCATATATTGCAAGTTCTGTGAAACGGAAATGATTTCTAAGGTGTTACGCTTTGTTGGAAAGAGTAAATGTGTCTATTTTTGACTTCGAATACCGATGCTTTACGATAGAGCAACTTCGACCCAATTTTTCAGGTATTTTGCTCGATTTTGATTCTGGGATGCTGTCATTTTACGATGGAGCCAGTGGTAAACATCTTCACACATTCCATGTCGGCTGCTTCAAACGCCCGTTGAAACCAGCATTTGCGATAGGAAACAAATCCTTGACAATAAACACGGGGATTACTGTTCCTGACCACTTGCAGCTGCCTGAACGTACTTGTTAACAGCCGTTAAGCGATCGCAGAACCGTTAAAAGAACAGGAAAATGGTCGAACGAACAGGCCATCTTGATGCTATTCCTGTATATGTACTACTGAACATGCCAATTGCCTGGAATCCCTCTTACCATATCATAGCGCAGACTTCTACTTCATGTCATTGTTGCGGTCAAGAAGGCAGCATGAACAAGAGTGGGTGAGAAAAACGTTTCTAAGCTTGCAATTGAAGTTTTCATTTATGGCAAGGTGGCAACGACCTGTGCTTTTAATTTGAAGCTGACATTTTGCCTGTCACCCAACATTACCTGAATTGGCAAAGCAGCTTTTCAAACGTATAATTTCCATGAATATCGTGTGCTACATCTCGGTACATGNTTTCTTTAAACTTGCCCATAGCTTCAAGAGTTACGAAACTTCATTGGTTTCGAGGGACTGCCAGAGACAGAAACGTTGTGTAGATTTTCGTGTGCTAGCCCCGAGCACAGTTCATTCAAGTACATACGTAGACAAAAAATAATCGTTAGGTTAGTGGTTTTTCTGGCGATTGTCATTGGCCATTTAGTGACCGTCAGTTGTATAGTTGCTTATTGCTTTGTTGTACACCTAGTTCTTTCTTTTTCAACAAGCCCTATACTGCTCCGACACTGTAAGCTGGCCTTGCTTGTGTTCGGCTGGATTTTTAAACATGTTGCTGTGCTTGTATGCTTGCGCCCAACGGTATGTCACCTTTTTAAATGCACTTGCGACAGTACAGAAAAAGCACTTATACAGCTTCTGTGGTTGTGATGATATCGTACGGCCACCGGTTTATGAACAGCGCTCATTTATCGTGCTTGAGTGGTGTGGCAGTTTTTGCTCAACTTTGCTTGTAAGCGTTGGGTTGTCATCAGCTGCTTTGATGATCTGTTGTTCAGGCTTGAGCTCGTGTTCCAACCCAATACATACTGTACGTTCAACTGCATGGTGTTTTTCTGCATAGGAGTTGTACTTCAGAAAGGAACTCGGCATGAATTTTGTGAAAAGTTAGGCAGTTTTAATTTCAAAGTTCAAACTAACGATATTCAGAGTTTAACCGTATGCTCACGACAATCAAATCCTTAGGTTTTCTGTATGCTCTCGAGGAATCAGCCAACTGGGCTCTGCTTTCATCTTTTTGCGATGGTTCAAACCTGCACATATCTGTATCAAGTAACTACTTTCCACATGTGAGACAAGCAAGGAATCTGTCTGCAAATGTTTAATAGGAAATCGATTTCACTTGACACTACGCATCGTCAGTCCATGAATCTTACTCAAATAGAATTTGAGTAAGTTTCTGTTATAGGTGAGACTAACACAATTTTTATGTGAACCAACGCGTGTCAAAAAAAGAAAGGGGGTTAAATTGGGTAGTGCCTGTCCCTGCTTCGTAAAACAAGGGATTTCTTGAGCAGAGTTAGTCGTTATATCACCATGTTTCAAATCAGCGTGTAAGAAAACTAACAACTCGACCATAACAAGAACAAATTCAAATCGTTAAGTTATGAAATACGCTAAACAATTATTGTGTGAAGCATAGCAAATCTTGATTTCATTCTGTATATACCACTACGCTTAATGTGTTAAGTTGTACTTTTATGAATTGGCGAGATTAATTTCTAAAAAATGTTCGGTATTTCTAGAAAATAAAAGAAGCATTCATTTTGTATAAGATACGTTGACAATTCGCTTGTTTATAGTTCGCCATGGGCGTCCGCAAAAACGGGCATTTTCCCCCCCGGAAACTAAAAAACCTGAAGTCATCAACTTAATTCCGATTGATTGATTTAATTCTTGCAATGACAGTTTTCTTGCTGATAGGACGCTCCACTCACATTGCACACGGGCCAGGTTCACTGTTCTGGTGTAATGCAGTGATGAGCTTGTGTCCGCTCCTTTCCCGGCAAAAGTACGTTGGGAAGCTTGCGTGCGGACTATTCTACTCTTGGTCTTTACTCCTTGTGTAATAATAACATGCCAAGACGTTTTGCCACATGCGACTGTTGAACGCAGACATCTTGGCAGGTATGTGCAACGAGACAGTGAGTGCTGATAGGCGGATAGCGGTAAGGCACTTAGTTTCATGAAAAGAAGCTGTGTGAAAAAAAGCTTGAGTAAACCCGTAGCAAATGTTCCACAAGTTTGAAAAGTCCATTGTTAGTGTGGGACTGTGGATGTGGTCAATGTAACTGAGTGAACAACCTAATCAAACAACGCTTATGCAGGCTTCTTTTCACACAGTACATAAAACCATGTGCCTTGTTAGAATACGTCCAGGCAGGGGCGGGTCCAGCCAGTGAGTTTAGGGGGGCGATTTCAGTAATATTTGGCAGTCAAGTTTCATAACGGCTTCGCTGTGGTAAGAGAGATGAGGTATACTTCACAACACTTCTGTGACAAAACAATCGACGAAAAAATGGCCTTATATCGTGAATGTTGGTTTCTGAATTGTACAAAGTTATGGTGAAAAAAGTTACTTTCGTAGGTTTTAGGGGGGCGAACACGCCCCCTGGATCCGCCCCTGCGTCCAGGCAAGCTTATGGGAATACGCATTAATCCTTAGTTTTGCGAAGAGTGAAACCATGGCTTCAATCGACAGTTTCAGATGAACGCTTGCCCGATTTATGTATGATGAGCGTTCACCGTGAAAGCTCAGCAAAGACAAACAAGGTTTTATTGAAAAGGTGCTTGATCGTTTTGGACGAGATATCAAATGTTTAGACCTCTTCGTTTCAAGTAGCGCTGACAAGTCTTGCTAGGTAAAATAAAGTCCTGATTTGTGGTTTCGTTAACGACGATGGCAATGCTTCATTGAAAAGAAGTAACCTGTTTGGAAAATCTGCAGATAGCCTATTGTGTAAATTATCGTAATACACCTGGCTACTGATCCCAACGAAGCGCATTATTGTACCTGTTGCTGCAACTGCAACATGGGCGTTGGAAGGATATTTACCAGGAGAGGTCAATTGTGGGTTTTTCCAGGGTTAGCCAAAAAGATTTTTCAAGAAAGGACCAAAAGTGATGAAATTTCATTCTACCCACTCGAAATCAAAAAATCAACCTCTTTTGCTAAATATTTAATAGGAAAATGTCGTATTTCAAAATCAAGGGGGATCTTGACCCCTCCCTTCCCCCCTTTCCCATGAACATAGGGCATTATCTTTGGGACGTAGAAAGGGTAAAGCGTTTAGTTAAATGTCCATTTGCATTGCATCGTCAGCAATTTGAGAAAGATAAGCAAAGTGTCGATGTTGCCACCCCTGGAAAAATTTCTGCGGACGCCCATGTACTTCGCAACACTAAAAACATAACCAGAGTCTTGAAATAAAGAAAGTTAAGAAGCATGTTTGTACATATACGGCTGCTGTCAATAATGCTGACGCCGTCGAATCATTTTACTACCAACAAACAGCTGATTGGAAGTGCATGATGAATTTTGTGAAAGTGCTCCTTGTAATTTCACCAGTGGCGTTTACATTAGATTCTTCTGTAAATCATGCCTTCGATGAAAGTAGGCCAGTATTCTGTGAAGCTCAACTGTTATAATAACTGATGTGAGGAATTACTCCAACAAGCTTTTTAATCAAGTTTTTTTCTTCGTCTCTCCTTTGTCGTTTTCATTTCCCGCTTTCTGCGTTTGTGATTGACTCTGAAAACAAAATAAGCATAAAATATTACCAGGCAGCAAAACTTGGCTCCCATCAAAAACTCTTTCAAATTTCAAATTGCAAACATTTTGCCAAACACTAAAAGCATTTTCGATTTCACTCAATGTTTTTTCTTTTCTAAGCGAAGAGTAATTTTGAAAGTCATAAGTCAAAACTTTTTGCTTCCAAGGGGTGCAATACTTTTTATCTCCAATGTTATCAGGCATAGCACAA
>JGI24022J15233_10004147_pt1 | contig 14821 bp, 9 predicted proteins | sample Ectturendosymbi2_FD_15233 | JGI IMG/M metagenome (IMG submission 15233) | reverse complement strand
GTGGTCGATTGCCAACGTCTCTCTGCAATGCAGGGACTGAGCTCCAAAGGAAACGTTATCATGATGATGACCACAATATTGGGAATTTAACGAAGTTGCGCGAAAAGATCGAAAAACACAGGTCCAAGACAAAGCACCAATCACCTTGCGGCTCAGTCTCGGGAACACCGCGGTACCCAGTTCATTTACCTTGTTGCAATGCATTTGCGGTACTCCGAATAACAAGCAGCATCAACAGATGTTCTTTTCTTGTTTTGTCTTTCGTAGAAGAGTTTCGACAAAAACGCGCTGGACACCGGAAAATGAACCAACAATGCACAAAAATGTATACCAGGCCACGAAATTTATTACTTGGATAGAGTGATCGAGTCGATACACTCAAACGCTCAGTACCCAATGTCAAACAAAACCTTTGAACTTGCCTGCAATAGCTTAAGTGCAAAATTTTATAATTTTATTTACTGCCCCTTACGTAAGTTGCACAACGCAATACACCATAGCCGGGACGCGGATGTGAAACAAATGGAGCGCTGAAAGTCGTCTGGGTCAGTTTTTAGCTATATGTGACGTTTATACGCAACTGTTGACAACTTGTGTGTTCAATGCGGAAATGTATTGGGGGGGGTCGTCGCTTTGGCCAAGTTCGCTAAAATATTGAGTTGAAAAATAATAGATAGATGCATTATGTTTTCAGATGCGCGGAACTTTCTAATGAATTCTATTTAAGATCTATACGTATGGAGTATTAATCGAATATGTTGTTGTTAATAAACAGACAAAAAAGACAAGTCTGAAGGGCAGCGATGCCCGCACCCCGTCGTTTCATGCTCCATACTAGTTTTGATATCTCGTTCCCTGCGAAACTTTTTGCGTGACGACAAGGCAACTTGGCCCTCGGACCAAACATCAGTGAGGGGACCCCGCGGTACAAATAGGAGTCAACCACAGGGAACAAAAGCCGGGATAGAAATAGTCTGTGAGGCTATACTTGACTTTCTTTTACTTCAAAAAAATTTTTCCCAGATCGGTTCGGTTTGACTTGCTAAAAATAACATCACGTTTGGGCGACGTTGTTTCGACAATGCACTTTCACGACGTCTGGACATTTGACTTCCACCCTGTAAATAGCAGTTTTCAGAGAAGTTTCCAGTTGCTCTTTTTGCAGCGCTGCTTTCACCGATGCAAGTTAGCCGCGCGCTTGTAGAAAACAGACGCTTAAAGCTACGACGTAAACTTACTTTAAAGAAATACTGTGTTGTTCACGACGTAAAATACTGTATCGCTTGCGACATTTTGTTTGCAAAGTAGAGTGCATTAGCTTTTGTGAAGGAGGCACTATGAGTCATCAACCAGCTTTACAGTATTTCTTCCGATGAGTAGACCTGTTTGTAGGACATCTGTCGCCTTTTCGAGTTGAAGTTATTTTCCTTGAATATTTTCCTGGACAGGAAAGTTTCTTAATCTTTGAAAACATACGTTACTGTCACGGTTCGACACAATAGTTTTATTTGTTATTTCAACTAGTAATGCTTCGTTTGACCTGAAGGTTGGACTTAGTTATGTTTTCGAAACTTTCTCGTCCTGAATCACTATCAGCGTGCTGGATGAAATGAAGAGATTCGGTTGAAAAAGCAGTGTTTACAACGACCCTCTCTTCCCTAAAATCAGGGCTTTCCGTCAGATAGAACGACCTTTTCAAGTTCTGTGCCGGAACTAAAGATACAGGGTCTACTCTCTGCGCTCGCGTCAACTGCACAGCCTATATGCATAGCTGGACTGTCTCGGGTGGTTCGAAGAAATTCGGCCGCTTCTTCCGCTGTGGATCGCGAAATCCATCAACGCTCGGACAAAACGTTACAACAAAATGTACTGCTTCATTTCAATCTTCAAAGATGCGTTGATACTTGATATGGGCTGGGTTTTCTGAACGAATAGCACGACATTCAGGTAGTTTCAACCAAACATCCGCAATTAATGGATTTGACCACAATCACGTTTCTTTTCACTGTTAACGATCAAAACAACAATGCCACAATGAATGTCATGATCAACACCACGCAGCGGTTTTCAAACGTTTTCTTTCTTTCTTTCTTTCTTTCAAAAAAACGTTTCAATTTTGTGCCTGAATTGCTTCGACACTGTTTTTATTTCATTCATTTACCACTACTATAAGCAGTGGCGCTTGGGAACTGCGTCAAATGTCTCTAATTAAAATCGATCGCGAGGACTTTTGCGGGTCCTATCGTTGCTTTTCAGTGGGTTCTAATCACTTGCCTAGCGTCGGCTGGAATTGTTGGCGTTATGACATTACAAAGCTTTTGTTTCGATCACTGAATGTCTTATTTACACAGAAATAATTTTCATTGCGCGTTGTTTCCGTGGTGCCGAAGTAGAGCGACTCCGACAGAAAAACAAACAGCTTTAAAAATAGCCGTTTAAGAAGAAAATCAGATGTACCTTCCATAAACATTCTAATTCCAGTGCGATTAACATACACGAAATAATTGCATCAACATCCCCTCATGCTGCCCAACAACATCAGTATTGTAACATTTTTTGTAAAAGGTAACGCAAACAATATTCCAGTTTTCATTATCATTGTTGAATCGTTCTGACTGAGCAAGTCCCGGGATGTTCGCACTCATGCTTGTTTGGGCATTGATACAGTCGCCGACAGCCCAGAGGTGGTCACCGATCCGGAGTCGACTCCGGCAGGTTTCTGCGTTTTTATCGGAGCCGGAACCCGGAATCAAAAATTTGTGAAAAAAACGGGCCCGAAGTAACTTTTTATTCGCGGCCGTAGCAGGAGTCTATGGTCTTTATAAAAGTCATTGCTTAAGTGCAAACATTGAATTTCGGTTGCACCGATGGTTGCCGGGATGTGAACAGGAGTCGGATTCTCAAATTTGAAAAAAATTCGGACCCGGATTCAAAAATTTTGCACCAGGAGTCGGAAAATTTGACTCCGGCCACCTCTGCAACAGACCTGGAGTCAGAAAAGCACGTAGGTATTATCGAATGTTCCAAGCTCATGCATAAAATACCCAAAATTCGAACATTCGCCACTTCTTATCCGGAATTTTGCTGTTTGGTAAGGAATGAAACTTTTGCTTCAGGGTAGTGTGGCGTTTTTGGTGTTGGTTTTACTATCATCACAATGCTAACTAGTTCGTACACCCACCTTTGCGTCTAGTCTTAAAATCTAGAGGTCGATTTAATTATTGGATTGTTTTCACCGACCAGCCAGGTGGTTTTTAAGCTCTACATCAGTCCAATCCAGACAGACGCTTTTAACGTCACAAAAAATCTTCATTGCACAGGCAGAATATCAGCAAGACGACGGCAGTTATGGGCAAGGATAAACAGAGACGTATGTGTGAATGTTGACAACTGCACGTCCCAATTGGTGATGCATATAATGAAACCTTTATGTTTTTATCACATGGCATCTAACATATCCACTGATTCTGGCCAGTTTCCGTAGCTGCAAACGCGCCCTGCACGATGTTAAAATCGCCCTTGCGCAATGCGACCGTCCCAAGGACAAAATCGGCCACGATGTGCGCTCCCGAGCTCAATACGCTGCTATTCTGAAAGCCATACACTTCTGAAGCTTCTTTCAGCTGACGTTCCTAATTGTCGGAACTCGCATCAACTCGAGTTGCATACGATCCTCGCACACTTTCACTGATTCAATGCGCGGTAAAATCTGATTTTATTTTTTAAACCAGAGTCAAAGCGCTAGTTAACGCTTTCCACACGCGCAGTTTTGTCACTGTTGTTCTATTTCCTGACTCGGACTACGCCTCGCTTGCGCGTAAAACAGCTTGCTGCATAGATGCCCCCTTAACGACGACACTTGTTTTTCAGAGCCACAATCACTTTTTATGCTGTATGCCGGTTAAACAATGATTGATAACGTGACATTACCTCCTGCAAGACTGTATCAGTCACGAAGTGGGGTCTGAATAAGTCACGGTGTGAGGAGTGTAAATGGTGATGGGCGCAACTCTTGATAACCGGTTTTTGCATTTGAAAATGGAACGTCTGTTTGAAATCTACACACCGCTCCGCAGACAAGACAATTCAGCTGAAAACTTCATTTGGGTTTTCACGCATCCTGGGCCGAGCCCAAATACAGACGTTCCAAATCATACAGCACGCATCACAATCATGCATCACTGTCCAAAACAGTTTCGTGTATTTGTTTGCGACAAATCAATGCATACTGCATAAGCACACGCGAAATTGTGCAAAACGGCAGCACGCCTACTGCGGGATCTCCATTAAAATAGAAGCACACACTTCAAGCATGGAAAAGTTTCAAATGCAAAAATCGCACGCTCTCTACGTGTGGATTTCGCAAATGATGGAAAGGCCTGGGTCATGTCATGCACAAGGTTTATGTACGTGGACAGCCAGTTCGTACCTGTTTCTAAGAAATGCAGCGGTTCTTTTTCGACGTGTGCTTATTCTTTAGTTCTGATGTCATAGTAACGCCTCCGTGCATTTTCATTATCAAGATTTTTCATTTGTATTTTTATTTCCGAAACCAAACTAGCCATGTGAAATTGAAAACGACTGCCGGCGAGATACAAGCGCTCCCTCAAATCGAATACTTTGGCTTCTGCTGTAAACTCTTAGTTATTAAGACTTGTATTTGAATAAGAGCTGAAGATGCTTGCTCACTTGGCGAAATACATACTGTACTCTGTTAACATTTATTCAGTGTCTGATTCTTGGCTGCAAAAGGATCATTTCGGTAGATCCTGTTACGCACACTTATTTACATTCCGTGGCTTCATTAGGACATCAAAAAAGTTCAATGATATGCAATCTGTTACGTACGTTAATTGTCATTTGCACTGAAAGTCCTATTTCGTTGCGAAGTTACTGCTGATGCTTAAACATCTTTGTTTCCGAAACAAGCTTACGTTTCGGCCCAGGAAGATGGCAGCCCTCAACTTTTTTAGCAACTATGATCATTTTGAAGTATCAAAAAAACACTATTCCAAACGTACAGTACTTTGCTTCGAAAACAGCTTTCATTTTTGTACGTAGACCAGGGAGTAAAAAGCACACACCCAAGCTACGCCCGCAACAGCTTGATCCGAACACGTGACACTGACAAATTCACAGTGCATGCAAAAAAGGTTGCGGACAGAAACTTGGGATCACCGGCTTGAAACAAGGTGTGGGGCGTTATGTCTTATGAGCATGGAAAAACGAGCAACGACATAAACAAGGTGCAGCTTTTTTAGTGATATCATAATCACGTGCTTCTTGTAGCGCTAAGTAATTGTGATTTTGCGATTGAAACAAAGGACTTGGGCAACCTGTTATGTTCCTGTAATGGATAAAATCAAAGATCTTAACAAATTCGTACTGCAGCTACAATCACTGTGCTAAAATCAACTTCCCTGTGGACTACTTCTCACCGAAATAAAAGGATGTTGTTAATGGCAGCTGTATTTTCTGCGCGATTTTGATCAGACGAAGTGTCAGTCAAAGAAATGACCGACGTTTCAAGCACCCGAATCGCCGCTGCCAAATGCAAAACGTTCCCAAACAATGAATTGGATTGGTGCGGAATCGTTGGTTCTTTTCCCCTCTCTTGTTCAGTCACAGACAGTGGTGTATGAGGCGGGTGTGCAAGCGCACCCCTACAAGTTTAGATTTGTTGAAAATCCGGGCGAAATCTCGGAAATTTTGGGCAAAATCCCTGAAAATCTGGGCAAAAATGGTGCTTGATTTCAAAAAGTGGCGCCCAACCTTTGCAAAAAAACACATGAACACCTCTTTGGGGGGCCATACCGAAAAAACGTCCTTGTGATCTTTGTGGGAGAAAGTTTGTAGGCAAAAGTCGCACAAAAAGCTTTTCGGACAAGTTTGGGGAAATTCGGGCAAAAACCTTCGCACCCTTAAAATGTGTCTGCTCCTTCACTTATGGTCACAGACGTCCTTTAAATTGTCTTTTTGCCCATCCACAAGGCTGAGAGACGTGTCTTTTGGCAAACATTCAGTCAGCGAATCGAACACCATCCTGATTTCTTGCACTTCAATTTTTTTCAGTGGTGAAGCAAATTTCCACTTTAGTGACCACGCAAACAAACAGACTATGCACTTTTGGACTCAGGTTCAGCCTCATGAGCATCAGTATCGCTCACATTGTGCTGGAGAAAGTGACTATTTCGTGCGCGTTGGGTCGTAATGGCATTGTCTGGCCATACTGGTTGAAAGATGTCAAGGGACGCCCAGTAACTGTGAACAAGAGCGATACATTAAACTAACAAGAAAATTCATCCCGGCACTGAGGCGGAAGGGAGGAGTGGACATGGATACTGTGATTTATCAGCGGGATGGCGCAACACCGCATTGCTCCAATGCTTCACTCGAATATTTCCACCGTTGCCTTCCTGGAGACAGGCTCATCTCCCTTCGTACGGGTATGGAGTGGACCACCCTTGGCTTGCACATCCTCTACACCTACCACCTTTGTATCATTTTCTGTGGGGATACCAAAAAGACAGGGTCTATGCTAACAACCCCAAGTTATTGATGCGCTCAAAAATAACATTCGAACGGAGATCAGGAGAATTCCCCATGATATGTTGGGCAGGGTCATAGCAAACCTCAATGTGCGTGTAGTCCCAGAGGCTCAGCGCCAAGGAGCTTGGATCGAGCACGTTATGAACTGTTGAGCTGTGCTCGCAAAATGGTGGTGTATGAGAGAAAAACACTTGAAACACACAAAAGTTACATGCCTGTGAGACAAGCCATCAAAAAACTTGCATAGCATTCATTTCAATATAAAATGCTACTTAGTCAAACATGGATACATATTTCTGGACCACACTGGGTAGTTGGAAATTAAAGAAAATCTTGGAAGAAACCAGCACACCAAAGAATCCCGCGCAGACTTTGTCCAGCCGCACGTGTTCCATTGGCGTACGACAACCTCTATTAAAACACCACGAAACTTCCTGGTACCATTAAATGAAGTCACCAGAGACTGCTACGAAACCTCGACAACTCCTGTTCCTCCTGAAACTTGCTCAAATATTGCTTGTTAATGCAAAACACCTTTTCCTCATTTTTCATGGTTTTCATTCAAGTTTGCAACTTCCACCTCCGCCATAAAACATTTTATCTTTCCGAAATTGTCAGGAGATTGCGGTCTCGGCTTGAAGCACACTGACGTCACAACAAGTGAGACGAGGCTTGGACACACCCGTTGTGACGCACATCCAAGCGATCTCCGCTATGTATAAAGCCAGGTTCTATTGACATGAGAAGGTGAAAAAAGAAGCAATCGATAATTCCGAAATTGCAGATGTACTTAACAACCAAGAACACGCGATCAAATCCCTCCAACGCGTTCAAAATAAAAACTTCACAGAGTGCAAGTTCAAAATTGTCCTTGAAGTTCTTTAGGCCAGTGTTGGACAGTGTAGTGTTGTACAGTACATTGTTCAAAAACAAGAATGTGAGAATGCTTGTATTTTTTTAATAAAACAGTGGCGCTTACCGACTTTTGCGAACCTGATCAGGTGTCATCAACGACGCCCAATCAATAAACAAAATCGATCAAAATCGAGGCGCCTGTACGATATGTCGCTTACATTTCTTAGAAACGATTTTCCAAGAAATTATCTACAGTAGTGTATAACAACGGAACAGTCACTAAGTGCGCTTATATACTGGTTATATGGAGGGATTGAAAATGCCCGCAAAGATATCGTTCAGCAAAAGTTGAGATCATTTTAACAAGTCATACCTTGGGGTTGAGGTTACGTAAGTGATCTGAGAAACTTGGAATGCTTAAACGCCAGTGAAAGCTTTGCAAAACCTTGTGTTTTGATTTTCTTGGAGCAGGTTAGGCTTAGTTCCTCTCTTAAACATCACCGACCAGACTTCAGTACCTGCTGTGATCAAGGTTTTTCGCATGAAGCAGCTGTGAATTGGTCTCAAATGTCTCATAAAAATTATTTAAAAATAAAGTGAAGAGCAAAAAAATCGGGTGATCCGCTTTCTCGCAGCCACAACATCACTCAAAACCGTCATTCTCAAACAGTTCTTTCTGAAGTTTGTCCAAATTTTTCATTTTTTATAGTTCTGATTCCACAACTTTTGCTACCCTGTCTGCCCTCATTTTTTATTTTGTTCAAAAAAGCACTTTTTGCCTAAAACGTAACAAACACTGCCCTGATTTACCTAATTTTCACAAATTTTGCAGGGTTATGTGAGTGCCATCCACCAGACTTCTCGTTCAGTACATATGCATGTAAGGATTTTATAGGTTTGAAGGTCAGGGTCTGGGCGACAACAGCATCTCTGTGAGGTCTAAAATACAGGAATCCCACCTTGCCAAACCAAGTTTGTTGCACTTTTTGACAAGTTTTGAATAAATCAAAATGACGTCAAAAAGATTTTAACACCACACCCCTTCCCAACTTGACGATTTTTACTGGTGAAACTTCCAGGGTAAAACACGACGCCTGAGGAGCGTTGATTTGTGTGGTCGGGCTCGGAAATGCTGCGCAAACTAACGTCTAGCGGATTGCGGAGACCAAAAACGAAGAAGTCTTCACCATTGCGAGTTCGTTAGCGCTGCATGCGGCTACGTACAAAACTACACAATCCAAAAATAGCTTGCATGCTTTCTTTTACCTCTTACGCATCTCTGTGTCGCAACATACCTATGTGAGTATGCTCTGTTTTACATCATTACAACTTCACACCAACACTGCTTGATCACGCTTGAATCCTACAGTCTAGCGGGCTGCATGAGTCGTGTCACTGGCTGGCTTTCACAAACAACGGCGCGAATTACAAAAAAAGTCAAGCAACTTGATTCGGGGCGCGTTTTTTGCAATGACTTCACTACTCTCGAGGCGACTGACCTTNACCTACAGTTCCAAGCAATATGACGATCCATAGCGCGTGAATCACATAATAAAACAATTGCGAAAAGTCGATATGGTGCCTCAGTTGCTCGACACTCACAGCGACGATAATATCCCGTAGAAATAAGAATGAAAAATTTAAATAGACAAAACACGAACGTCACTGAAACTTATGCTTGTACGCAGATGTGTTGCGTGTTGCAGTTGTTGAATGAACGACGAACAAATTCAAACAGGAAGTTCGATATCATTTGCAAAAAAACTTTTTTATGTCCTGCGAGACAAACTACTATACCAGGGGTGGCCAAAGTCTCTTGCAGGGATGGCCAAACCTGATCTACGTATGAGCCGCATATCGGAAAACCCAAGTTACAAAGAGCCGCAACATATAAGTTTAAAAACACGAATTTATTTGCAATGTACGCTTCTGTGACTTCATTGATTCCTTTTGAAACAACTTACAAAAGTAAAACTGTACGGTACGCTGGCTACCACAGCACCACTTTGCAGTATTTCTACACTTTGCAATGGATATCAAAAACAAGTATATAATTTTTTATAAAGCTCAAAGAGCCGCATGCAAAGGTTCGAAGAGCCGCAGTTTGCCCACCCCTGTACTATACCCTACTCTCCTCAGCTTGTGTTTAAATGCGATCAACCTGATTGAATGGACAGTCAAAAAATCGCATAAACAAAATTACGAACTCGAAAACTGTGCACCTGAGACCCGCTTCAATTTTATACACGGCTACAGAGTGGCAAACATTATCCAGTGGCTGCAGAAAACAGCGCTGGACCAAGATTGTTTCGAAGTGCAATAAAAACATATAAATTACCTTAACTTGTCGGCAACCGAAAACACTAAAAGGAACCCTTCTCCTGATCTCATGTATTGCTCTCGCATGGCACTGAACTCTTCTTGTCCGGCGGTGTCCAGAACTAAAATATTGAAATACAGAGAATGGGTTCAAGAAGAATTGGCACGCAGTACATTTCCTGCAATGTCACAAGATAGGCAAAAAGCAATACCACGTGCAAACGGCTGCATGCAGCAAGAAGTGCATCACGTCGGGTCACAAGCTTGCTGCAAGAGAACCGCAACCTTGGGGTTGCTTTCATCGTCACAAGCAAACAAGCATCCTGTTGCGCGACAAGCTTATTGCTGACGCCCGCATGGTTTTCACCATTCGCAGGAAGTAACGCTGAGGCCGCGAGGCGTACAGTCAGGTCATTTGCAAAAACGCTATCTGGAACAGGTTAACTTACACATGAAACAAAATGCTTATGAAATGGCACAAATGCACAGAATGAAAAAAAAGGATGTTCAATTACGTTATGTCGTCAGTCACTAGCAGTAACCACACACTGGTGTACATGTTAACGGTCGTGCATGCGTCGCTTGTATTACTGAACAGCAAATTTTTGTCAAAAGTCTTTTCAAACAGTAGTGATGAAATATCGGACGCAACAATTTAGGTGTTCAATCCAGAGCCTTCTGGCTGTTGAGCGCTTTTTCTGTTGTGGATTCATACCGTGACGGCATCACTACAAAGAGACAGCAAGTGCGCGACACTATCACAATCTGACGTATAGTTATAGGCGCAACGGGCGACGCAGGGCACGTTGCAACTCAGCGTGCTCAAACGAAATGGACTTAGCTTCAAACATTCGTTATAATCCTAAAAAAATAAACGGATGAACAAGAGAGCACCAGAGTTTCAACTGAAACATGTATTCAACATGCAAGCATACAATGTCAAAGCTGATGTGACCAGAAAAACCACACAAGATCAGAAAAATGTGAATAAATTTAACTCAATTATTCAACTCCGTATGAAATACTAGCGAAGAAAAACACTCTTGTGAAGAAAACACTACCAGAGTAGAATGTACAACTTTAGCTAACTCGTGTTAGATATTACAATGCAACAACTAATGGTTTCAACAAATCAAGCAGCACTTTCAAACAACAAACGTCTTCAATGTCCACATAATGCAGCAAATGAATTTCACTCAATATGCTTTGCAGTTGTAATACCTCTTAACAGTTAAAAAAAACAACAAAAACGCTGGAAGTGCTGGGCCTGAATAACTTTGGGAACCATGTGCTTTTCACACACACTGGGCTTGGTTTGTTTGAAGATAACACACACAATGAAGTTTGCCATGTTATAAACTTTACAACTTTAATACATGGCAATGATAAACTATCAGGTTTGCTACTATCACCTCACAGGTGACTAATTGAATCTATGCACAATAGAATGATCATACTCACTGTCTAATTGGGAAACTTTTCCATCAATTACGCATTGTTTTCTATAAGAATCTTCAATGGTTGGATCATAATCTGTTACGAAATAACACTGAAACCAGAAAATAACAATTGTTAGCATCAGACGCTTTATATTTTTGCATACAAGCAAAAAACAAAACAAATCAGAAGATGTGAACAGCGTATTGTTTTTACATGCAGCTTGTGGCATTCAACTTGTGCTACCCTTAAAATCAATGGTTTTAACCAGCTCATATATTTTTAAGTTCCTTCGATAAGTTTGCACAAAAACATTCAACAGAAAGAAAACATCAACCTTACCTGTATAAACTGAATAGTCAAAGCACTTTTCCCAACACCACCACCCCCTACAACCACAAGCTTGTAAGATGTTTGTTCTGCTGGTGGAACCGACATGTTGAGCAAGCTATGAACAGCGTTGTTTGTTCTTAGTTCAGTGCACAAGCTGTAACAGACAAGAGAATTAAGTTACCAGATGCTCTTGCTGGCAGCTGCTAAATATCATGTGCAACTTTACTTTCTTGGGTAATTCACACTAAATATGCTACTGAACTGTAGTGCAGAAATTAAGCAACTTTTCATGGCTGTTATTGGCAAGCATGACCTAAAAACAAAAATAATGACTTGTTCAAGACGAACATTAGCAAACTTTGTTTCTGTACAGCAGCAAAAAAAGAAATCCATTTGTTAAGAGTTAGCACTACACTGATAAACTGGCATACACTTTACCAAATATTTTAACCATGAAAATCTTCTCATGCAGAACTCACAAGCTTTTCTATTATTCTGATGTGAAGTACACAAAAAAATGTCTTGAACTTAATAAAGAGTTTAACAGATCAGCCACTGAGGCACAAATATTTGAGGTTTATAAATAGATTCAACATGTTTCAGGAAGTAGCACTTGTCTTTACTATATATAACAATTGAAATTACCATGAAAGAGTAAAATTATACTAAAAATTACATACCCTCACATTAAACAACGCATGCTGCAAATATACCTGTGCTTTTCAGTGGTTGCTTGAATAAGCTGCAATGGTACTGCGAATCCCTTTATCAAATACACTTCAGCAACCAGCAGCAACAGAAACAGTTCTCTTCTGTGCTTACAGAATTAGTTTCCTGTTGCGTAATAGCTCACCATCTATCCACAAAAAGTGGAAACTAGTGTGGGTGTTGATCAACAGCCATGACTAAAGATCACAGTGCAACAAACTTTTTCACACTACTTTCCAGTAGAGCTTAGCAAGGGGATCAATAACCAGTGAAAAACAGTACTGAGAACCAACTGAGCAAACAAAAAAGGTAAGTAAATAAAAATGAACAACGGCCAAGCATGCAAACAATACATCACAAATAGCAGTGAAAGCACTAAATGTGCTTACTGGAAGTTCATAATATGAGCAAACATCAAGGTACAGATCAAGAAAACTGCGTATGGTTTTAGAAGAACTTGACATAAGTGACATTTTGTTCTGAAAAATGGAATCTGTAAGATAAAGTTCACAAATATGTGCAAGGTAAGAACCACTTGGTATGAAACAGTTTGAAACAATTTGTGCATCTATGCTCAATACAACTATCAGTAAGCAGCCAGTAATTACTGTTGATTATACCAAGCTGCATGTAGTTGTACACATAAAAAACTTGTCAAAACAAGGAAAAACAACACAAATGATTTTAATGATGACCACTATTTCACATAAAATTCAAGTTTCCCACTTAAAAACTAAAGACACCCCATTCCAGAAAGGGCCCAAGATTGGTGCACAATAGCACAAATAAAAAAAAATATATGCTATGCAACAGAATAGCAGATCTTGGCAGCAACAGCCCTTAAAGACACAGTTGTAACTATTGTCATAGGGGTAAACAAATACTAAAAATGCCAGATGAATTGAAACCCAACTTCATGAATTACAACACTACATGAAGATCAACAGGAATATTTCTACAGACTGTCATTTTTAGTACCACAAACTTCAAAAAATCATTGTCATTTCTTGAACATAGTAACTGAATTTAGCTTTTTCACAACATGCTTCACTGTTTAGGAATAGTATCACAGTAATTTCTTGTTTTTATTTGAATCATGATATCTCTATTTCAATCATGAAAACTTGAGACTATAAAATGAGGGATATGAATAGCTCCTACAAGTTCAAAATGTTTTTGTTTGTTTGGCAAGATTTTTTATCTTGCTAGTATTCCAGACACATGCATTGTCTTCCTCATCAACTATATTAAATGCCTTTGTGGCTGCCTAGTAGAAAAATTTGATGAGCGTTAGCAACCTGTGCTAAACATTTTTCTGGTGTCAGGTTTAGCAACATTTAGTGTAGCATGCAACAAAAACCAAAAACTATTTTTTATAAATTTTTTTATTCAGTCAAGAAACTTGTAGCTCAGTGGTAAAGTGTCCACCTCTTAATTGGAAGGTTCAGTGTTCGATCCACAGCCACAGAGTCGATCACCATAGCGCTCCTTTGGCAAGAGCGTGCACCTCAACCACCTCAGCAAGAAGCACAATTCAGGCTTCAGCCTGCCACCAATTGCTATCACCAAAATAAAAAATAAAAAACAAAATACATACACTGAATAACTGCCAACTCTAGGCATATGAAATTCATACAGTTTTGATGTTTAACTATTTGCTAATAAAAATTTGTTCTAGAATTCAAATGATTGCAAACTTTGCATAACATTTCACAAAGTACTGGTCTTCATCCAGGTCCTTTTGGCACTACAAAAATAACCTCCTATAATTTTTTGTACCATTTCAAAATCTGCACTGCAAACTAGAGCTTTCTCACATAATTCTCCTAACCAACACATATTGTACAGTCTTGTTTGACTACGTCTAAGCATACATTAACACACAAAATGCCTTTTCCATTGAAGTGAGTCTCATTTCAACACCTGAAATGAAAAACACTAAACACAAAATTTTGGGCTGTTGCAACACATAATTATTGAAATTGGAGATAATCTAAAACAGTGTGGTCCAACTACAGGCCTGCGGGCCGCATGTGACCCGCCACAGCATTTTCAGTGGCCTGCAGAAGCATTCAGGAAAAATCTTCAAATCTGAAATTTCTTGAAAAGCGTATGAGGTTACATTTGTTTGACTGAATTGCTTGCACTTGATAAAGTGCACTTGCACAAGAACAATGAATATTACTTTTCTCTGTACCATTTTGTTTTATTCATTTATTTTACGATCAAATTAGAAGGTACAACCTGTCACTAACGATCCACTAGGCCACGTAACTGGATAACCACTGTGTTTTTTCTATGCCCTGGCATTCAATGTCTTGAAGAGTACATCTGACACAATGAACTCACTACTGCCATATAAGTATGTCTATCTATCTGCTAAACATGGCCTTCGCAAAGTGGCTCTTAAGCCAACTTAATTGCCCACCCCTGCAATAGGTAAATTTAATGAGAACAAGCATAACATCTTAACACCTTGGCGTCTGGGTGGTTTTGGCAATTTTTGCAAAAAAACAGCAGTTTTCAGTTGCCTTACCAACGCCCTAGCTCCTCTGCTGATTGCGCTAGAGAGCTGTTCAACGGCTCAAACGGATCGGCCAGTCTAGTAGATTGCACTCGA
>JGI24022J15233_10004146_pt1 | contig 14822 bp, 6 predicted proteins | sample Ectturendosymbi2_FD_15233 | JGI IMG/M metagenome (IMG submission 15233) | reverse complement strand
AAACAGCTCTCTAGCGCAATCGGCGGAGGAGCTAGGGCGTTGGTAAGGCAACTGAAATTGCTGGTTTTAGGCTGAAATCAAAGTACGAATATATCGTACCCGGCTCTCAAAGTAGTCTTACTGATTTGTCTTTGTTTGTGAACAGAAAAATGAAATACTGAATTGCAATGATTTGAGTACAATTATTATCTTTACCATTTCAATTTAGGACATATAAACTGGGCTACTATGGTAGATAAGGTTAAGTTAAGATTTGGTTAGGCTAGTTTTAAGATTAGCGCTATTTTGGTCGGGAATCTGGTACGAAAAGCTGAGTTTTCTGAAAATAACTTTTCAAGAAAATTGCATCTTCCTTAAAAATGTTATTTGGATATATAAATGCAGTGGAACTCCAGTAACATGACCAGTGGCGTACACAGAAAATTTTCATAGGGGGTTTCATTCAGTGGCGTATGGTGTCATTTGTCTTTGGTGTGCGTTGTTTGTGACGTCAAATCCATGTTTTCCAAACCAACGTTTTGGCGAAATTTGCGCTGATCAGCCATTGCAGACAAAATAAAGACAATCGTTTCGGATAAAGCGAACTATAGCGGAACACAACCTTAAACATGCGTAGTGGCGAAAGGTCTGCAAAAAGTGGTGAGATGGTTTCTGCATGCAGACGATCATCCAGATTCCCACCAAAACCTAATTATTACTTTTTGGCCCATTTACAAGGTTTCTTAAAATTTGCACGCAAATACATTCCGTGGTATCTGCATTACGTCGACTAATTAACATCAAAAATTATGCGAAAACAATTAATCCTCCTTGAGCAAGTAATAAAGTTTTTGCAAATATCAAGTTCAGGAGGGGGTTAACCCCAACCCCCTTGCGTACGCCCTTGAACATGACCACTCACTAAAGGACACTCAATTGGTCGTGTTAGCGGGACAGGGGTGGTCGCGTCACACATGCATTCCTGAAGGTTTCATGTATTATGGTGATCACTTCATTTCTACAATTCTTCCTTGTTTGAAAGTTATTAGCTTTGTCTTACGTGCTGCCATAGCCTATCGTTTGTGTACTGTAAAATCACACAACGGAAAAAGTCGATGTTGGCAGTACAAATTGCAGAAGAGTTTTCGGTATGAGTTTGTTACGTCACATTGGCACTTACTCCGCTTGCACCCACGCCTAGTCGCCTACATATCTGTATCCACAATGCTTCAGGAAAACGTGAAGCAGCTGAGCAAATTGCTGCTGACAGGTAACCAGTTTTCCAGCGTAAGGATAGCGATGGAATGTGTGGTCGTGTTACACGGTGTTCCATTACCAGTTTCGTAACAGCTGGACTGCGGTCGCGGTTTGGTTACCGGGGTGGTCGCGTTAGTCCCTTATTAAGTTTCAGACAGAGGCCCCACACAACATTAATCCGCCCCTGCTTAAATCTGCAAGCAATGCTGAGCTGAGAGGTGAAATGTTGAAAGGTTAAAACAATTTTTGATGGTTCGAATGCTTCTGAAACTTCCCCGCTAGGTGTCAATAAAGAGCATTATTTCATCGAGACGCACCTCTGCTCGACAACACAGCTGAAGCTTACATAACAACTACAGCTGCAGGTCAGTAACGATAACACGATTTTCAGCGCAGCGCTCTTTGCCTGTCCATCCGTGAAGCTTACATAACAGTTACTCGGAGATATTGAATAGCAGTGGGCGTGACGGTTGTGCGCAGTACAGCGAGTGAGTCCCTTTCAAGGAGAGCGTTTTTACAGCTTGTTTCATAAGCGCAAGGCATGACGATGAGGGCAGGCTTTGAGTTTGCAGTTAGTATTTGGAAGTAGCATCGTTTGCTTTGGGTACTTCTTCCAGTTTTCTACAATTTTTCAGAAACAAGCAATCAAAAGCTTTTCTTGTGCAGATTTTGAACTCGTTGTGCTAAATATTTTCTAAATACAACAAGCGTGTGGTATAATGTGGCCTCAAGCAGTATTGCGTAGTTGCTTGCATGCCATGTGATCAGGTGCTTTGCAAGATTAAACGTCTGCATGTATATTGTTGACTTTAATTTACTCAGCGGCACAACCAGAGATTTTGTGAACAAAGTTGCCTGTATTGTACTTTGACGCTGACGTGAAAATAAGCTTAACCAAACATTTATCATGACCCAAACCTGCAATACCACAAATATGATGTTTAAATAAAGTGGAATATCGCAAATTATGTTGTTGTTCTGAAAATATGGTCGAAGTTAGGGGGCCATGAAATTTTTAGCATATCTTGTCGTTTTGTGCTTTAAGAGGCGGTGTCCCAAACATAATGCAGTTATGCAGTTGCTTGTTTAAAGTCAAAATAAATATTTGGCCCCTCCCAAACTTTTGGGCTGGCTACGCTGTTGTCTGACAGTGCCGCGTTTTCGTTAAGCTTTAGAAACGATTCATTGCAGACTTATTAAAATACCTGTTCGAGCCGAATTTCGGGTAAGCATGCTGTACCAACGTAGTTGTGTCAACAATCTTTCGTAGGAAGAGATGCGTCATAATCTATACGTCAGCTGATATGTGTACTTCTCTCATCAGCGAAGTGAACTGAACTGTGAACGATTAAAAAATAAGTCCAGTGAAAGTAAATAAAAACATAGGAATCAGAAAATCAGAACAATTTTTACTGCAACTATAGATTGTCTGATTTCGACCTGCCATGGACAAAGTTCAACTGTTTCTGATCATATTTGCAGCTGTGGCTTATGCGGCATCTTTGATATTGGCATATTTAAACACAGCTGCCGTTGATGGTGAGTTCTACCTTGAGTAAAAAGTTTGTAATCAGAATTTTAAGTGGTTTATTCCGGACTGCGTTTATTTTAGGAAAACCTCTTCCATCGCTCTTTCAGTCTTTTTCGTTTTCACTGTTTTTATCGCAATGTTGCAATTATTTTTAAATTCCAGTCGTAATAACCATAGTTCTGTAATTGAAATAGATTGCATCACTTGGACTTGTATCATTCCTTTTTATGATGGACCATGTAGCAAACAATATATACCGCACAGAGTGAAATCGTGCTTACTTGATTTTTTAAAATTAACTTTGCAGTCGGCTGCAGGGGCGTAACGAAGAGGGAAAAGGGGCACAATGCTTTGGGAGCCGAGCAACTGGGGGGGCGCCGAAACACTAGTGTGGCGCCAAAAAATCCCAAAAGTTTCGCAAAAACTTTCTTCATTCCAGCACTTTTGCTTCCGAAAGACCTCAGGTTCGAACATGGGGGCGCCAAACTTGCTTCTTGCCCCGGGCGTCACCTAGCCTCAGTACGCATCTGGTAGACTGACAAGTTGCAACAAACTTATATGAACTTTTAAATAAAGCGTTTTGTAACTTCGGTTTAGCATACAAAAAAAGATAATCGCATCTAACTGTTGCTTTTTTAGGTAACACATAATACCATCTATCTAGATCAGGGTTTCCCAAACTGGGTACATGTACCCCTAGGGGTACATTTGCCTATCTGTAGGGGTACATTCAAGGTTAGCAATAAAAGGGAAAAATATGTTTGTATATTATTCATTTCGAATTATTTCTACATATATCAAGGAATATTATTTTCAAAAATCATTATGCTTATTGGTAAATGCTGTATATTTCATTTCTTTTTCTCAGCCTTTTTGTCATACGACATTTTAGGGGTATATGCTCATCTGTCGAAATGCTGAAGGGGTACATGACCAGAGAAAGTTTGGGAACCCCTGATCTAGATGATCTGTCATCATCGCGTTCCTACATATTAACTTGCATAAAATACACAAGGTGTTTGCCTTTGGGAGCAACAGTGCAATGCTTCTTAGAGGGTAGATGTAAACCTCTTGTGTTTCAATGACTAAATGCACTTTTAAAAAGCAAACCTGCTTTGCCTTGTTCTCAGGTCTCTACCTCAACTACAGTGGGGGCGTAGATCGCAAGTATTTCCAACAAGTTTCCCCAAAAGGAGTTGCCTTTTCAATAGTATGGCCGATTATATATTTGTGGAACTTAGCCGGTATCGTCTATGTTCTCGTCTCCCTCTGGCTTCCCGAAGTGAAAAGTCCTGTTAAACTTCAGCCGACTTTGATTTCGAAGGTAAGAATATTTTCCAACACCCTGTACGGTGGAATCATCGGCTTCCTGGCCGGTACTCTGCAAATACCAGCAGATTGTTGGTCAGAATTATATTGAAGAGGGAAATGTGACACATTGATGTTTTTACTTTCTCTAGCCTTACCTGATCGCTTATATCCTGGCATTCGCTACAACAGTAGGATGGCTTTTCACATTCGATCGTGAGATTCTGGGGCTAGCACTCGTTCTGCTGCTCATCGCACTGGCTGGAGTCTATATGGCTTTGGGAATCTCTTGCAAACTTGTTGCTGATAACGAAACCAGTTATGGGAAAGAAAGCAGAGGTTCGTCAGTTCTTTCAACTTATCGTTTATCCCCGATGCGTCAACCACTTAGCGTGCATTTTTTCCTTGGCAAAACACGTTAGTAGGTTATGTAGAATAAAAGTGCTGCTTTTTCCTCTGGGTCAGCATTTTTTTCTACTGCTTCTTCGAAGTCCCTGTGTTCTTCGCAAGCACGCATGTTGCCCTGAGAACCCTTTTACACAAACATGGATTTTAGTTTACCTCTTGTTTCGCAGAAAGCGGTTCTTTATATGCGTTTATTACATCAGGGATTAAAACTACAGAAAAAGAATTACTCCAAATCACAATTGTTTATTTGAATTTAAAAATTGAGGATGCCTATATTTAGGAGGATGCTTATATCCAATAGGCGAAACACATTATCTGAATAAAAACAGTATGGAGATTGATGCATTTTTGCAAATACATTACTTTTGGCAGTTGCCGTTTTACTCTAAACGTGTCATATCTGTTTTCAACATGTGGTTTTCATTTTGACTTGCAAAAGTCAAACTTCTCAAATCTGTACAACTTTGAACATAGCGTCAGTAGTTTAATTCGCCACACCAAAAATCTAACGAAAATAGAATAAAAACATTCTGTGCAGAGTCTTTCCTTGCACCTTATCCTCGGCTTGATGTTTACGATGTAGCTTGATGTTTACCATTTTCCTACTTGATGTAGCTTGATGTTTACCATTATTCTTGGCTTGATGTTTACGATGAGCCTCCGGTTGTTTGAATAATAAGCTAGAGTTGACGTAACAACATTGGCTGTTGGCTTTTGGTTCAAGATAAGTTTCAGCTTTGTCAACCAGCAGTAAATTCAAAGTCGTTTCCAATGCTTTGGTGCTTACAATTATAAGTTATCGAACTGAGAAATGTCAACATCTAGCTTTTTCAAACCCATTGTTGAATTTTGCTTTTTACAATGTATAAGGAAAGCGTGCATAGCCAGAAAATCAGCAACGGGCTTCAATACATAAAATATAGATGTATGATATATGCCAACTTAGAGGGATACCCTGTATATCAGGAGTCACCAACCTTTTTGAAACAGCGAGCCACTTCTTGTATACCGATTAATGTGAAAGACTACTAGTTTGATACACACTTTTGAAATAGAAATTTTGCACAACTTCCCTTCAATTATTTTAGCATTGATATTCGTTAATGTGAACCCATTCATCATGCTAATGTTATTTATAGAACAGACCCGCAGGCGACCTACCAGAGGTGAGCGGATATTGATTTTTTACTCCTGATCCATGTAAGAAAAATTTTTTGCATGTCTATATCCAATCCTTATCCGAAAATTTCTGAAATTTAGTATCCGATATCCACCCGTATCCGATTGCGACATTGGCTACATACGCAACAAACAGGCAGTGGTTGATGGTCCACCAATGGACCTTCATTTTTGAAAACTTATTCATCCGTCACCTGTGACATGACACTAATCCATTACAAGTGTGCATTAGACTGCACTACGCTTGGTAGAAACGTAGTAAACCTAAACCTAGCACTTTAAACCTAAATACTAAACCTAAGCCCCAGTAGCGGACACAGGCAAATTTGGTGAGGGGGGATGCGATGTCGATTTACAATGAACCCAATGCTTCACAGGACCATATTGCGTAAATCAAACTTTCGCATACGTACATTTACGAGGAAACAAGTCTAAGCTTGGTTTAGAAGAAGCTTGAGTGATAAAACTAGTCAAATTTTAACACTGCACCGCTACGGAACCAACAAGCTTGTGACACATAACAGCGATCTGACGTAGTCACTGGCGTCTGCGCAGGTACATCGAGGATTCGAGATAAAAAGTTCACGTGACGGCATAATACTTATTCTGATTGCAGGTACAGCACAATTACCGGTGGCACTAGCCAGCATAGTGTAGTAGTGTTTGACTTGTATGTTGCAGCAAGTGAGCGCAGTTTAGATCGGTGCTCTTGAAATGGGGAACCTCACAGATTTTAATTGTCGTTTGGAATAGTCTGCAACACTCATAGTAATGTGTGTATAACATTTGCTATTGCAGGTAATTTTGATAAAATAACAACCAAGAGTGAGTTTATTCTGTTGCAACCGAAATTAAGAGAAAGGAAGGAAACAAACAATTCGCAATGAGTGAAAGCACGAAAAAACGAAAGCGAGAAAGCACGATCATTCATGGGCGTCTGCAGAAAATTTTCCAGGGTTGGGGCAACGTGTTGTTCATCACTTTCAAATTGCTGACGATCAGTGTTCCCTCTACGATAATTTTACACGGAGCAAATATTTGTTTTAGTAAGCATGATTATTTTAGGGTTGAGTAAATGGAGTTTTCAATGAATTACAAACTTTGTGAATAATATAATACCTAATATACCATCTTATCAAAATACGAACAACACACATTTATTCAAATAGCTCCTTGCAGTGCATTTTCCACTGTATTGGAATGTTGCAAGTGCGCGAGAACGAGATTTCACTGCGCAACAGTTCTGGTGGTCCTGAGTATTTGCGCCCCTTAGAGGGAACATTGCTGACGATGCAATGCAAATGGACGTTCACAAAACGTTTATTCTTTCTACACTACAAAGAAAATGCCCCATGTTACGGTAACAATCACAAAAAACGCTTCGTTGGCAGCAATAGCCAGGTATATTAGTATTACGACAATTTACACAGTACACTATCAGCTGATTTTCAACGCAGGGCATTTCTTTTCAAGTAAGCATTGCCATGATCTGTCAAGAAAGAAGCATTGGATTACCATAGTTTTCAACGAAACCACAAATTATGACCTGATTTTACTTGGCAAGCAGGGCTAACAACTGGGTATGTTTTTGAAAACTTCGGGGGGAATTGCCCGGTTGCTCTTCCCCTGATTGCGGGTTAAGCTAGCAAGACTTGTCAGTCTCATTTAGAACAGTGATTCTAAAAACTTTCATGAGTCGTGGCCCCCTTCAAAAGACTCTCAACACTTGTGGCGCCCTGCTCATCAGTAAAAATACCTGGTTTTGGCCTCTGCCTCTGCTCATAGCCCCTGCTCGGCCTCCGCACGTGACCCCCAGAGAACAGCTCCGTGGCCCATAAAGGCGGGACGAGAACCCCGTTTGAGAAAGCCTTACTCAGAAACAAGAGCTGCAAACGTATGGGATCTCGTCGAAAGCGATCAATAAAACCTTGCTACACAAACCGGACAACTAAGTAGACTTGTATGTTGACACGACTGCGGACAAATTTACTACAATTAGAACACCACGCAGGTTTTGCAAAATTGACCAGATGAATTATGAAAACTCGCCTCAGCAAATATTACTTTGCACTCAGTATTCACTCAGATGTCAGAACTAAACCGATTAAACGTATTCCCACAAGCCTGCATAGATGTATTCTGCTGTAACAAGCCACGTAATTTTATACTGCATGAAAAGAATCCTGCATAAGTGTAGTTTGACACTCAGGCACATTGGTCACACTGGCACTAATAGTGGATTTTGCGAAATTATGGAAGCATTGCCATAGACTCGCTCATGCTTCTTTTCACAAAGCATAAATATACGTGGCTTACCGCTATCAGCAAGTCAATGTCTTGCTGCATTACCTGTCAAAATGTCTGCGTTCAACAGTCTCATGCAACAAAACGCCTGCCACCGCAATATAAAGTGAGCCTTTGCAGATTTGTTGCCATGTTATGTTACGCAATAAAGACCAACAGTAGAACAATCCTTTCGCGACTTTCGCAACTCGCCTCTGCAGGCAAAGGGGTCATGAGTGAACTGCAAGCTCATCATCGCATAACATTATAACAGTGAACCTGACTCTGGGCAGTGTGAGTTTCATACCGGCAAAAAAACTGTCATTGCAAGAATCAAATCAAATAATCGGAATGAAGATGCCGACTTCAGTTTTTTTCCAGATATATTTGGTTCTTGATCCCAATTTCAAGGCGGGGGGAAAATGCCCGTTTTGCCTCCCCTGCCCTGCGGACTTGTGTTGATTGCACGTTTATGGTAGCTAAAAAATCTCTGCAAAGGAAAAACGACACTTTTTTGTCTGAACAAAACTTAATGCGAAATATCGGTGTGGTCATGGTTGTTAGTGGTCGTGTCAGCTGAAAGATACATGTCAAGGTTGAAAGCTCTGCTCGTGTCATGAACTTATAATTATGTATTTGCGAATCGTTATGATGACTCATATCGGGGGATTAAAAAGAAATGCACAAGATAAGCTAGTGCTTTAGTTGTCATAGAATTTAAATCGCTGATATTTGCTATGTGCTGCACTGACAAGACAACAATTGTTGATCGTTAAAGGTCATGCAGGTCCCTATCTGAAGAGGGCTTTGCGGTGGCATCTCAAAAACCTATTCATTTTACACAGGCATTGCACAGCAATTTAGCTTTTAAATCTCGAAATCATCGCGACAAAATAGCAATAAATACTCTTCAGGCCAGAACCGGATTTGGACATGTGGAGGCCCCGGGCAGCTTTTGTTTGGAGACCCTCAGTACCTTTGAACAAATATAAACTTTTACAATGATTCTATAACTAATAATTTCAATAAACATGAACTTTCCCTTGTTTCCTAATATTGTTGTTGTTAACTATTATTGTGATTATTCACAAAAAATATGTTGAACAGTCTTAACCAGGTGGCTCACGGATCATTACTGTGGGGACCCTCAGTTTATAGAGCCCCCTGGGCAGGTGCCTACTTTGCCCTCCCCCAAATAAATCCAGTCCTGTTTCAGGCAAACTCTAAAGTGTCAACAAAAAACTGCCAAATTTTGAAACAGGGTCCATGCAACGAAAACGCCACATCGATTGTTATAAATTGTTAGAATCAAAACGATATCTCGCTAAAATACGAGAAACGATGCAGACGAAGACAGTGTATGATAAGCTCAACAGCCGAAACAGCAACGTGAAATCAACCATGTCGAATTTCAACTGTCCGACCGGTATCAAACCTGACGTATTGTCCCTGCATTACGTTTGATCAGTGCTTAAATATCGGCATCAACCGCAAATTCATTCGAAAAAACGTATTTGCTACTGACAAACATAATGAACAGACGCACGGCACCTTGCTTTATAATTGAGAAACACCAAATTTTGTCTGAGCAGGTTGGAGGCTATTTCGCCTCTGGTGAATTGTTGAGTTCACATGCATTGCATAACATAGTCAAGCAAGCACTGTGTCCATCGTTGTTCTGTGCAGCGCTTCGCTGTTGCGTTGTGTTGTAACCTATAAATAATGCAACGTTGCGGTTGTTTGGCAGTTGTACTCATCTTGATGCGAGTTCTTATTCACAACGGTTTGAGCCTTCTTGCGACCTGGGTGACGGTCGCCACCCTGATCGGTTTGGCAGATGAGTTAATTTACGTTGACAGCTTTGGAAAACCTTCGGCAGTTGAGAGAGGTGAGGTCGAAGAAAACACAATTCTGCTAGTTTCTGCGCGATTTTATTTTACAATATTTTTTTTACCACAGTAGTTTTTTTTCCGCTCCGTTCTTTGCATCCTGTAGCATCGGCAGCATTGCCGCAAACAAAACTCTTTAATGCTCCCATTTAAAATTGTTTGTTTTCCCTGTTGACGAAAGTAGAATACAAGATGAGCACATACCGACAAAACCACTGTAACACTTTTTATTAGTTGTTATGCTGATCAACACGTGTCACTTTTTATCCGAAGCGTGGTCTCGCTGGTAAACATCGTTGTTGATACCTTCTTTCAAGAAATGAATAAACAGCGAGAATATCGTCTGCACCCTATCGTATCAGAAGATTAGAAGTTTGTTTTTCGAATACTCATTTAAACAATATCAGTCAATTTTGATCGTGGAGGAAAAATGTAACCATTGACCTAGCTTCGTATAAATTCTGGTGGTTGATGTGCAAGTGTGCCGCGTTATATAAATGGTTTGACTGCGCATGACCGGCAAAAGTGAACCCATTTCTTTCCTGCACCCAAGAAAGACACAGACTTAAGCCCCGTCCATTCGGTACACTCATGTTTAAGTCTAAACCTAACAGTGAAGCCCAAGCCCACGCACACGCCTGCACCCACACAGCATATAAAAGCAAAACATGACCTATAGTCGTGGTTTTGAAAATCTCCACCAGCATCTGGCTTTACACTCGGCGTCAACGCAATTTATTTCTTAGCTATCCTCAATTTGGTTTTAGATCTTTTTATTGTTTTCTGCAGGCATCATTTCTGTCGCTGACGCGTCGTCCGTTTCACTAGGAATTTTGATGGCTGCCATTATCGCCTGGTTTGTCCTTGAAAATTTCATCTGGGAGAAGTACTGTCGATACATCTTCTCTATATACCCGGTTCTGATCCTCGCCTTTTCCGGTTTGATTGACAAGCTCCGGTTTCCAGCGGACCAGAGTTTGGGAAATCAAAACCTGATCATCGCTTCATTCACTCTCGGATTAGTTCTGGTTGCTATGGTTGCCAGAATAATTATTTCAGTCTGGAGATGGAAAAAGCGATCGCAAGTCAGCGTCAAAACTTCATATCCACTGGAAGAAGACAAGCGAAGTCAGCAGATAGAGTAGTTCCACTGTTCGTTCATCAGTCACGATAAGCACTTATCGCGTGCTTGTATAGAACTTTCAGAAAGACGTCCTTAAAAATTTAGCGCAAACGTTTCTCCTTTTCGAACGTAGTCGACTAAAAATTGAGCGTAAGTCGTGTCTGGCTTATTTTTTACTTTGACTGACTGAAGCAAAGTGTTGTGGGTGACGCGAACCACGTTTTGACTATTTTGTTCCTCTCAAAGAAACATTTTGCTTGCTTTCGTTTACTCATGCTTTCATTTCTGCGCGAAGGCCTGGTTTGAACTTCCAATGTAAAACTTTGATATCTTTCTATTCTTTATTGCAGAGACTGTAACACAAATCCTGCAAATGTAGTATTCGAACAATATTTCTAACGCGCGTTACACTTTTGGTAATTTTTTTCGCTGTGTTTTCACGAAGCCCCCTGTAGTTTTATTCAGTTTGTTGTGCTTCAAAAGTTTTATTGACTTGTGCATTAGCTTCTCTACAATATGAATTTAAATTTTATTAATTAGTATCCATCCTCGACATTATCCAATTGAAATGTTCTGTACTACGAAAAATTGTTTTTGTGAACATTCATCAAATTCCTAACGTTCCTTGCGTGAAATTATGCAAAAAGTTAGTTGTAGTTACGCACTTACTTTTACTTCTTTGCTTTTTAATGCAAGATCAACGTAAGAAAGATTACCCATGTCCTTTAGCAGTTTTTATCATTTTTTTTGTCTTTGCGTGAAACAAGTAAATTCTGTCTAGTTGCTCAATTATTCTAACCAACGATGAAAACCGATTTAAAAGTTTGTTTAGAACGCCTGTGCGTAATTAAAGTGGCTTGCATACTTAATGCCGCGTCTGAATTTTAACGACATTAAAACCATAACTGCTTGATTTGTTACCTTCGATATAATCAACAGTTGTTTCCAAACAATATTGCTTTTGTACGAACATGGGCGCGTGTAGTGAATATTGTAAGAAATTCTTATCATTTCATAGTATTGGTGTAAAGTATATTTCGTGTTACATGCAAATAAACCATGAAAGTCACGCATTTATGTTTCATAATTGCATCTTCAGCCCTCGATGACAAGGAGAGAAAACCCCTGATAGATCAGCTTTCCAGAAATGTTTGAAATGTGCTAAAGCAAAAAAAAACTTAAAAAACTGCAAGCAAGGAGAGGTTTGAAAGTTACCCCTGGCTACATAATTGACATCCCAGTAGCGGTGGGCCAAGAGTTCTCAGCTGAGCAAGTCAATGAAAAAAACTTGAACAAATGTTTGCTTGACTCATCACCGCGTTGCTTGCAGCTAACTTTCGGTGATTGCAGCAGTTTTGCTTTTGGACTTGGGTGAGACCAGTGCTATGGTCAGCTTATGTTTGAAAATACAGTTCGTGCGCTTTCTCTAAATCTTGCTTGAATTAATGTTCGTTTCACTCCTAAGATTTTACTTAATTTTCATGGCTGAGGATGCGAAAAATAATGCGTGATAGATTTTCTATTAAAACAATTTATTGACTGGTTGGACTGCATCGTCCTCGAGGGGACTACTTGTATTTGATGCTTTACTTAAAAAAAGTAAGTAACTTTCGATGAAAGTCGGCGCCAAAGGCCGTTTATATATGTACATTTTTCTTGAAACATACCTGTGAAGAAAGAATTCCAGCGCTATAAAGTTGCGTACCATGCATATCTCGTGATTGTATCTGGCCACCTCTTTGTTAACCAAACACTTTTGTGCTTGGATTGATTTCGGACTCCACAAAATTATTAAAAGTTGAAAAATATTTTCTTGGTTTTGGTCGTTGCATACCTTGCTTAAAAAGGCAGACACATTTTCTTCCCTTAAGCATGGATCGGCAAGTATATTGTAATGTAAAACATTTAGCAAACATTACAGTATAGTCTATATAGCAAAAAGCACTAAAATATTTGGGAAATTTTTCGGCATTAATAAACGATGTACAGCAAACCACGCAGACCAAGCTTTCAGTTATTCCCAAACATGAACTTTCACGAAACGTAATGTCGTTTTTCTCTTTTTGCAAGCAAACATTTCCGAATAGAACCTGGCCAGATGATAAACCATGTTTAATTTTAGACAAAAGCAGCTCCAACAAAATTTCAATGAGGTCGTTTCTCGGAAGCCGCACGTGAAAAAGTGTAAAGATGTTCTCAACATATCGTATTGTTTTCCACTGAATCGATTGTCTGAATCTGGTAATCTACGAACAAAAGTAACTGTGAATAGGCAACCTTGTTTCCGCATAATCGAATTTGTAATACCACTTTCGTTTACAGCCCTTTCAGGTAGCATTGTGGATATTCGTTTGTAAATTAAAAAAAAAATAACCTCGGCGAGTGGTTCTTTCAGGACGGTACACTTTATCACCTCTCTTCAACCCGCGATGTGCACGGTGCATCCCTGGGGGGCACCAAAATATGCGTGGGGTGCACTACTACGAAAGGGTTCACAAGGATGCATCACAAACTTATCACACTAAACAAATACTTTTTACAAAAATTTTCTGTGAGCAAAATGAACCATTAATCAACCAATGACTTTCAGGATTTAACCTGTAATAGTCTCTTTGCAGAATGATTTTCATACCACTTTTCACCTCGGTTTACCTTGTAAGTAAATATGGTGCATGGGTTCGTCATTTAAGGGTGGACCATAACAAAAACAAAACGGCTGAAGAGCACTGCATTATAGGATAGCTCCAGGTACCAAATTTCTTTACATTTTGCAGGCACATATAATATTTGAAACAAATTTTTCGCCCTATTTCCCGGTTTATTAAAAATTAAGTAGCAATTTTAACAAAAGGTGCTATCCCGAAGTTGGTTTTGGTCTAAATCAACATTTACAGTGTGTCTTAAGCGTTTTGTTTCTGCTTCCAAGCGAAAAAATATTCAACTCTTGCCAGGGTAATAATTATGGGTAAATGTTATGGGTAAATTACCGTTCGCTCAACGCCAGACATGTTTTAAAAAACTTGTTTCTCAAGACGTAGTCCGATATATGTCGGTGTTTTTTCCAGGTGTCTGAGATTTTGCCCAAACTTGGATGCAAGAAATTGGAGTACAGCAAGATTTTTGACTAAAACTCAATGGTTTAGTTCTAAAAACAGAAATGAGGGAATGTTCCATGAGAAAAAAGCATGCCATGCTAATTAAAAATGGTGAGAGCATTTTCGCCTGAAAACGTTCACAAATTAGCAACAAAACCATCAAAATAATATGGGGACTCTTCTCTTTGCCTGCCTTCCCTTTCAACCGCTGCACAGCTCAGTTTTCAGCTGGTTTATACAACAAACGGGTTACTGCAAGCTACTTGTCAAGCCGGGATGTGAGAGAGCATCGCAGGATGTCATGACATATACTCCTGTCTATCCTGGTGCTTAGAGTTTAGCCAACGAAAATCAATCATGGAACTGTGAGTGCAGTTAGCTGGACGAAAACCTGATTAATATAGCTTCATAATTTAAAACGCTGCGTTCAAATTTTGCAGCCAGTCGAGGAATGACGTGTTGGAGAATATGGATGCCAACCATCCAGGCAACTTGCAGTAACGAAAGGATATAATTTCATTACATTTCCGTTAACTCCCCCATCATGTTCCAAGTTAAGACGATTGCAGTCAGAGCATCGCGCAACCCATGGTTTCGCTTAGTTCGACCAAGAAGGCGGAGAGATTCTAGGCAGGCAAGCTCAATAAACTTACAAAATCATTTGAAGCAGTGGTTCCTACCGGGGAGGCGCCCCCCCACATGGGGGCGTCATGAAAATTCCAGGGGGGAGTGAGCCTTTACATGCTCTACAACATGGAAGTTTTTTAACG
>JGI24022J15233_10004144_pt1 | contig 14823 bp, 9 predicted proteins | sample Ectturendosymbi2_FD_15233 | JGI IMG/M metagenome (IMG submission 15233) | reverse complement strand
TTTGGTGTTTTATCGCCCCCTTAATGTCCCTTTGTTTTTTCACACCCTTGCCCATCAAAATCGCCCCCAAGATGGCGATTCCGCCCACTTTAAGAAACACTGGTCTAGCAGCTGATGGTATCTTCTTTCAAAGCCGTGATATAGCTTTTTGCGATAAACTTCAAATAGTTCAAGATCTGTCTCTAAATGCTCGTATTCCAAACCAACAATATTAAGATTTTCATCCAAGACTGCTTCTGGATCTTGAATCCAATCAAAACGCAGATTTCGTAGAACCCTAAAACACCGTTCATGTGCATCTGTCATTTTTATTCTTACTTTACTACAATTCTTCCTTAAAATTTTTCGGAAAAATAAAATAATAACTTCAAAGACTTACCAATAGATTCTCTTGTTCACAAACCTTTCTAATTGATATCTGGTGTTATCTGGTCTAGTGACTTTGTACTCCACTGTAAGTCACGTCTTTTCTATTCCTGGTTTCAGCATACAAGACTCTGTTCTGTCTTGGTCTCCTATCTTCTGTGCTAACTCATACCTCCAAGGGTATGTCAGGTTATTAGGTAAAGACACGAAAAGTTTTCAGTGGCTTCACTCTCTCCCCCATAAATAAAAAAAAGGCAAACGACGTGGCACCAATTTGTCAAAGGGATGCTTACCTCTATTTTTGAACAGTTCCTCTATAGCACTGGTTCATTTATGACAGGAACATGCTCAAGGCGCGCCCAAAATTACAATAAAGAAAATCAGACCCGCCCTTTGTCATTCGACTTTACGCTCAGTTTAACATGAAACAAATTTGCATTTACTCATGGTTTTATTAATATAACTTTAAGCACTGCGCTATTAATCTTCAATTACATTATAAAAATACTTTAATGTACACAGAGGTTCAGACACAAGTTCAATTCTTTCATGGAGGAAGAGAGCACACCACGTTGCCATAAATTCAATGGGCTCCAGTCTAACAGACTACCTGTAGACTGTATAATAAGTTTCCAGTGGGAAACTCCTTCTCAGCCAATGGGCTAGGGTAGCAAGACTCCAGTGAGAATCTTGCTGCTGCTCAGGCAATGGCCACGAGCAAGACTGACTCAAATGAGCAACCAGGCCACCGCTCGTCGATCTGGCGACGTATTTTTCTCGTCTCTTATTGGTTGGTTCTATCACATGACAAAGCGTCGCACCCAGCATATCTGCCAAAGCGCTGCATGACAAGGCGATCACGCACTCGCTGCGTGCTTACGTCAAGTCCAAAATCGAGGATACGCATCAGTGCGTATCATTTTTATCTGTTCAAATCGTGAATATTACTAACAAATCATGGTGGCTTACTAATGCGAATTATTTCTACAATGTTGTGGGTCACTCTCGTCCCTAATACAATTCATAAATAACTTTCAAATATATGTCTACTACATTCAATTGTAAACAATATCCACTTCTGTTTAGCCGAGTGTCTTAGTCTTCATTTTGTTCCAGCTCTATACATCTTAACGAAAGTTCATTTCTCTGTTAAACTTTGGTTTTCTCAGTGTTCCTCTGATTCACACTTGTCCACAACGAATGATATTAAACCTTAGGGTCTTCTTCTTAACTCAGAGGACTCTCAGTCATTGAAGTCATTTCTCTCAGTCATTGAAGTCACTTCTTGGCTATATTCCGAAGTCTGAAAATGCTTCATGTTGAGATTGCAACGTGAACTCAACATTCCTTCTCATCCTGTAGAATTGAGGATGTCGGGTATCTTGAAAAGTTTGCCATGGAATCGGTTGAAGATTCTGAAGGGGATTGGATGATCTTCCTCAATTTTTCATCACAGACACATCCATGATGAAGTAAACATTTACCAACGCAGATTACTTTCGTATAGGGGAGGCTTTTATATCTCTTCTCCATATGAAAATCTCAATCAGTGTTGGAAAATGGTAAAGTTGTAATTGGTAAACTTCTGAGGTACTCAGAACTTAGGACACCAGGAGAAGATGCAAAATCGTACAAAAACCACTTCTGGACTTCGTACGTTAATGAGTGCAGTCTTCAGGAAAGTTATTGTCAAACTCGCATTCATATACAGAATATATGAAACTTATTAAGACAAGATAAAGTACAAAAATATTTTTTGCAAAAACCTCCTTTTATTGATAAAATTCGTAGGTCTTCTACCAAAAGATCGCAAACAAAAGTAACTGTATATCGTACTTCAAGTTCATATTTGTTTATTGATTTATGGGATTGAAGGTCTGTCCTCCAAATTCAAAATTTTATATGAATTAATTGGTTCTGTTCTAATGCTGTGTCTAAAAAACAACATTTTATTTATCAAAACCTTAAGTCAATACTTTCGGAATGATCATTTTATTGATTTGTCAAATATCATGATACACTGATTAGGTCTATAAGTCATCATCAGTATATTATGAACTTGTTTTTTACTTTGTGAGGAAAGAGATTTTTATGAAATGAAGTTTCCATTAGATCTCCTTGATCACCAATTTCCCTATCTAGGATCTTCTGGTGGTTGAAATATCTGGAAAGCCTCTAAAAAAATTTATTTTTGTGTATTCCACTAGTTATGTTCACCACAATGTCCTCTTCTACATTAATGTCACTATACGAATATGCATTTATTTATATAAATTAAGTTTGCTGAAAGGATTGCTAACTTCCCCTACAAGGGACTTTGTTTTAAAACACCACGTTGGAAAGCATTTCAAAGAAATGTTGTTATATTGAAGTTGAAAACCTCTCTTATTGTTTTGGATAGTTGTGATCATGTATTTGTGATCACGTTTTTCATGAACCATGATAATAAATATTTTTTAAACTAACTTTAATATGATATTGCTCTAATTTATAAAAGAACAATTATTAGAAGATATGATAAACAATAATGGAAAATCAAATAATAGTCAAATAATTCTGTGTACAATAGCATACATTTTAGCTTTTTTGTTATCTGGGCAAGGGCATATAAAGATCCAATTACTGTACTGTGCCTTTTGGTATTAGAACCCTATCTAGAACTGCTTTCTTAGTAAAATATAAGGTTATACCATTGCCCACACCGACATGAAATATCTCGATCATTCCAGAGTATTGTCTAGTTGGTAAAAATTGGAATAGCATTTTATTTTGTTCTATAAGAGTTATTCTTGGTAATCTTAAAGATATTTTTGTCTTATAATCTGGAATAGAATCAGTGTTAGCCGAATGGTGGGTTTTATATAAAGATAGTTCCATTCTGAAACAGAAAGGACATCTTAAAATAAAACATCGATTATGTTCTTCCCAAACAATAGATAAAGGATCGTTAATTCGAAAAGAAAATTGACTGGCACTATGCGCTTGCATTTTAAGTACTGTACACTAGAAATGGCACGGGCCGCTAACAGTCCAGTCTTCGGGCTGCCCGCTAGAGGCTTTGAAACAGTCCGCTAGCAATTTGTTAGCGATGACGTCATTCAGGGCCGCTACGGGCCGCTGCAGTCTGCTCGCTGAAAATTTTTGTTTTTTTGCAAAGTTTCAAAACCTAGCAACGAATTTTTTTGCTGCTGTTCTCTACATTTTAACGTTCTGCCAACGTTTCTTTTCACTTGTTTCCACGCAAAAACGGTGATATAAAATATGTGTTCGTGGGTTGTGCGTAAAGTAGTTAAAATTAAAGATCAACGTTAGGTTGTCAGCCGAGATCTGTCTGCCTCTGAATCTGTCTGCGCGTAATGAGCATGCTTTACATTTCGTGCGAAATCTCGAGATCCCGAAAAGTGTTGCTCGAAATTTTGACAGATATGGAATCTGTATTGTATGAAATACCAAAGATGGTGATATAAAATATGTGTTCGTGGGTTGTGCGTGAATTGGTTAAAATTAAAGATCAATGTTAGGTTGTCAGCCGAGATCTGTCTGCCTCAGAGGCTGTCTGCGCGTAATGAGCATGCTTTACATTTCGTACAAAATCTCTTGATTCGAAAAAGTGTTGTTCGAAATTTTGAAAGATATGGAATCTGTATGAAATACCAAAGACGGTAATATAAAATATGTGTTCGTGGGTTGTGCGGAAAATTGTGTAAAATTGGGGTAAAAACGGTTGATTTTACGTTTTATGGGCCATGCTTATGCTGTTGTTATCTTGTTTTGGAAGTGTGTTCTGCATTTCAGTGTGATTTTTTCGTTGATAAAGGCTTCCAACCTTTCTGATATTGCTTTCCTGTCCATTGCAGTGAAAAATATTGTTTCTTTATCACCTCTTGACAACTTGAAAAAAATTTGACGAACCTCGCCTCCAATCGTAAGTGCGGTTGGGGAAAATGCGGCTAACTTCGCATTCACCGTGGTGTTTTAAGGCAGGGGTCACCAAACTTTTTTAAACTCAGAGTTGCTTCTTGGTACAGATTCATGCGTAGGGCTACCAGTTCGATACACAGACTTCTGAAATATAAATTTGCATAATTTGTCTTCACATGATGTTATCACTAGTAATAAAAATTCAAAATTAAAAAGTTTTTTTCATTATTTTCTTTTGGTTGTTCCTTCCGTTTTCGTTTTCTCTTTTTGTTTTATGTATGTGAATTTGTTCATTTATTGCAATCTTCCATTTAAGAAAAAAATAATAAAAATTAAAGATATTCATCATTGTAAAGAAACAGGTCGTCATATTTATGCTATTGTTAGAACAGGCCATGGGCAACCCACAACCACAGATGGTCTATACAGGGGACCTGGTTCCCACGGGAACCATGTTGGTGACCCCTGGTTTGGGTTTAGCATGTTACTAGCAAGTGTAGTGCAACCTAGGGGTTTAGCATGTTACTAGCAAGTGTAGTGCAACCTAGGGCACTCTTGTCATGTGTTAGTGTCATGTTACAGGCGACGGACAAATATGTTTTCAAAAGTGAAGGCCCCCTGGCACTGGCAGACCTAGCCACTGCCTTAAGACATCATGACTGGAAAAGTGTCCAAAGGGCAATGAACTGAAAACTTGTTGTTACTTTGCATCTGAGATTACTTTATAGGTAGTGTCTATTTTATTGCCAAGATGCTGGTGGCAACAGATTGGCTGGAGCTATTGTGCCGCCAGTCGAACATTCGGTCTCGTGGCATGACGCAATTTGAACAAAAGGTTAGTTTGGCACACAATCGCCGTGCTGCTCGTAGCGTAGCATTTATGCTTCATTTCTGGTATGCCATTGCTTTTTGGTTGGACTCTCACCTTGGCGACTTACCTTTTTTTTTATTTTTTCAAAAATGTAGAGTTAGCATTAGGGTTTAGTGTTAGTGTTACCGATAATGTTAGTGTTAGGGTTACAGTTTAGGGTTAGCGTTACTGTTAAGGTTAGCATTAGGTGAGGGCTACGGTTAGGGTTAAGGTTGCGTTTAGGGTTTACCTTTTATGTCTACTTCGTTTTTGCCAAGCCTGTTGGCGCCGCCATCTTGGCGGCAAAATAGAAACTGCCTACTTTATATTACGGACCACGGGCTGGTTCGGGCCAGAAAATAAGTTGTAGTTTAGCATAAACGGGCTGGGCGGTTTCTTGTTAGCTCCGGGCGGGCCAGGCTGCAAAAGTACTGGCCCGTGCCATCTCTACTGAAGACTCTCTACTCACCTTAGGACTCTCTTTTCTTTGGGATATGGCTTTGGAAGATGCAGGATTAGAATATCCAAGTGGTATGGGGTTATGCCCCATTCTTAATTTTTCCACTTCCAATCGTGGATCCGATTGAACAGGATCCCTAAAGGTATTTGAATCCTGGATTGATCTTTGGTATGGATGCTTTCTTGAGATTAGATATGATTTTCTGGTATGTATTGGATCTGGCGTCGTGTTCAGTTCTATTGCAGATTGTCGTTCATTGTCGAGATATTGTATATTATCTGTTATATTACGTTTTTCTTGTTCGCAATTGTCCAGCAAAATCTCCAGAAATTGACTTGGTGCAGCATTCATGTTCAATAACAATACTATTATATCTATTTGTTCTGAAATGACAAACATAATTTCATAACAAGAGTTATTGGAGTGTTCAAGTATCTCTTTCTACGTGGTTCTACTACAGCAAGAACATCATTAATGTATAATTTCATTCCTCTCAAGTCTCAAAAATAGATCTACATTTTTGACGACTTCCCAATCTTTTAGCAAGAAGATCTCTAAGCATGACCAAAGAAATTTCCCTACCTGATTATGCGAAAACTAGCGAGTGGCGAGTTCGCCAATTCCACACAACCATTTGCAGATTGGACAGACGTCATATGAAAATTTGATCATAGTCAAAATTTGGCTAGTTTTACTGTCTGTCTGTCGTGCATCACGGGCACACGTCAGGCATATTCAAACAAGTCCTAATGCAAAAGCATTATTTTTACAAAAATATTATAGAGGTCACATCTCCATCAAATAAGCTCATTACTGTGTTATTATTAAATTAAAGTTAGTCATTTGTAATAACGGTCCATTCCAATCGCACTCCTCCCCACTTCACACAACTTTTTGCTTTTCTCTCTTTTTAATAATGGTGGAAGTCGCCCTGTTGGCCAAAGCTCGCAATGTACAAATATTTAGCACGCGGTCGGGATTATTATTTTTTGCTTATGACCGCTCTATTCCAAAAGCATTTTCCACCCTCGCTGTCAAATGGAATAGTTTCTCCAAATGGGATCAGGATTTGGAAGGTCTACACCTTCTATAGTTACAAGTAGAAAGGTAGAAATCGTCAATATAGTGACTTAAAAGTATCCTATAGTTACAAGTAAGATACTTAGCTCACAAACAGTGGTCATCCTTATTGATGAATCCTGGGCAAATAATCAAATAGTATAATGTAAGCAATTTTCCTATAAAAAGTTAGTAAATATGATAGGAAGAATTTTACTTCTTCCTATATGTCTGGTGTACAGCATTTGTCATACTAACCTAGTTTGAATTATCATGCATTTTCATGCTCATACTGTACAATTTGGTGGTAAAATGCAAACAATATAAAACTCGGTTCACCATCATACTTTCCTCAAACTAGATAGCCACACAAAAACAACGCTAAATCGTTTACTGAATGCTGTCAAAAATAACATTTCAAACGACATACCCAACACATGTTCATAATTATCCAACTTTTGTGAATCCGTGACCTCTTTCTAAACACAAACGTCGGAAGTTATACAAGAATGACAAATAAGATATTTTTCTGATACTTGAGACTTCATAAAAATACAATCGTTAAGCACTAGCAATGGCCTATCTCTATTTATCAAATAGTTGTATTTAATTATTCCGCAATTTTCATACAGCTTGTTATTTATATATGACCTATAAATAGATTTCTTTTTTACTTGATCTAGTAATTTAAATAGACTGAAATGTGAATACATTTCTCACTCCCACTGTGTTAAAATAACCAAACGTGACGTGTAGTAAAACTGAGAACTGTGAAACACAACCTAGCGAGCTAGACAGACAGACAGACAGACAATGCTTGTTTATTTTACATGGCCAACCAAAAGATCCGGAGGTCATGAAAATCAGCTGACCATGGGTCAGTCATTATATGCTTACTCAGCTGTAACAGCAACGATACGCAAAGGACAGACGCAACTTTAGAAAATTGGCAATGGCAAAAGATAAAAATATTGATTGATGGTAAACTGATGCTTCAAGAAAAAGGCAACAACAACAAAGACCAAATACTTACAGAACATCCAATACACAGAACATTTACAAGGCACGTAGCATATATCAAGACCACAAAGATTAAGTTTGTTAATCAATATCAAGAAGGTATTTTTTGACCTGTGTTCGAAAACTAGTGAAACCCAGTAGCTTGATATTCAATTTGCCACGCTTCTACTCCTCTATATTGAATTGATTTCGTTCCGATATTTGTGTTTACTGAGAAAGGTTATTCTTTTAGCTAAAGAATACCTCAGGAGTATAAATAAAACTTTGAACAATATGTAGTTACAATAAGTGATAATCTCAATGCTGAATGATATTGTATGAAACATAAGCAGAAAAGAGAGGAAAGGCGCAGTCCCTCCTATTTTCCAGGAAATAAGCTAACCCATATATCTGCTTAAGTTCGATCTAGGGCTTATGCAATTAGTATGTAGTTCAGATTCGAGACTTAAATGCTCTACATCAATTGCGGTGAGTAATCAAGAGAAGAATTATCTAAATGGTCGTTGCCCGCGAATGGCTAACATCTACCATATTTCATAAGTTCAAGTTTTAAACTAAGATCACAGAATATTTACTACGATTCAGCTATTCGTGCGGGGCTTCTACATTTAGGGCGCACAAAACTCAAAGTTTCATAGAAATAAATAAAGTCCCACAACTCACGGTTACAAAACATCAAGACATCAGTTCTGCTAGATTTAGTTGGTTTTAGTTTCATACATTTTTCCATACTGCCCCGAGCCCACCTTGGATTATGAAAAGCTTGAAAAAACAACAGGTAGAAAGAAATTGGTTCTCCTTATGACCATCGCCTGTATCGTAATTGTAAGTCCAAAAGAATATTGGTATCGTAAGATGATTACAAAAGATGTTACGGGAAATTTTCTGGAGTCAACAACTTGTCCTTATTCTTACTTGGAAATCTATCCCAAGTTGTGCAAAAAGGGAAATCAAATGAAATGACCGTTACTAAGTGTAAGCCAGTGGTAGAATATATATTAGAAGGTGATCGTTTGCACCCAATGTTTCTGAAACCTGTGAAATAAATCTCACCACAATCTTCACATAAAGAAGGTACATAAATCGTAGTAAACGCCTATTTACCAGTTTTGAAATTGAAAAGTCTGATGGTACTGTTCATGGTCAACAATTGAGGTTAACGCCGATTTCCCTGTAAGACCGAGATCCAACTTTTCATCCGGTGAATATGAACATTTACAATCAATCATTTCAAAACTCAAGGAGGAATGTACTTCTGAGGAAACAACGCTTGTCTTTTCTGCATTGCTGATAAGGTGAATCACTGAAAGATTCGGAGGGAATATGTTCAGAAAATCCAAATACAGGAATCGTGACGTATAACTGTTGGATTTGCTGGTCTGGATCTGTGACTAGGTCTATTATAATAAACTTTTAGGTTTTGCCAGTATGGATTCTCTTTCAATATTTTGATTGATAAAAGAACATACCAGGGAAGAAACTGAATAAGGTAGAGTTTTTCAAATCACCGGTAATAGTAAAAATTCTGCCCTCAAAAATTCTTTGAATAGAGTCTTGGGTACCAACTACAACTTTATAGCTTATTTTAAATGGATTGATGAGTTTTGAGTGGTACATTGAAGAACTTACGAGCTGTTGTACAATAAAGGATGTTAAACTGAATCCTTGTTTTGATTCTGTCGCATCATACTGCCGTTTCTGCAAGCGTTATCAAAAGTCTATTATTACTTAAATAATATGCTGACACTCTTGTCAGTTTTCCTAAAATATTCACTGAAAGTTATAGTTTACGATTAGACTCCCATTATCATTGCCAAGTGATTGTGTTCTTCCAAACTTTGGAAAGCAATTACGATTCTAGAAAGAAGATAAGAGAACTAATTTTTCTATTGTTTTCAGGTGTTTTAATGCAATGGCTAAATTTTTTACTTGACCCAATTAATCCATAAATATTTTACAGAAATCCAGTGGAAAACGCCACTAATCAAATGTAGGGGTAATGTGACATTACTATGTAATGCAACTATCGAGCAAATGAAATTGCTATCTTGAGAGGGTATGAAACTGGTGTTTAAAGACGAATAATTCCTCTTCAATTCTCATAAATCTAACACAGTCAGTTTTTACATACAAAGATAACATGGCAACTTTTCTAAAATTTAAAACAGAATGACAATCTTCGTCAAATTTCGACAATATGTAGTCCTATGCTTACTTTTGGACTGAAGACACCCAAGATTCATTATATGGGTACATTATTAAGATCTTCTCCTGTGTTTGGTCCCCTAAAGTGTAACTAATGAATTTATTTTTAACAAATACTCTGAATGTCATGAAATTATGAACCTCTTGGAGAATCCCGACCTGTACTTCTAGGCTGATAAAGGTCAAATTTCAAAAGTTTTGTCAAATATTAGGGTCAATCTATAACTCCCCTCAGCCACGGTCTATGCGTGCTTTATCTTATAAGCCTCTGTTTCCAACAGGTGGTCGTTTCTAAAAAGAAGTCTTTTGATGGCAAGCGCCCCATTGCCTTATTGGAAATTTACAAAGAATTTGTGATGGACTAAAAACTAAGGTAAACAACCCTTAATCTCTTTTCCAAAATGCACTAAAACGTTGGACACCAGCAGGGGTCACATTCAACGGTCAATGATTGCCAATGGGATGATATTATTAAATTAGAATAAAAAGTGACCAGCAGATTTTTAAGAACGCTATAAATTCATGACTCTACATAGATTTCACAAAAATGGGACTAATTTTAAAAAGACCCAAGTCTGAAATATATCAAAGCAAAGTAAGGTTCTCATTGTTATACCAAAATTGTCTGAATTTCGAAAAGCAAATTTTGTTAAAGAAAAACTTATATAAATCAGTTCGTGCTTATACTGGTGTTCAGGATCAACATTTTACTATGATTTAATCAAATTTGACAGTCAACAATCTCCCATGTTTCAATGGTATAAACTTCTCAGCAAAAGGACTTCAACAGAAATTTCGAGGGTGTTAGATTTCAAGTAAAGGGTCTAGTTTTCCTTGAAGATTTAATATGGTAAGGTTTTAGCCGTTAGTAACTCCAGTGTACATCTCACTATGTTATCGCTATTCAACCTACTGTTGGCTGTCAAAGTAGACAAAATCAAAACCACAAGGCTTTTGATTGTTTTGTACACGAGTATAATTGCAATACACATAAAGTAACCACAAAATACAAGTGAAATTTCAAACACGAATGGAATCAAAAACTCATGATAGTTGTTGTAGTCCTATCAAACAACCTTGTAGTAATTTAAATGCTGTTACATTTTTTATCTCAAAATCATGTGCATACTTACACAACGAGCCATTAGTAAACAAGAAATGGAACTTTCCAAAGCTCGTATCATTGTATTTGACAATCTGTTCATACTTCACACACGATGACTAAAGTCCAAATTGTGCCAGATTGACCAGAAAAATATTGAAAAAAATAATCTTTCAATATCTACTTGTGATACATTTTGAAAAATAAACAGTGAACAAATGAATGAAATTAGCTTCCTTAATAAGAGATGTTCACTGAAAAGCTTGTGGTGGACTGCAGCTTCACACAAGCTTGAATCTTTTGGGTAGATTATCAGCATTTTCCATAAGAAGAGTGCCTCTTTTTAGAAAATTGTACAATTCAATGCTTGAATAACGAATGGTACCATCTGAACAATCAGATTCTCTCAATGGTTTAGGTGATACGATGAGGTAGCACTCCACAGTCTCATGGGTAAAACAAGGTGACACTTTAGAACAGTACCAGGGTTCACTCTTCTGAGGTTTTAGTTCTGGATGATGTGTAAGATAGATGGTAATTTTTCGTTGTAAGTCTTCGTTTGTGGGTACTTTGAAACCCTTGAATACTGGATGATAAAACACTTCTACTTTTCATGTGGTCATAACTATTAAAAAGATAAATTTTGGTTTCTGAAAAAATACAACTTCTACCGGAGTCCACTCCTGTCCATCTTTTGATATCAGACACTTGGTAAACTATAAATTATTTTTAAAACAAATTTTAAATTCCCGTGTTTTTCTTTCCTAGAAGGGAAAGAAAAGAACTAAAGGTTAAAACTAACAGAAAGTGTTAAAATGAAATTTTGAAAAATAGGTTAGAAAATGGAACCGAAAAAAATGTACCATGACCGATCGGAGAGAAAAAGCTGGTACAAGTGGGAACAGACTGTTTTATTGGTCTTTTACAGCATCAGATTGAGAGAGCTGTTGGTCGTCAAGAAGCATCCCTGTGCCGTAGCAAAAGAGTCTTCTAAAAAACTTATATTCTAAAGCTGAGTAGTCCTAAATGCCAATGGTCTTGGGTGTTGCAAGACTACAAAGGTACGAGAGGGAAATATTTTATTTCTTTGATAAAACCAATAGATTTTGACTGAGGTGTTCCTTGGAGGTACAGTTGAAAGTTCCTGGCGATATTGATGAATTGCTTTGTGTATACCTGTGATGGGACTAATTATATGATGGCTCACCGCCAAAACAGTGCTGTTACAATATCTTTTGTTCCAATTCGGCATTGGTATACTGTACAGCCATTTTTACTTTATTTATCCTGGTTTCTCCTGAAACATAACATGAAATGTCTTTAAACATTACAATAGACAAGGTACAGTTTATGAATTATAACCTGTTCCCACGCATACCTACATCGTCCACAAGTTTACATCCGTCTCCAGGAATCGTTATTTTACAGTGGTTGACTTCAATTAACAACACAACAGGTTTTAAAGATAAATGAAGATAAATATACAACAACGTTTCCATAACTGTGTCAATTTTGTGCAGTACAGATCTGCTACCAGTCAGACTTGTAAAAGCATATTCTTAACATCTAACATGTTTGGGGTATCTAGGGTATGGTCAAAATAATTACATTTTCAAAGTCAGTAACATACACGCAATCTGAATAGGTGTAGACATTCCCATATAATATCTCAAATAATTTTGGTAAATAGTTTTCTGCTTTAATATCACCTTGAAATTTTTGATCTGCAACTAGCCGTAAATTTTAGAGTACAGTTTTAACGAAGTGATACAATTTTGACACGATATATTTGTTTCATTTGGATCAACACCAATTAGTACACGTCTCTTCAAGTTGTGATTTAGTTTTTGATATGACCTTGGACTTTAACAACTGCTAGTTGACTAACAAATTTTTTAAATAGTTTTTTCCTGAAATAAACGAACAGAATAGTATGCAGATAACAAACAAAAGTAATAAAAACCTTTACTATCTTAAAAAGTTCCTCACAATTATATCACGCCTTCACAATCTCATAAGTCGTTAGCAAGGTTTCAATCTGTAATAGTGACATCTTGCTTAAGTACTGCAAGTAGGTTTTAGAATTTAACATTCTGTCTGAGTCACAGTTATAGTAAATTGATTAAAATTTCTGTCAACGAGTAACTGTCTTCTTGGATTGGTCTATTAAAAAGCACTTCCCACATCATTTCAATCTGCCAACGCCAATGTCTTTGATTGATCAGACTCAGTAATGGTCCATATCGCCGAATATTTCCTCGAAATTTCCCAGATAGTCTCTGTATAAGTATAAAAAACAATAGTGGATCCTCCTCAAAAACAGTCCAGTCTATCCCTAAAGTTTGTAATCTGTCTTGTAAAACTTCCACTGGACTTCGAGACCAAGTAAAATGAATTGAATTCAATGTCTGGAGCACTTGAGCAACGCTGTCTTCTCGCTGTAAAACGTGTTCTGTTTCAGTAAACTATTTGACTTCATCATTTACATTACTTTCAGCCATTGCCAATTTCAAGTTATCTAAGTTTCCAAAACATAAGTATATCACAAAATATTACCTTTATCTTGGCATTTACTTTAATCCCTCCATTAAAATCATTCATGTCTACTACAATGCGAATCAGTTTAAGAAATAATGGCGAGTACCAGATTGTTTTTATCATTTTATCATAGCTAATTTACACAATTTGATTCATCTAAAGTTTCTATTTACCACTACTCTCAAGGTGACCAATCGGGCACATATCGAAAATCAAATACACTTGCAAAGTCAATTATTATGTGATTATGCCATTACAAGGACAAGTACACTCTACTACCAACATTTTACAAATGGTATGTACATAAATCGGACGTGAAATGTAAACACAAAAATATATGTCTACAATGACTGTTACTTCATATTACCCGCGTAGAGCGCTGCTTTGCTCGTTTTGCTGGAATCAATTAGATATCTACTCACTTTTAACTGTATTCTCACATAATGCCATTAATGACAGTACTCATTTACAAGTCGATCATGGTATAGATAAACCCATAATTGTTTTCTTACAATGGACTATTTATCAAATATTCCCAAAACCAATTAACTTGCCAACAATGAAAGCTAAGATTTATAAATTCAAGAGGTAAACAACAGAATTGAAAGGAATCTCGAAAACTACCATACAATTTTCACTTGGACACGAAAATAACACTGGGTTGTCAGCTAAAATGTCTAAATCTAAATTATTCTCCTAAGGATGAGCTTTCAACACAATTTATGGAACACTGACTTCAACCAAAGCTCACACTTCTGATTACTTGTAAAGCACAGGCTTATCAGTTAATAAACTTTTTGCTTCAAAGTCCGATACAACTCTTAACTTCAGCTTTAGTGCAACTTCATGTCTTGCAAACAATTCAAAACGATATCATTAAACTCAAATCAGCTAAAGCAGCTTCACCATCTTGACAAGCTGGATCCACTTGATCACCAATATCCCTTCTAGTTTACCGGTCGATTAATATTTTCAACCATTCATAAGTGTTTTCATCTATCTACGTATTTACAAAAAATTCCCAAAGCCACATAACTTGCCAGCGAAAGTTTTTGATATTTACATACTGAAGAAGTGGACAATACACCGGAAATGAACACTGAAATTCTTTACACAATTTCTGCTTAAACTCTGTAAAAAATATGGGATTGTTTTCTAAAATGTCCAGCTCTAAACCTTTGGCCTGCAAATCAGTCTGAACCATCTAGATAGATAGATAGATTTATTTGGCGGTACTGAATTAATTGCGATAAATGTACTCGCTAAAACAGAAGAAAACGCCGGGGCACCGAAAAAACACAG
>JGI24022J15233_10004142_pt1 | contig 14825 bp, 9 predicted proteins | sample Ectturendosymbi2_FD_15233 | JGI IMG/M metagenome (IMG submission 15233) | reverse complement strand
TTTTTTTAAAAAAAAAAAAAAAAAAAAAAAATGAAGTCAATTCGGTCATTGTGTCCGAACATATAGACTCGTGAACGCTGTTATCGCTAATTTTAATAGAAACATAAGACAAATGACCAGAACATCTCAGCAAAAAACAGGCTGGAGGTTATATCAAGTCTAAACACGTGTTCTTGTCCAATAAATATCTTTGATTTCTGGCATAATCAGCATAACATCAAAGATGGCTCAGATAACTCGGAGTTTGCAATACTTTATGATTTAATGGCCATATTTGCAGTTTGCCATATTTTACTGCATCACTAGAAGAACTATTTTTACTGTTGTTAATCGTGTTAAAACAAAAACACCCTTGCTAAAACCAAGACTGTTAAGGCAAATGCAAAACAAGCATTGTCAGGAAGCCAGCAAAGCAAGCGGCTACTATATAGCTTACCTAAGCCTGAAAAGTGAGAGATGTCAACAATGGAGTATGTTATCAGCATTATTGGTTAATATAAAATGTTTTGAGCAACAGAAAAGTGATACAATTGTTAATTTTAACGTTGCAGACACAAATTTAAAAAAGGAATTATAAGTAAATCAGTATTGTAACAACCGTTTTGCCTCATATATTTGCGTTCATGTGTCTTTCGGCATTTCTGTTTTTTTTTGGTAGACAAATGGTGTTTTTTCTTGAGCAATCTGGGTTTATTACAAATTACAGAATGGGAACCCTGGTAGGGGGCATACAATCAAGCAGTTGTCTCGGGCATCACCGGACCTCTGCACGCCACTGCACATATCAAAGATGATGTTGAAACAAGATTGGTGTGGTGTCACACTGATTCTTATATTTTTCATAAATTTTAGCTTAGATGAAATGATTTTTTGCCTTTTGCAAGATTCTAGAGACCGCGAAAGATTGTTAATACTGCTTCTGACTGACATTTTACCTTTTGTGGAAAGGTCATTGTTTTGAAACAAGTGAAATAGGGTATTCGAGGAATCGTCCTGCCGTGTTGTGCCTTAATAACTCTGCAAGGATTCTGACTGCACTTATGAATATCCAAGTGTCGAAGTACCTCTGTGGTTCCTCGAAACTTGTCTTGAAAAAATGAGAATTTAACAGCTGCGTGTGTGAGAGACCACAGTAGAGCCAAGATTTGTTTCGTGTAGAAATGTAACTTTGTTGCAACGTTTGTTGTCACGTATTGGGACACAGACAGCGTAACATTTAAATATGCAAGTATATGATGTTAGAAAACTACATTTTCAGGCAAATCTCTGCGAAGTTTTGCTGAAGACAAAAGCAAAACTATTGTGGAGACTTAGTTTTAGGATGGGTGGTTTTGTAAAAGACTGCCTTTAAGATTTCAATCAAAACTTTGGAGAAGTATTGACTTAGCTATTTATTGACCTATAGAAAGGGTTCCCAACTTTTCTCTGACCATGTACCTCGTCAGCATTTCGACAGATGAGCATGTATCCCTAAATTTTCTTACAGCAAAATGGCGGAGTAAAATAACAAAAAAACACTGAATTTTTAATAGAACTTTCAGATTTTCAGAACTATGAAGGTAGACCCCGTTTTTCGTTTCAAAGTTGATTTATTGTTGCTGTACAATAAATGTACCCCTTCAGATAGGCAAATGCACCCCTTCAGATAGGCAAATGTACCCCAGGTTGGGAACTGCTGGCCTATAGCTCAANGTCTAGCAGAATTATTATTTTATACATGTGCAAACAAGCTATTCTTTTGATTAACAGAAGTATCAATTAACAGCCTATCAGTATTAAACTGTCGGCCAATCCTGAATGTTGACATAACGTATTGCCAAGTTCGTGACTTTTCCTTGTAACAGTAGATGCCGTTATATGTGATTACGCTGTACGTTTGTCAAAGTTTGGAATGCTGATCATGTTGCTGAATTATGGTACCGTGTGTCCAGTAACATATTTAAGTATATTAATTTGAAAACCATCTGCAAGGATAAAGCAAAGCCTGATCAGTGTTGCTTCAAAAACACCTCTGATAAACAATATTGGGAATCTGTATTTACAAAACTTCACTTCTTCATCTACCTGGTGACAATATTGGTTTCACACCATGGTGTCCCCACACATTTTACAACAAAATTTTGCCCATGCGTGAAATGGTATTTGTAGGGAAAACTGTTTAGAGATTCACCCCTTCCCACCATAAAAATTATTTTGCCAGTATTGCCTGCAGCGAACAGTATGCTTCATTCTATTGTAACACAATCTCACTTGGACACCTTCAGTTCTAGAAGAGCTAAGGCTGTAATCACTTGTGCTTTAAACTTAAATCAGACATTTCTAAAAGTATGTAACAAAACAGACTACATTTTCTGCAGCCCTGTGCCTAATTTCATCATGCCTTACTTTTTCGAATGTGGTGATCGGTCCCTCTGTCGCCGATTTTTGAACCAATTGCTGACTTGTAAAATGCTTAGTCCTGTGATTTGGGCCAACTGTCGCTTGTCGTCCGGAGTCGGGTATTTGTTCTTCTTGTAACATTCTTTCAACGCATTTCGCGAGCGTTCTTTGAAGCAGTAAACCATTTCCTCCCCGTCCCAGATTGTTCGAGGCAGCGGTTTTTTCCTCCGGATGCGATATTTGTCAACCGCTCCCAAAGGTCTGCCTCGTGATTTTTCAGCTTCAGCATAGTGGGCACCATACCACAGAGATTGCATAAGCTGTAAAAAGAATACGCTGTGCGGAAAGATCGTATTCTATACTGTGACACAAATGCTAGCAGATAATCATGATGAACTAAAAGCTTTTTACAAGTGAGAGCAACACTCTAAAATCCGGAATTGTTATGAATTGCATTTAATGTGGTGAATTTTTTAAAGTCCAAGGTCATCTAGAAACACTGGATTCAAATGAAACAACACTTGTGTCCATTTCATGTCTTGTTGACAAACGCACCAGACAACACTGTAAAAGTGTATATTTTTAAAAAAGAACCCGGTTTACATTTATTGCCCTGACAGACTAAACCCCTGCTGTATCAGACACTGAAACATTTCTGCTTCGCATTAAGCGTAGTTACTAGGATTTGTTTTGAAAGGAAGACAAACATTACTGTCATTTACAGAAGCGTCAACTTTTGTAGTACGCTGCAAAATTTTGTTTTTCAGAGTTTAAACTGGAAAAGAAGTGACATATCGCAGGAGCTCTTATTCAAACAACGCATTATTTATCAATGCGTTACATTTCGTAAAAAATAAAAGTAACTGGCGAGGTTCTGCACTTTGTTTCTTCCTTCAAACATTGCGGTAAGTGCAGCTCCAGGTCAAACAAACCTCAAAAGTGGCATTTGTTCAAGCGCAAGAACAAAGGGATACTCATCATGTAAAATCAAATTTGGTGCATAAACACAGGATGTTTACCAAGTCAATAAAACATGATTGAACTGAAAAAGAGTTTGCAAGCCAGTTGTTTGAACTCAGTCCGTAGTTTGTACCCACTGAAAAACAAGAAACGCTTTACCTATTCGCTTCGAACGTATTATATATTACGGCAAAAAGGGTGTGGAATGTACTTGGTTTGACAGCAAAAATAAATAGTGGGTTGACCTTAACTTTGTTTAAATTGAGCTTAAGATTGAGTAAGAGTTTAAATATCTGGGAAAGGGTTGCTTTTTCGGCAGGAGCACTACAGTATGTCCGCTTTCAGATGAGAATGAGATGGAAGCGGACAGCAAATACTCAAAGCTACCTGTTTGCGAAATAGCAAAGTGTGGGTTGTTCCTGTTTTTTTTATTTTATCACTTAGGTTTCAGTCAGCACTCTTTGTATCGCTTGTTCAATGCGAGTTTGATCTTAGTAGGAGCTGCTGAGGTTTAGCGCGCATATGCAAGTTTTATCATTAATTGCAGCATTGCATTTAGACAACCTACGCGGCTAAAACACTGTTTAAGTTCATTAAAAATATTTAAGAGGAAAGGGGCACACAATTAAGTAAGTCATGCTAGGACTTGCTACCATTTAAACTTTTGGAGGTTGCGGTCTTATCTAGATGTAGTGCCAGTTAAAAACTAGATTCACGCGAAATAGAATATTTTTTCGGTAGTTTGGCTGGCACCGTTTGCATATAGCATCGCTTTTTCATGATAAAACTGCTTTTTCGTGGGGATTGTCAGTTTGAAGTGTTACCTGACATAGGTTTTCAAGTAACCTTTCTAACATACTTCTAGGGTCAAAACTTGATACCTACTTTATGGTTTGAAGAATGGAAGGTATGGCTTTCCAATAAGCGATACAGTTCTTGGAAACGCTGCCGCTTGAAGGCAACAAGCGATCTAGCTTTTAATATGTTTTCGTCTGACCCATAGAGCAAGTGCTTCGGAACGGAGTCTATGAACTCTGTCAGGCGGTCAATCTGTTTTCTTTGCAGAAGATCATGGCACACACAGGAAATCTGGGAAAACAGTATTTTTACAGGCATGATCAGCCAGGATTCTACAACTATGCACAAATTTCACTAAGAATTTGGAAACGTGAAGAAAACTGAACTATATTGAGGAAAGCTTATCAAAAAAAAAAATAGCAAAATAATNACTTGGTACAGTACTACAAATCTACAACGGACACAGGAAAAACCACAGATGATGAAATGTAACACTCCTTAAATTGCAAAGCACCTGCATTGCAATATGCAATACCACCGTACATTTACAAAAAAGCAATAACAAAGATGTGTATGTCCATCGACTATCTTTTTAGCAAACTCAAAATAGGTTTACGCTTGTAAGTTATTTGGCAAACGCTTTGAAAAAATTAAAAAATATTGGCGTTGTTGCAGGTTTGCGATCAACTATCACATGGAACTGCTTCTGCTGAGGCTCAAAGTCAAGTATCACTGAGATGGATAAGGTTTGACAAAAGAATACGCGAGTTGCAAAAGCTTCAATGAACTCCAATGAATTTTGTTGTTTTACGACATGTTTTCGCAAATAGGGCTATACAGCTTATATACACACCACATCTTCTACAGGTGACATCTATTGTTTATGATGAGTAGATCCGCAGACTCAGTCATTGGCTAAATGTAAAACAAGCGGTCGATCGCCAAACCGTCATAACCTGTTCTATAGTGAAGATGTACGTTTTGCCTGAATCGTTTGCTTTTCCATTCTCTCTTTGCGACAGCTCATTCGCAAGGTTGGCCCCTGACAAGCTGTTGTTGTTACTGACGTTTCGAGACTGGTTTGACAAACCGGATACAGAAGCCGATCTGCAGCTTTGCTCGCTTTCGTCTTCAAGGGTTTTAGCAATAAAATCCACCGAAACGTTGTAGCTGCTACCGTACACGCCGCTGTCAACGGAATCGCTACTTCTGATCAAAGGATAATCGCTGTCACCAGAGCTGGGGCCCGAATTTGTGGCAGATATCGGGGCTGCTAGGGCTGACATACCAAGATCTTTCGTCTCTCCATTTACATCCAAAAGGTACTGATCTTCCGTAAGTGGGGAATATACTGGCTTTTACACCTCTTGAAACTGATTTTTCGGTTTGAAAAAGGACAGTGCCAAAATATCTTACCACATTTAGGTAAACAATTTCTAATTCTTCCTTCCATAAAAAAACAAATAATGAATAAACGTTAGAACGGCTTTATGTAACATGCGAAACCTGTGAATGCGACGCTGAGACTCGGGACAAATGAAGTAAATGAATTGATACATGTGACAATACGACATTCTAAGTACATTGGGTTTGCGATTTTTAATATCACGATAATTGACATCCAACTGCTCTAAAACCTTTTTATTTTCAACATTAGTGGTTGAACAACGTTTTAAACTATTCAATGACTTGCTGTTTTGCCTGCTTGTTACGTGCATCTAAACCCACAAGCGAACGCGAAAGAGTTGATAAGAGTCACGATACGNCTCCAGCGGAGGAGGGGAAAAAAGGCTAATATTCAATTGTTTCCTGATAGGATCGAATTTCTGAAGCTACGTGGCTGCTGCAATACAGACAGTGATGTACAGGCGCTTTGCTTATTTCATGTGTACCGTGTTGTTGCAGATTTTCCTGATAAGTAGCAGCTGATGCTTGCCTGTTTTGTAAACTGCTACTTGTTTTTCAGGATGCTGTACGCTTTCAATCAAGCGCTATTCCCACGTTTGTACTCATCAGACTACGTCGGCACTCCAAACATCCTCTTTTTGTCCTTTCAATAGATTATTACAAATTTTCACTGCTTTCATTAGTTCTCCAAGCAGGAAAGAAACACGTTATTTACCAAGTGTTGATTTCCTTTGCCAGAGCGCGCACTCAGTGGGTGGTACACAATCAGTTTATTATGTGGCTGTTGATCAAACTTGTGCGCTGAAGTGTTTTCCACCAATGAGTTAGCGCAGGGGTGGACAAACTACGGCCCGCGAGACCATTTCATGCGGCACGCCGGCACTTGCAGAAACTCCTACGCATGTAGAATTTTATGAAACATTTACTATTTTTCTAAAAACATGGAATTTTATGAAAACATTTTATGTTTGAGTTCTAACTATAACTGTATAAATAGCATTGAACGTACCGAATGTGAAATATAGAAATTGTTTGTAATATGAATTTGTGGTTATTTAAACACTGAATAAATTTTCCTACTTTGTAATGAAAGTGTGCGACCCTCGGCTGCAACATTTTTTAAACATGTGGCCCTCCGCGCAAAAAGTTTGCCCATCCCTGAGTTAGCGAGTTCAGGTGCAGGGATCTTTCAGGCGCAGGGATCTTGCAAGCGTTTGACTTCGCTTTGCAAACAAAAGGTGCAACCAAGAAATTTTTCACTAACTCCTTCAGAATATTTAGAAGGTGGATTGGCATGCTCTTCCTTATGCCTGGTATGAATTGCAGTGGTGCAGGTTCAACGTTTTTGTTGTAACCACTCTGACTCAAGGATCAAAATCAGCGTTGATCCAGCTTGTTTGTTGCTATGTAAACTACTAGAAACAAAAATTAAAGACAATAAATAGTTTGCTGACATGCTATCAATCAAAAAGCGATTGCGGTTATTTAGAGTTTTAACTAAAAAAGTAGACACAAACCTGTTTACCAAAAGAAAGGTATCAGTTCCGTTGTTAGCTGCTTTCGCCACCTAGCAATGGATATTAAACGTGGAAAAACCTATACACGTACTTCATTGGCACACATCTGAATATAAAAGTATCTGCAAGGCGTTACGTTTGGGTTTCAGTATGACGCATAGACTATTTAAACTTGCAGGTATACACAGGAAAGGCTTGTCCATGGAAATGTCATTCCTATGGGAATCCCATGGGAAACGTCCCATTGTCATACTTAGACTATACTTCCGAATTTTAAAGTCAATAAATTTTGTCGTTTTGCATGTCTCTTTGTACATGTGGTCCTATTTAGTAGATACTAAACCTGAACTTCATAAATTTAATAGTTTTAATTGTATTGTATTCCATATTAATATTATAATAATGTAATGGGAATCCCACGGGATGGGACAGGCATAAATTGCTATGGGATGGGAATGGGACAGATAAATATGTCCCATCGACAACCCTGGGTATACAACATATAACGACTTAAAAAGTTTTAAATGCGAACAATACAAAAATTTTGTCACTGGCTGCATTCGCTGCATGCTACTGAAGTTAAAATAAGATGCACTGTTTTGATATACGCAAGGAAAAAGTGTGTTTAAGAACCACTTTCTCGCCATACCTTAATAGCCCACTGGTAATATAAACAAAGTTAAACAAAGTTAAATTTCAGCAAAACTTATCTTGTCATTATAAAGTTTGTTCCCAAAAGCCAGTTCTTTAATCTGTCAGCTTGAATGCTTTACTGCCCCTTGCTTTGAAAGATTTTTAAATGTAACTTGTGCCTGATTTTATTTAAAAAATTTTGAGTCTAGTGTTTCTATAAATAGCCTACCTCTTTGTGCAGAAAATGCTGCATTTTCTGTTTCATATAAACTTTGTTTACAATGGCTTTCAAATGTTGTTTTGCCGCATCAAAACATACAAATGTAACCTGAATCATTTCAAAGAAGTTCACATACCCACATACACACAAACGAAGCTACAAACGAAATAACGTGTGTTAAGTACGCAAATGAATTTAAATTAGTGCTTAACGCTTGGTGTTCCTGAAATGAACTACTTGCAGTGCAGAGTATTTTTTTTAAATCAAACAGTTTTTGGTGTGTGCTATCAGTACAGGATGATCTCCAAAAAAGTTTCCGTGTGTTGTAGAGACCATTTTCACAGGGATTTTGAAATATAAAATGCGATTTATGGAAACCAGCAACTGAAGAAAGTGCTACAAGAGGTGGTACTAATTTTTACAGCAAACACAAAGGAGCTGCTTTGTGTCTATAGGTTGACAATTTACGACTCGGGGTCTGTTAAACGGATTAATATCGGTACGATGCTAATTCGAGGTTCCGCAAGCACTGCGTAGTGCTTTGGGAATTAAAAGACACTTGCAGTATACATCTGACCTGTTGGCCCAGATTTCGTGTTTCGTTTTATTCGTGTTTCGTTCAAGATTATCATTGACGTTCTACATATTTCTACCGCACACAGTAAAGGGTAAACTGCAAAACAATTACAGTAAGTCATGGAGCAAAACCTTGGGAATTTTATGTAAAGTCCAGAGATGTAGTGTGCGATATAAACTTCGATACCGACATCTGGTTAAATCTTTGAAACAAAGACCGAGATTTCATCAAAAAATCCGAGACCGAGACTCGAGACTTGAAATTCGAGACCGAAGGAGAGACTTGAACATTTTTGGATTATGCCAAAAGTTTTTAAAAATTTTCATAAAATGTTATCACCACTTCAAAGTTAAAATTTTTTCGAATTTCTGACATTTTTGCAGAATCTTTTCGAATTTCTGACATTTTCCTACCTGCTTTATTTGTTTCTTAGCTACAGATACAGCAAACAAAAAACATGTTGAATCACAGACGTTTTACTAAGCCATGTTTTTGCAGCATTGAAAGCTTCAAGGCAATAGGCTTGTGACCTGCAGCTTTCGAGGCCGCGACCGAGACGGCGCCTGAAACCCCCGAGGCCGAGACTCGAAAAGTTGAGTCTCGAGACTCCGTCACTGGTAAGGTCATTTGAAAGTTAAAACACAAAATATTTACACAATTCATACAGATATTTTAGGGGGAATGTCAGCATTGTGCGGCAAAGTTTCCTTTTTAGTTTTATTTATCGATAAACATATACATGAAATTCGTGAACGTTTTGGCACACACTTTTAGAAAATTAATTAGGTACTTTCTTCACTAACAATTTCCTGTGTTATTACCAGCATTTTGCATGGTTTTGCTGGAAACCTTGCTTTTCCCAAAAGTAGTTGGAACGATTAAAAACTTCTCTTCCTCTTCCCTGATTTTGATTGATGTATACACATTTCTCTTCCCTGATTGGAAATTCCTCTTCCCTGATTGATATATACACAATTTTTTCTATCCTTGAATTTGTTTTAGGTTTGTTTTAACCATTATTCTACAAGCAAGCAGTGGTGCAGCCAGCCCAAAATCTTTTGGGGGACAAATCTTTTGACTTAAGGCGACCAGCAGTATTTTGTTTGGGGCACCACCTCGCAAAGCGGAAAATGACAAGATATGCTAGAAATTTTTTTGGGGGATGGCCCCCTTATCCCACCTGGCTACGCCTATGCAAAGAAGCACAATCAGCTGAATTCACAGTTTTTATCAGATAGAAAACGCACACTTTGTATAAACATAGAATTAATGAAACCAAACACCGATGCGAACACCGATCAGATGCAGAACAGTGAGTGGTGTTTTTCTCTTGGAGAGCTTCAAACATAAATAGTGCTTGATACAAAAGGTATCGTATTTCATTTGAAGAAGAATAACGGCAGCAACAGGAGACAAAGTACAGTAAACAACCTAAGGTTGCCAGACGTCATTGAGCGCCAAGAACTGTCCTTGAATTTGCTATCAAAACTCATTATGTCCTTGATTCTTGAAAAATATCTTGTTGTCCTTGAAAATTCTTGAATGGTTAAATTGTTCATTTTTGAAATACTGATTACATTGAACATTCAAGAATCAAGAATAAACAATGTAAATGAACAGAACAATGTGCAGATTTGGTCCATCTTTAAACAGTTGTGAAAAAAAAAGTAAACGATTCAAGAACGGTTGTGTCGTCATAATACGTTTTGTTTAGTTTTCAATTTACTACATGGTTCGCTTAGCCTGACTTGCCCATACGTCAAAGCTTGTTGAAAGGGTGAAAGTAGCCATGGACGTCGAATAATTTTTCCAGGAGGGAACAACGTGGACATTTGGCTTTTGTTTTTTAGGTTGCTGACGTTGCAATGCAAATAGATGTTCACAAAACGCTTTACTGTTTCCACACCAAAGAAAATGTCCCATGGAAGCACGTGCTCCATTCGCATCTATTTTGAAATCTTTTTCAAGTGGAGCTGTATACGGGTTTGCCACAAAGGTGTACTTTCTATCATCCATTACAGCTTTTGCTGAATTGGCGCATAAATGTCGTTTTCATTGTGAACTACACACAAGTGTGTAAGAAATGGATTTGAATTATCAACAACTACGTTTGCGGTTCTCTTGTTAGTCTGTGCTGGTTGAACTAAACTCTCTTCTGAAATCTTTTGTCCGAATCGTTTTTTACACTTGGCTATCAGAAATGCTTTTTTTTATAAACTGCCTAATATCATTTTTACGAGCACTTTCTACATATCAATCATAATTTAAAAACAATCAACTACCAGATCAACATTAGCGGTGAAAAAGCAAGAAACTTAGACACTCTCGCGAAACTGTTTCAAACAATGAGAAATAGACCTGTAACTTAACACGACTATCGAACTTGCTAAAATTAGAACACCACCCAGGCGAAAAAACTGAGCAGATGAATTATAAAAACTCGCCACAGCCTTTGCACTTTGTACTTGCTCAGAAGCCAGAACTAAGCGATTTAAGACGTATTCCCACAATCGTTTTATAGCGGTATTTCTAAAAAGCCACGTATAATTTAATACGGCGTGAAAATAAGCCTGCATAAGCGTAGCTTGATTAAGTTATTCACTCAGGCCCATTGGTGACACTCACAATCTGACACTATATTGGATTTTTCAAACTTGTGGAAACGGAAGCATTGCTACAGATTCACTCCTGCTTCTTTTCACAAAGTTTAAAACAACGTGTCTTACCATTATCAGCATTCACTGTCTCGCTGTATCACCTGCCAAAGATGTTTGAGGTCAACAACCACATCCGGAAAAATGCAGTAACGATCGTAACTTGAAGTGAACCTTTGAAGATTCGTTGCCATGTTATTGTTAAGCAACAAAGAGCAACAGTAGAACAATGCGCTCCAAGTTTCGCAACGTGAGTCTGCAGGCGAAAGAGTGGACATGAGTTAACTGCAAGCTCAGTGGACATGAGAAACTGCAAGGGGGTCTGCCCCCCCTGCGACAGGCCCGTAGCCAGGCCTTAAGATTTGGGAGTGAAAAGTACATTTTTAAGGGGGCAAGATTTTTTATCATTGTGTTTTAATAAAGCTTTTAAAGACCCCAAAACTTTGGGGGCACAAAAAATGGGGGTCACTGACGAATGCTACCCCCGTGGCTATGGGCTTGCCCTGCGGAAGCCCGTGAAAGTAGCTCACCGTGACTCTTTGAAAAACAAACTGTCCTTGAAAAAATTTCCAGTGATCTGGCAACCCTACTAGGCTACTACCATGTGACCACTCGCATCGAAAAAGTTTTAGACGAATCTGATTCGATTTGGTCCCGATGGTTTTGTGACTCGAATAGGCTCATGACTCAACAAATGTGACTCAGCCACATAAATTCTCATAGGACAATCTATTGCTTGTTTCAAGCAGATACATGTGCATGGTGTTGATGCCAAAATTAATACTCACCAAGTCACAAATTCTGGTCGAGTGACAAGTGTCTACATACGACTCTTTAATTTTTGTCGCCAATAATGTTGAGTCGTTCATATCTATTTTTAGTAATGCATCAATATTTCTGGGAAATATCGCATGGGTTTGGTTCAATCAGAGATGAGCGAACTGCCATATTTTACGATCCAGATCCAGTCCTGAATTCTTAAATCGTAATACAAGTACAACTATAGTCCTAAAAATTTATGAAATGCAAGTCCAAGTCCAAATAAAATGCAAAAAATTAGCAAAATACAGGTGTTCAACAACAAAAATGGCGCGTTTTTTCCATTTACTGAGTCCAAAACCGCTCCTGATCCTTAGTTTTTAAAGCGATATACAGAGCGGATCCAATCCAAATAAAAAAAAATTTTTAAAGTCCTGATCTTGTCCATTCCAATGCTCATCTTTGGATTCAATTTCCCCAGATATTTTTTCAACTTCCAGTAAATTTTATGTCGACAACGTTAGTTTCAATGCTGCATTACAGACATCACATCATTCTTTGAGACTGCAAGTTAGTTTAATTCAACCCATGTGGCAGTCTGACTGGCAGAAATAACACGGATTTGGATTTAAATCTGTAGGATTTTCAGCTTTTTGATGGATTTGGATTTTAAAAATTCTGTTTAACTGGATTTGAACGGATTTGATAATCTTGTTTTGAACTTCTACAAAATTTAAAATTCGCTTCGGAACTATAGATTGCTGCATTTAACCAGTGTGTTTGCTTCAGCGGAGTTTTTCACATCCATTGAAACTGTACATCGCGTGCTTGCATTTAGACTTTAGAGCATTGACATACTATCCAGTGATGCAAGGTACAAGCCTGCACTCTTGCGTATCGCGGCAACTAAGTAGGAATTCGTGTGAATTATCATTGATTCAGTCCCTTTTCTTGATCCATAATCCTTGTAGTACAGTGTTTTATATTGTGTAGCCCAGTGCTAATGATTCGCATTGTGTTGTATACAGTACCTGGTAAAGGCTAGTGATAATAGATCCATTAATGTGTTTCAGTTAGCGGCTAGAATTCTCATTATGTCGACCTTTGTATGAAAAGAATGGTACATACAAACCTTTCAGCAACGAACTAACAGTTTCACACAGTGTTATGCATGGTTCATTGGTCCTGAACCAGGTTCATGGGTCCAAACGCATGGGAACCCTTAATCCACTTGAGTGACGAATGAAATAATTCATGTAACTTTTAGTTATTTTGCTTCTAGTTATTTTGCTCCGTAAATTCCCACAAAGCATTCCACAGTCCTAAGACACCAACTGCAAAAAATTGAACAAAAACATTGCAGCATGTTGTAGCAATGTTCGATATATTAAAAAGTGGCTCGTAGGTGCCGACTTTCCCTTAGTTTTTTGTTGAAACCCACGGAAAGAGACCATTGCCCAGTGGTTGACTTCACATAACACTAAGGTCTTGCGTCTCAGAGTACAGGTTAAAATCTGAATTTCTCCGGCATTGCCTTTGGAGTTGTTTGCACTTCAAGAACCCAGAAACAGAATGAATTCAACGAATCTCGATTTCTCTGGCTCTGAGGTCATTGCCGGTATCCCGGTTGCTTCATTATGAATTTTATGTCAGTCGTTTGTCCTGGTCTTACGACAAGGTTTTCCAGTTTCTCTATAAAATGTCACTTTTGATTTCCTCTGTTTTGTTATTTTGGGTCTAAACTAGGGTTGCGCAGTCGGAGCCGGCGTCGTAAGAAGTTAAAGGTTTTTTGGTGGAGTCGGAGTCGAATCCCTAACAACACTGGAAGTCGGATTTTTTTGTCCAACGCCGACTCCAGATGTCCAATTGGATAATTTTTTACATCACACTCCTAAATTGGGAATTCCTGTTGAAATGGTACAATTTCATTTGAAGGTCCTATTGAAAAAAGATATCTTGCTCTGCACCACGATTTCCATTGATTTTAACAGCCAAATTTCATGCCCTTTATGCTAAGTTGTCGGAAATTTAGAAAGGTCGGAGTTGGAGTCGGACATTTTACCTCCGACTTCGCAACCCTGGTCTTAACCAGGGGTGTAGTGATGAAAAAAGAGGTGTGGGAACGCCGTTCCCACACCAAATATAAAGGAAGACTGCACCAAATAGTTCAAATAAAATGAGTATTCGCCTGCTAGTATTTCAATTCTGGATCTTCCTGCTTCACTGCCGACTTTTGACTGGCAGTGCGATTCTGCGTATCGCTAGAACATCTGTGAGATCCCAGCCATCATTTAATGTATTCTTTTGCAAAAAGGAGTGGAAACATCGTTCTCACCCCACTGCACCCCTGGTCTTAACCTGTCCTTGTACCAAACTCAGTTTTCTTTTTATCATTTAGGCCTATGTGGTTGCGCTCAACCTTTCTCAGGAAACGGTTGACGCATATGCCTAATTCAGTTTGAACTAAATTTTAAAAAGAATTAAAATACATTTATTTAATTTTATCGACGGCCTCAGGTTGTGCACCCTTGGCATAGAGCCTATGTAGGGTTGCCAGATGCATTTGTAAAAATACCGGCCATTTTGATTTGTCGACAGTGACAGATCTAAGCTAGCTGTGTCGTATTTCGTAAGCGGCACAGGGAAAGCAGAGTTAAGCCACAATTAATCCTTTGCCTGTATTTTGGCTGGCTCATTACATTTCGGTATGAGCATGACGCGAAAATCGCACCAAGGATTGCGTCAACAGCAGCAAATAAACTTCGCTGAAAGAACTGTCCTGAAAGATTCACTACAAGAGTCATCATTATTTAAGAAAATCGATGTTAGTTCTTTTTGAAGTTACGGCAAATTATTTATTTTCAAAATACCGGCTTCAGGCACTGATTTTCAAAATACCGGCCTTTTACCGGCCTCTGCTA
>JGI24022J15233_10004138_pt1 | contig 14832 bp, 9 predicted proteins | sample Ectturendosymbi2_FD_15233 | JGI IMG/M metagenome (IMG submission 15233) | reverse complement strand
CTATGACAACTGCCACCTAGAACAATCGCCACCCAGGACAACTGCCACACGGACAACTGCCACCTAGGACAATTACCACCTAGGACAACTGTCACCTAGGACAACTGCCACCTCTATAACGGCCACCCGAAAAACTGCCACCAGGAAAACTGTCACCAAGAAAAATGCTAGCCGGTGTCAAGCGAAATTTCTGACTTCACGCCATGTGCGCATGCACAGAGTAATACTCTACAAATCAAATACGCTGAGAACCTTATTATTAGGGCTCAGGGTTTAGTGTTTTGGTACGTGCTTCGGGTTAGATTTGGGTTAGGGTAAGAAAAATAAATATAATTGAGATCTAAGACTAAGTCCAACATTTTTCACAGTGGTTACAGTTATTCTCGTACTATAGTTTGTTGTGGGTATCTGACACCTAACCAAAAGGTTTTAATTTATACAAGACAAATCAACAAAGTTATTGTTAAACGTTATTCCTTTACTCTGAGAAGCAAAATAGCTGACAAAAAATAATAGGTCAGAAATTACGCAGAGGTCAGAAATTTCGCTTGACACCGGAAACTGTCACCTAAGGTATATTGAGTTCTTTGCACTTGTGATTACAGCCATTTAAACTTTACAAGGATCTAGTGCAGGGGTTCCCACCCTGGGGTACATGTACCCCTAGGGATACATTTGCCTATCTGAAGGGGTACATTTGAGGTTAGCAATAGGAGGGAGAATATATTTATATATTATCTATTTCTAAATGTTTATACATATAACTTTGAGACATAAAAACGGAGTCTACGTTTATAATTCTAACAATCTAAAAGTTCTAATAATAATTCAGTGGATTTTTGTTATTTTACTCAGCGTTTTCGTCATCAGAACGTTTAGGGCTACATGCTCATCTGTCGAAATGGTGAAGGTCAGAGAAAGGTTAGGAACCCCTGATCTAGTGTATAACAAAACGTTTCTTCATCTTCTGACCACTTTAAAGAAACGTGATTTCAACTTTAAACGTTTTGGGTGGATAATATCGTGTCGGTGTCATTGCATCTTCACATACATTCTTAAGTCAGTACAAAACAATTTTTATGGGCAGTTTAAAAAATTTTCACAGTAAACTCTCTTATCGACATTATCACATCGCATTCATTTCACGCACTCATCAAACGCGTTGCTTGCGTTCATTTTACCTTCTGTGCATTTGTTTACGTTAGCTTTTGATATGTGAGTTACATGACAGCAATAGCAACTCACTTTTTGCTGCACTGTGGTGAAGAAATATTATCGTAGCCTAAAGGTTCTTAGTCGCTGTGCCGCGAGAACGCCTATACGGGCCCCAAAGGCGATATACCAAACTGATTTTGATAGGTTGTGTGTGATGCGTAAAACGCATTATCTTGTGTGGAAGTTGTCCGGATGGCACAGGGGTGTAGTGCTAAAAAGAAGTGTGGGAACGCACCTGAAAACTAGTCATTTTCCGTAGAACTTCAAACTCATTTTCAAATCAGTTCTTAATAATGATTTATTCTTTTTCATTTCACTACAAACGAATGCATGAAAAAAGTGTGGGAATTTGTTCCCTGGATTTTTAATTTGACATTTTCCCATCAAATATTTAACAAGTAAAGATTGTCTTTGAAATTTCGCCACTTTTGGTCCTCCTGCAAAACATTTGTGGCTAACCCTGGAAAATCTACTTTTGGCCCTTTCCTGGAAAAAATCTTTCGACGCCCATGCACATTAGTAAACAAATAATTGCTTGATTGGATACAATTTTGGTAAACCATTTGTTACAAGAAATGTCAGTAACTTTACAGGACCTCTTTGGCTGAGCCAAAGTGAGCGACAGTGTCATGAGATTGAAATTTTCCAAAGCGTCAAGAAATCGTTGACGAAGTTCAGGTCCATGTGTTTTTCACTCAACGCAAACTTATGCTTGCGTAGACACTTGACAGCCACTCCACCGAGTAATGGCAGTGGTGCATAATTGAGAAATAGCGGAGAAGGTTGTCAGAGAGGAAAACAGCTGATCATCTTTACAATTTTCATACTGTTTCGGAAGGTAAAAGTTTACGTTTATATGAGACAGAATCTATTCGCACATATGCGCGAAGTAACAGTTGGTTACGAAAAAGAGCAGATGGCATGCATACTTCAGAAGTTAATCAAATCTTACGAATTTCACTATGTCTATACTGTACTTTGTAAATAGCTGTTTGGCAAAGGAAAACCTCCGGTAAATGACTTAATTATTACAGTTTGCTTTGAATAAAATCTTTTCAAGCGAATTGTCACGCTTGGTTCAAGTACGTAGAAATGAAAAATAACGCACGTTGTGTTCCGTAATTGCTCCCAATAATAGGGTCGCCGGATGCGTTTTGTAAAAATACCGGCCATTTTTTTAACAGTGACAGATGTAGGCTGCATTCGTAAGCGCAAATTCAATAGCACGGAATTGTCGAATAACATTTTTTGAAAATAACGCTTTTTTGACAATGCATTTGTTTTTTGTGTTATTTTCTTTACAATTTCATGAATCTTCCACATGGTTGGTTTGATAATGTTTTAAACAGTGTATAAACGTACGCTTTGTGAGCATAATTTATATAGCCATATGCTAAGCATTAGCAATATAACCTACTTTAAATGAAAAACGATAATTGCAGTGTTTAATGTGAACGGAGGTGTTTTCTTAAACTCTAAAAAATAATGCACTTAATATAATTCCAATTTTACCTGCTGTATATCAATTTCTGAAGTGAATATCTTTCGATACAATTTGATGGTATTTACTTTTCTACGGTAGTATTGCCTGTATGAACACCATAACACAATTAAGAATTTCTTGCGTGCTGCATTTCAATTCAGTTTGCAACAATTCATTGATTGATTCGCTGGCCCTTGCTTGAGTCAGGTACAGTTTGCTGACGAAATAATGTGTCTGTTCAATGCAGCTCGCGTGACTGTGAAAAGTTCGCTTGTTTCTTTAATGTCACTGTCATCCTGTCCATTTCTATGATTTTCCTGCATTCTGTCTGCAATAGCCTACGGTTGTAGTTTAGTCAACAATTCCACCTACGCCGGTTACCCGGTTAATAATTGCCAAAATAATTGCTCAATCATACAGATCACGTTTAGGATGACTAACAAATTGCCTTTATGTGAGTTTTGTTGAAGGAACTGACAAGGCTCACTACTAAAGTCACTATAATTTGAGAACTCTGCGTTAGTTCTTTCTGCAGTTACTGCAAATCACTTATTTTCAAATTATCGGCATCAGGAACTGCATGGTTTTTAAAATATCGGTTTCTTACTTGCTTCTTCTAAATTAGCAGCAAAATACATGTCAGGCCGGTGAAATACCGGCCATTTGGCAACCCTACCCAATAATCACCATTCGCAATACTATTACGATATGCATTTGGAATGAGAACCCGTTGCCATTCTTTTACCAGAGCAATGTTTCTCACAATTTCAAGGCTTATATGAATAAGTACAGAGCGATTTTCGAAAACTGCCTGAAGCTGCCTAACAGCATCAGAGGCAATGCGAGGTGGTAGCGAAAAGTGTGCAAGATACATTCAGTCAGTAGCATAGAAGATGTGAGAATAGCCAAAGGCTGCTGTAATGTTTTTCGCACCTGCGGTAGAAAAGGGTTTATTTCTTCCCCGAAAAAATCGTTATTGGATTGATGAGTGGTTCCCAAACTTTTTCTGATCGCGTACCATTTGTGGAACCCGTACTGTCATCGCGCACCACCTTGTTCCAGGAAAACGCATTCTGCCAAAGATCATTTGCTCAAAAGTTTGCCCAACCAGACTTAACACAAATTCTGCATGAAAAGAATGGCTGTGAGAAATTATAATGATTCCTTACAAAACCAATAGGGGAAGTACGCAAAAGTGCAGGAATTTATTACCAGGACCCGATCAGTAAAAACAAAAACTGTGAATTATCATTTTGTGTAGCAAAACAGAAATTGGCTTACTCGCGTACCACCTGGAAGGCCTTCGTGCACAACTAGTGGTACTCCTACCACAATTTGTGAACCACTGTTTTAAACAAAGTCTCATTCATTGTTACATATATTTATTGATTTTCAAATTTCGCGTTCGGGTTGTTGTATTTTCCTATACTTTTTTCTCATGCATACACTTCAATCATTTATTCTCGGATCTTTACGAGTTTTTCGAAACAGATACGATCACGCAACAGTCATGATTCAAGTCACTGGCTCTCAAACTTTCATGAGTCGTGGCCCCCTTCTAAATTTATCCGGAGAATAGTTAATATATCGTGACACTTGGGTTATGAATATCACGGCAAAGCTACCTAGTGAAGGCCTCTGCTCGTGGCCCCCAGAGAACCGCTCCGTGGCCCTCAGGGGGGTCGAACGCCCCGTTTGAGAAACCCTGTTCTACGTAAAGATTGTGAAACAATAACACCAAAAAGATGTCGTAAAATATGAAGAACTACAGTGAAGTTTTTGATTAACCAGCTTCACTGTAAATATAAAACTCACGATCATGCAATTTCAAAGCTGCCTTGGGTTTACTTCTAAAATTCCAATTTCCCGACAGTTTTTCAGAGTTGCGTTTACGTAATTATGCCTAAGTGTCTCGTGTTCTTTCTTCCGGAAGCATGTACTTGACGTCATGACTCCTCCCAAATCTTATCAGAAGGTGTGTATCGAGTAGGCAATTTATTTGCTTGCCTTGTTGCCCACGGTTGCTCAAGAGAGCTCAAAACACACCCACCGAAATCCGTTAAATATTGCGCGGCGTATGCGTCGATTATAGGGGAGAGCCTGAAACATTGTGTTGAGCCTCGTACAGTCAAGTGTTGAAGGTTCTTCACACGACCACAGTTTTATCTGTCGGATCATTGTTTGGGTGATGTCCTCTGAGCTTTTGGCTTTCACCCTGACTCACGAGAAAGCAACGGAAGGTTTAACTCGAGGAGTGTCGTCACATCACTCGATGGCGCATTTTGGGTGTAGCAGCAAGGACATTATGGCGCTGGGGAGCTCATGTTTCAAATTCAGATTTATTCTTTAACAAACGTTTTAACAAAAAAACAAGAAAAATTTCAACAAATATATTCAAAAACTGCTTAATCCGTCGGAAACAAGTTAAGCAACACGGTTTGCTCGTAAAAAAACTTTTTATGAGGAAAAAGGCTATAGGGAGTCAAAGTTTGTTATCTATGTCAGACTTTTTACACATATTTGCTTACTATCCAAACTACTTACTTGCGTTTTAAAGCAAACGGAATATCGACATACACATTTGTTAATGAAGCAGAAATACACCACAATACAAGATTTTAATGTTACTCGAAAGGCAGTGGTGGGTTTAGGGTGTGGAAATCTGACACGATTTCTCACCAAACGATCTGGGCCCTCTTTTCCCCCAAACCACTCATATATATATTTTAATCTGTNTTTTGGCAAACCCTTTTCTCACTAACACATCGAGCAGTAAGTCTGTAGATCAATGNTTTTCAACCTTTTTCGTGCAGCCACCCATTTTGCAACCCAATTTAACCTTATCNCCCCCTACCGAAAATTTCCAATCAGGTATATGTAATGCAGTTTTGTTTGCACAATGTAAAATCACAATGACTAAAAAATAACGTACGATATTAACGATATACCGGGTAACTGTCTTGAACAAAGACGCATTTACCGCTGTTAAATTCATGCACATGGCAGCATCAGTGAGAGAGACCCGTGCTGTATCAAAATCACTCCATAGCATAACTCATTGAAAATTAGAATACCTCCCAAGTGAAGGTGCTAAGATACAAGATTTTCAAAAGCATTTGGAGGCAAAATTAACGGCAGTGCAGTTGAACAAAGTGGTTTTGAAGTTTGCTCACAGAATTGCATAAACTTTTTCTCAAGGTAAAGTAGTCCTCAATGTCGCACTGGCATAAGCCCGGAAGGCCATACTTGTAATTATCTACATCAGCTTGTTGTAATCGGATTACCGGTATTCTGCCTTCACTCCTCCTTCACGAAAAACCAATTAGCTGAAGCTTTTCTTGCTTACATTGCACGTTAGACGTTTACAACCACGTTTCACACATCGATTATGTAATCACTGGTTTGACGACAAGTGGGATTGTTCGTCTTCGCAAATTGCCGTAATTAGATAATGCTACATGCATTGTAGGCACTAATTTTTGCATTACTTGTGGCCGCGACTGTTGATATCATATTTGCACAACGTCTGGTTCGTAACAACGTTCTAGCAAACCGCGATATGAGAACGAACTGATTTTGGCAAGAGTTTAGGCTACTCCTCAACGTTTCAAAAATGAAAAACAATATTGGACAAGTACTGTAAAGGTGAAAAGAACGAGAAATAATTTTTGGTGAGCTGATCTGGATAGAATAGGTTATATTTGTCCATTTTTGCATGCAGCCATGGGTCAAACTAAAAATTCAAGTAACTAGTCTCCACAAAGATGACACAAGCGAATCAATCGAGCAAGCTTTTAAAAAAATCGGTTTCACGTAACACTACGCATCGTCAGTCCTTACATCTGCAAGCAATGCTAACAGATGAAACGCTGAAAGGCTAAAGCAAAAGCAGAGAAAGCAAACAAGCTCAAGGCTAAAATGAATAAATCAAAACACAATTTGCGGCAAGTACAAACTGAAAAATACGTCGTTCCTAATTAATTGCTTTCACTTCACTGGAACTAAAAAAATACCTGAAGCCAATTATGGAGCAATGCAACAGATCCACATTGAAGGAAACAGGCCGTTCGCTGTGACTCACTGAGCGTTGGTAGAATGCGTTGAGTAGGATTGCATTCGTAAAGTGGGCAGCCCACTCCGGGGAGCGCCTTTCAAAATAAATGCTAAACGCTGTGAACGAAGTTAACAAAATTGCTAGCACGCTGGGTAGTGAAAAAGATAAAAGCAAGTCGATTAACATGAAAAAAACGGTGCACGAAATATTTCACACGAGGGAGGATCATGCTTTCAATTATTATTTGTGCTCTAAGTTTGTCAAACCATTTATCTTCACAGACGTCCAGAGAGTGAAAACTGTGGGTTTTCTAATAAAGCAACTGTGTAATCTTCGTGTATAGGTGGTTTATTTATGGTATCATGAAACACTGAATAGTGCTGCGATAAGGCCAGTTGGTCTTTGTCATCTTTATCATCTGGTTTGTTCCAATTACTTCGTTCCGAGTTTTTGTTTTTCATTCCAGCTGGAAAAAGTTTTCAGGGAAAAGAAAAGCTGCAGATAGGTTTTACAAGATCATAATTTTTGCACAGCAATTCAAGTGGTTTTGTGGTTAATTTTGAACGTTTCCTTCACTCCAAACCCACTCTTACGTCAACAGCTAAGCCCTGAGGGTAGCAGCAAAGAAAAAATCAAGACGATGTTGATGCTTCACCAAAAGCATATTTAAACGCGATGGAACAGCACTTTTGTCACTTACTTCCAAGAACGTTTGAAAACTGATTTTCTTTCTGCGATCGGGAACAAACCCAAACCGTTTTTTTCCAAACAACCTGAACGATGATCTCGTTGGGAAAAGCAACAATAGCAGGTTTCGTGGCTTTGGCGTCAATTTTCACCATCGTCGCCCTAGCAACGGAATTTTGGATGGAGGTAAGGCGTTGCCGCAAGCTGGAACTTTTCAGGCATTCTAAGGGTTTTTGTTAAAAGATGAAATTTCAACGCTGTTTACGCTTTGTAAATTACTGATAAGAAGCCCACAAAATTATTCAAATATTTATCCCTGCTGTATTGGAAAAATCTTTGTAATAAGAGTTTCAACGTCCAAGTTCTGCACTTTTGCAATAACTTCGTTTATAAGCACGGGCAATCGAGCATCTGCTACGTTTACAATGTAATGTGATTCTATATGCTTTTGTGGAAAGATAGTAAAATTTCAGTTATACTGAAAACAGTTTCTTAAACAAGTTTGGTATTTAAATTTTATCCCGGAAAACGTTTTATGTTTGTTTGTTAGTTTTCATCAGCAATTGTTTTCTGACAATAAATCCAAACAAATGTTTAGCAAAGGTCCTGAACACAATTTACAACCTTTGGTTTTACAGGGTTGTTTCGACATTGGCCAGTATCTTCATGTTTTACAAACGCTAACGTTTCATGCGTTCAATGATACCGAAGCAGCAGAAATATACGAAGGAGCCCTAAGCCACATCAAAGGCCCAATGACCTGCTTTTCATCAGGATTGTTTAGATTTCATATCGAATCGAGCAATTTCACAAGAGCGTTTCCTCGTGAGTATATCGTTTAACTTAAAAGTAATTTTGTTTCAACTTCTTAATACAAATGGAGTTGATTATCAACTATGAAACAATGTGAAACCTATCGCAGAACTCACCAAACCTGTCCGATAATGCAGAAATACTTTGAAAAGGCGTGGAAAATATTAATTGTCAGTCTATGAAATTAGACCTGGGTGAAATCTTTGTCGGCAAACTTTACAAACTTGTTTGCTACGTCTATGTAGCACCTGTCGAACAATAATAAAAAGATGAAACGCACGCGAAAACTCTACTCATTGCGTTATATCGCATCTTCAGCACATGATGTACTCGCAAGGAGATCCCACAACAAATTGGTGCAGCTTGCGGTATTGCACAGGAAAATATAAAACACTGCTTTGCTTTGCAGATGACGAAGTATTAATCTTCCTTCATGCCACCTCAGCACTTCTGATCATTTCGCTTGTGATTGGTGCCGTGGGGGCAATTCTCTGTGTTATTGGGTCTCACTTGGACCCTCGGGGAAGCTCTGGAAGAACAAAGTTTATGGGTGGCATGATTGCCATTGCGTTTGGTGGTAAGGTTGCTTTTTCATTATGCAGAGTAATGATTGCGTTTGTGTAAATATTTGTAAATATTTTATAATCTGAATTTATGCCTTCACGGAAAATCTGCTTTGACTAAAAGAAATCGTAGCCATAGTATATCTGCTGAAATAAAGCTCAAGTAGCTCTGAAGAATTGATAAAACTTACTTAAGATTTTTTCGTGAACTCGGCGTTAAATACGGTGGCAATATAGGTCTTTGTCAAATGCTACATGGTTTTCACTGCGCTGGTATTCCTGGCGAAATGAAAACGAGCTTGGTGGGTGATTGATGTGTTGATAAGCGTTTCACTACAAAATGTTTTGCAAAAGAAGCATGTTACGGTGCTTCTTTTCAAATTTGAAGGACATTTGAGCAGAAAAAAACGTTGCGATAGAATGAGATTATTCCACGAAGATAAAGATATTGCAAGCCAAAAATAAATTACAATCAAGGCATGACACTGATTCTGTTAATTAAAACGCAACGTGTCTTCATATGGTTTCAAAAACTACCGCCACATATTTGGCTTGCGCATCATTAAACCCGCTAAAAACTTGTGTTCCAGCACGAGGCTCTTGCGATTTTAAGTGCAGTTATTGAGTAAGAAAAACATGAAAAAGCTGTTAGTTCAAAATTAAACATTTTTTCATAACATCATCTGAGGCGATTATTTTCATTTCCCAGCAATCTGCTTGTTCGTCGGCATGGTTGTGTTCACTGTCCTGATGAAGCCGGCGACCGAAGACCACCCGATGCTCTTTTTCAATCAGTTCAGCCGTGCGGTAATGAATCTTAGAAGGCACAGAAGGAGTTTCATCGATCTGGAAGATCTTCTGTTTCAACTCGAGGAAGAAGCGGTGGTGCGATTTGCATATTCTTTCTATTTGGGTTGGATGTCGTGCTTGGTGATGTTTCTGGTGACGGCGTTCAACTGCGTCATCTTGTGCCGAAAAAAACACGAAGATGTGTCAAATATAATTTTGAAGTGAATTACAACAATTAGCATGAGCCACGTTCAAACGCTTTCTGGTGTGAAATGGAATTTCAACTGCTTTCCTTGCAAAAGAAATATGACAGGTGTAAAAGAAACTGAGAAATGTCATGTGCTATTTCGATCACATTTTTGTATTTCACAACTTGTGGAAAACGTTTTTGTGTGTTTTTCGAAAAAGTTAAAGCAATTGCTTCAATCAACGCTTACAAATTGATTTTAGTTGAAAGAAAAAGCTCAAGTCAGATCTTCAAAGAGGACGTAAATTGTCTGTTCAGTTACAATTATAATCCTTTCATCTCATATTGAGGCTTACCAATATGGCATTCAAAGAAAATCACATGTAATTTATCCAACTCTTACGCAAACAACTGATTTTGGGTTGAAACAAAAGTTTCAACCCAAAATCAGTTATGCCCTAACTAATGGACAATGTTTTGTTGGAAATTTTTCGATATTTTTTGATTAAATTGGTAGGATTATAAGGATTCTGTTTGAACAACCATTTGCAATTTTTTTAAACCTTTTTAGGTTTCGCAAGCGCCAAAGTATTTGCACCAATTAGCGCCATTATTTTCGGCTATAACTCCACAGACAATTGAGTTAGAGAGCTGTTCAAACCCTCTTAAGATGCGGAAAGCCGTGTAGTTTCGATTAAAAACACCAAGGTATGGTCTAAAAGCAACAATCAATTAATTAATCGCCTAGGGGCTTATTAATATTTTGGTTATAAATTCCTAACCACTAACGCTTGAAGGTCAATGAAAGGGTCTAAATATGCTTATGTTCAAAACTTCCCAATATTAAAAAAATTTAAGCCTTAAGACAGGGTTTCTTAACCTGGGGTGCTAGCACCCCTAGGGGAGCTGAAATCAATTTCAGGGGGTGCTGGGTAAGGTCACATATGTGGCGGTCAAAGGTAAAAGGAATATGATATACTGCACTTGTCTTTACTTTTATCCTTATAGTAACCAGGTGTTAGCCAATGGTAGGGGGTGCTGGACTGCTTAGGCCTCACCAAAAGGGGTGCTGAGGTAGAAAAAGGTTACGTAACGCTGCCTTCAGACTTTCCGCATCTTTAGAGGGTGTGAACAGCTCTCTAACTCAATCTGCTGCCCAGTTATGGCCGAACAAAATCTTGCCCAAATTGGGAAAATGCGGGACTTGAAGTCTTGTCTTTGTAAATTGTATTTTTCAGCTCTCTTTTGCAGATTTGACATTCGCAAAAATAAAAATTTAGCGAGGCATCTTTTTGCTTTTGTAGTCAAACTTAGTGTGTTGTTTGCTTATGACTATAACTGAACTGAATTGCGCATGTACCTAATGATGAATTACCGTATAATTTTGCGAAACGTGTGCTTCGCCTGCAGTGCGTTTTACTTAATTTGCACAGAAAAGGAAAAATGATTGTAAATGGAAATCAGGAACGGTGGCCATATATTTCCTTAATGAAACATTTTCGCTGTTGTATATGGCATTAAATGCCTAAAATTTCCAAAGATAAGCTGTATAGCTTTTTACCTGTATGTACTTTGAAGGTGTTACTCTGTCGAAAGTAACTTTATCGACAAATATTGTTTGCAATGGATTGTATTTTATTTTTGACCGAGGAGTTTGACAAAACTTTGAAAAAATATCTAAGTAAATTGTATTCGAAGTTCCAACGCTTTTTGTAATGAAAATCTTTTTACTAAATTGTACATAAAAGAAACCATGTTCATTTCCTTCCGAATAGTTATTTCAACAGCGTGTACATTAACATGCGATTCTTTCAATTTGCTTGGTTGAAGATTTTTTAACATTGGTGCTTCTTTGTACTTTCTGTAAATACCACTTTTAACGCAGTTTTTTAAATGAAGGTGACTGTTCATAACGTTTTTATTAATAAAACATCAAGCTACGTGTACTTAATTTTTGTCTGTACAGTCATTCAGTCATTTTCTTACATTTTGCAACAAGTATGGCATTTCTATTCCTTTTTTCAAAATCAAGAGGTCTTCCAAGTTTTCTTCGATGTACTTTGTCCAAAATCGTTTCGGAATTATTTTGTATTGTTTATGCATTCATTTTCGCACCTCCTTTTCCTGTGAAGAGGATCCGGTGGGCAGCAGCCCCAGGAAGGCTCTAAACACATTACGGTTTCCAACAACCGGTGATAGTTCTGCTGGATCCAAAGTCCACACCAAGGCGGGCATAATCCAGTTCGGAGATGTAATCATGTGACCTAGTTCTTGTTAGACCGAGCTGCTTTCCCGTGGGTGTAGGCAGCAGGACTTACCTCGCCAATTTTTCCTGAGGGATTCTGGTCACGCGAACGAACCATAATTCCTGTATTTTCGTTGCTCATGCGGTTGTGCAAGTTTCCCAAGTTTTACTTCATTTTCAAAATTTGCCGTTTTTTGTTACTTTCCTTCGTTTACTGGCTAGAAATGTATAACCGGTCTGTAGTTGTCTGAGCTAGCGGATAGGATTATAGGGGTAGCCAAGGGGAGATCCAAGGGGCCATGCCCCCAAAAATGTCTAGCATATCTTGTCGTTTTGTGCTTTGAGAAGCGGTGTTCCAAACAAAATACGGTTTCTTGACAAAATATTTGGCTCCTACCGAAATTTGGGCTAACTACACCACCGATAGGAATCCTGTAATTTTGCCTCAAAAACTAAATCTATTATTTCCTAACGTAGACGAGGACGATGGAGCAATGGGTTTTACGCATAAACACCAGTTCTACAGAAAATTGTACTCAATTCCCTCGAGTGAATCAAGTTTCGCATCAAATGGCGCGCACTTCACCTTATTTTTAAAGAAAAGCACTTCACCTTAGTTTTGAAGAAAACCTGTAGGTGTATGCTAAACATGGCATTAAGGTCAAAACCCACAATGAGAATATGACCAACANTACAGCGAGATCCCNAGCACCTGAAACAATTTTCCGTCATTACCAGCCAACAGGTTGCGATCGAGAGTCAATGAAGACATACACTGCGNCTTTTACAGTTCTTTCCTTCAAAAAACGCCTAAATTGGAAAGTAAATTTTGTCACAGGTCCCAACAGCGTCAACGGGATGATCTCGTGACATCACACCGCCAAAAATTTTTCAAGCACCATTACACCAATTTTAAAGAGCCAATGCATCCTTTTCAAGGACCGCAAAGTCATTTTTGTGGCTTGGACTTTGTCAAGTCATAACTTGCCAACCGATAGAGCTAGAGAGCTGTTCGAACCCTCTAAAGAAGCAGAAAGTCTTCTAGGTTTGATTTAATAGACATCGGACAGTTTCGGGTTTAAAGCTTCTTTAGTATGACATCACGACTGGGTTAAATGAAGAGATTTTGGATGATGTAATCAGGGACGGAGAAAAAATGAATATGCAATTTACTTGTTTTTTCTTTCAAAAAGAACTGGGCAAAAAGCCCCATCTTTAGAGCTTTCGATTGGCCATCTAGCGTTAAGGATTGGCAAGTTATGACCTAAAAGCAACAATTAATTAATGTTTAATATCAATTGATTAATAATAATTAAACAACAAAGTGTTGGTTTATTGTATAACGTCTTCACTCCCACATGCAACGCGCGGTGTTTACGTACACATCGCAGTGACAAGGAACACACAAATACATGAATGAACTCGAGGACATATACGGGGAAGTAGTAGAAGGGTATGCGCTTGATGGCGCTAATACATTTACTTTGATGAAAAACAAGCATGAAGGGAATACACCTGAATGACGCCATAACGAATATTTTAATGTGCTGCGATGACTTTGGAAATGCACCAATTTATAAAAATGCAAAGGGTGGTGGGAGGCTGCGAAGGACCTGGGGTCATTTAGGCTGCACACCTCCCAAGGACAAAGCTACTTTTCGTGTAAAGGGAACAGTTTATAAAACTGAATTAATGTATGTTGCTCTGAATATAATTTTAATATGCGAAATGCGGTTATATGGTATATTGAAGCAATAGGCAAGGTCAAGCCACCAGAAGAAAACGGTTTAATGTTGTCACATTGGACATTTGCTGTTTTCACAAATTTAAAATGTTCGTGAAAGCTCGAGAGAAAATGCGTCCAAAGTTATAAACTAGGGCATTATTGCAATGGTGTCACGGCATTTAAGCATCTCATGGCGCGATTTAAAACAACCGCTATTGGCTGTAGATGACATTTGAAACTGCTCTTCCCCAGGCAATGATCCCAGACTGTGCTCGTGAGTTTATTACGCTGTGATGCAACACACGTATAGCCTGGTTATTAACATAATGTTTATATATTACACCAACATATTTGGATATAGCACACAACACAACTGTTTACAATGCTCTTTCCAAGTCAGTTTTTCATCTACAACTGCGCCAAGGTACATGTAAATCAAATTATCAAATTATTTCCATGCGATTACTATTTGCATTTATTGTAAACGATTCTGTGCCTACATGTTTATTTGGGAATATTAATATATATTTTGTTTTGGACATATTTAGTGAGAGTTTGTTTGTGGTTAGCCAATCCATTACCTTTGTCATTTCACGGTTAACCGAGTTTTGTAATTTTCCCTGATTATTGTCGCTCTGAACTGAAACTGTATCTTCAATAAAAAGTGTAGTTTTCATATAACTTGAATTTGGTGAGTCATTTATTAATAATAAAAATAACAAAGGGCCTAAAATCGAACCCTGGGGATCCCAAATATAATTGACTTTAGAGATGATTTGGTGTTTCCCTCCTGAATGTACTGTTTTCTGTTGGAGAGATAGGATTACATTAGTTTAAACACGTTTCTTCTTGCACCGTAATGCTTAAGTTTTGTCAGCAATGTGGAGTGATTCACTGAGTCAAACGCTTTTCTTAGATCTGAGAAGACCGCACAAGATATTTTGTCGAGGTTTTGGAGGTTTTCGTACAAGTCTGTAATAGCCAGGGATGAGTAGTGTTGATTTTATTTGGCGATAATTAATATTCAGCTAGAAAAAACACAAATCAGTGCAAGGACGCCAGGGCACTGA
>JGI24022J15233_10004135_pt1 | contig 14834 bp, 9 predicted proteins | sample Ectturendosymbi2_FD_15233 | JGI IMG/M metagenome (IMG submission 15233) | reverse complement strand
CGCCGTTCCTCCACGCCAAGCTCCGTCGTCCCGCAGCGCTCGTGCGCGGCTCTTTGCGCCGTTTTCGCCCACGAACGAGCACGTCGCCAAGGAGGGCGAAATTGCTTGCGTCTGCTGCATCCACGAAAAATAACCGCTACTACTCTGCATTAAGTTATCATAGAAACAGGGCGCAACGTACGAGGGCCACGTCCAGTAAGTTTACAGTTGATATGTTTTGTTTTTAACGCTTTTTCTAAATGTTTTACTTACGCTTCGCTTCAAAAAGTTATAGGACTGTCAATAATGGAACGAATATAATCCATCGTATCACAAATTAACAAAGAAGGTGCCTACTTGGATGCTCACCCAAACGTGAGTCATTCATACAAAATGCTTTTTCACCTGTGATATTCTCATTTTTTCTTTATAAAACCAAATTCCCAGACCCAGCAGGCGGAGCAATAGGATCGCTAACTTACAGTGTTGATAGAACATCATTTAAAAGCAACAGATTTTAACAATGAAGGGTTTCAGTTTCAGCGCTTTTTTCCTTGACCAGATAAACGAACTCCCGTGCTAAATTGCCGCTACCGAACCTTGCAGCAACTTCCCGGAAACAAAATTCCAGTAATTCACTCCATACGCTACAGCACCTTAATGCTGGGCCGCAAGTAAAATACGATTGGTGTTGGACCTTAGTATTTTAAGCCGCAGAAGGTACTCAAATATACTTGAAAGAAAGTGCCTGGAATGTTTTGAAATGTTGCTATTGCTCCAGGTCATATGATCTACATTGCATTGGAATGCGGGAAATGTGTGGAATTTTCGAGAAAACCGAACGGTTTCAAAACAGAACCAACAAAACCTTTATAAAGGTTCTCTTGAATTACTCGTAAACGTTGCTTGTTTCCGTGAGCCAGGACACTTTTTGCATCGGCCATCCTGCTCACAACCACATGGAACACCAGAAGTAGACCTACGAAAAGAATGTTAACAAGGGAGAAACGTTACTGCTAATCGCGACACGTCTAACGAGCGCCATTGGCGCATATGTTGAAAATATGTGCCACGCTGCTACTATAGCATGATTTAATATAATTTACCGGATTGGCCGAGCCAGTGTCTTGCAATCGCGCATGGGTTGGTTGCAAATGATAGGCTTGAGAAAAACCACTTAACATTTTCAACATCTTTACTTCGCTTGAGGAGACGCAATGTGTCTCATTTCTCGATCATAGTGGTTGCTAAACCGACTAGTTGATAACCAAACGACTGTTGATCTGATTCTGCCAAATATCGCATTTAGCCAAACGGCAGTGTAGAAATATGCAAGCGTGCATGTTTGCAATTTTCTTTGTTATTATTTAAAAATTAGGTAAATTAGGTTACCTCACACAAAGCGTCTCGCAATATTTACTGCTGATAAATGTGGCAGTATGATTGATTTTTGTATTGGTAACGTGCGATTAATGGTTAATACGTTTTCACTTGAAATCCTGGCCGATACGCTGCGTAGTACTCCCCATCCAAATTTATCTTCCGTTGTGGTGTCTTTCTTGCGTAAAAAAGTCGGATGCTTCAAGCTAACGCAGTGTTTCCCAACATTTTCTCCTTGGTGATTCACACAGCTTTGAGGTACAAATGGCGAAGCCCGTTATGTGATTGACGTTGTTGGCTGCATTGTCATGGCTTCACACTGTAGTCATAAATAAAACCTGTTTGGGCGTAGAGTACAAGAAAGCAAGATTTTTGTTACATACTGATGTATAAAGCAAACTGATGATGCCAGAATTAATTGCGTCATCCTTGGGCTGTCTGTTATTTTGTCTCAACTCCCCAAAAATATTGGAAGTACTTTTTCAACTAACGTCGTGATCCACTTGAACAACGGCCCATGACCCGAAAGAGGGCCATGGTCTACTGGTTGGGAAACACTAACCTAATACTTTATTAATTGCTTGTGCTTTCTGATGTTTACTCACCACTGAACGCATGTGCATCTTGTTTTGTTTTAGTTACAGTATTAGCATGCCAAGGGCGTGGACTGGTCAGGTGTTTTGAAGGATCGAGGTCCCTCGTCAACTAGAGTCAATTTGTTTCTACCGGCGATGTTTGCTTGAATGTAATTGAAAGACAGAAGACAAATTTTAGTCTCTGTTTGACTGAGAACGGCCGATAAACAGCATGTAGATAATTACTGTAGATAGATATATGCATTAATTGGCATAGTTAAACTTTGCGTAAAAGCCAGTGTAAAAGATGTTCGAACCTGCTCGCATGCTTCCTCTTCATTCATCCACCCCGAAACGCAGTCCACGCCCTTTGCCACGTCGAGATGAGAGGAAATACTGTTGTGAGCAAAGTCGCGCTTTTGCCCCTTGCGTGGTGGCGAGTTGCATGGTGCATAACAGCTTCTCTATTATGGTTTCTTGCAGTGAGGAACGCATGTGCCTCAGCTCGGTGTCAGTACAGATGCCGACTGCTTGCCCAAACTTGGGCAGTCTGCGTCTGCCCGAAAGGTTACCGAATCGGTAAAAACCGAAGAAAGTGCATAGGTAATATTTGTTCACCTGACCGGAATGTTTTAAGATGCCTGGGAAGCTTCTGTGGTGTGGAGCACGCAGCCTGTCGTTAGGCAATGCCGCTTGTATTCTTCGTACCGGTACTTTTATAGCTTCGTGTATATCGGACGAAGACTTTATTATGTATGCGCGTTCTGTTTGCTGCTGTAAGTCAAGCGAACGCGCCTTCAGAGTGAGGAGTACTTTGGTATGCGGAGGTGTAAACGCTGGTGTACGGGGCGCCGTTCGTAAAAATATTATATCTGACAGATTTAGCACAAAAACTGCTATCTCTGCGCACATTTAGCTATCTCTGCGCATATTTAGCTATCTCTGCGCAGAGATAGCTATCTCTGCGTGCATTTAGTTATCTCTGAGCAGAGATAGCAGTTTTTGTGCCAAATCTGTCAGATATAATATTTTTACGAACGCCGCCCCATATTGGTGCTTTTCGCTCGGGTGGCTTGCGTGTTTCGCCGTGGAAACAAACTGATTGCTTGCTGAGACGGTGTCGCAGGTGCGCGTTGAAAGGGAGATTTTTATTCTGGAAAAACTGGTAATCGGGTGTTTTGGAAACTCTGTCATGGCTGATGCACCCTTGATGATCAAGCGCGTTAAAATGTTGGTGAATTGCATGGTCTTCACAACGAAGGGAAGACAATGCTTTTATGGCCATGTCTAGAAAATTTATTGTTTCTGAACAAAACTATTATTGGCATTACGCGCCCTTGTAAGGAGGACTTTTGCTCTTTTGACATAAATCGTTAAAAACGTTATTAACCGTTTTGTTTAGTTCATGTAAAGATAATGTGTTGGATAGAAAAATATGAATCGCATGTTTAAGAAAAAATCGCTGGAATGCTTTAAGTTTGAGCAGCAGAGTAGATTACTTAAGAAATCGTGGTTTTCAATACGGTGCAAACACAGAAGTCATTGGATGTGAGCGAGAAGATTTTTTTAAAAACTTATTGATTCAACGCATGTACGTGGGGGCAGTGACGTAAATGACAGCAACGGCCGTCGCTTCCTGTCCCTGTATTCCTGATAAAGTATTTTGTGCTTGGTCCGGATGCACAAATAAACTGAACTGTACGCCGTTTATGACGCATTACTGCAACGCGAATCGTTGGTCACAGTACATGCAGGTTAAAACCGTCCTCTACTCCCTGTTGTGTAGAACTAAAAACGTGTAAACAAAATGATAGACTTGCTTCAAATTACTACCTCAACCGCAGTGACGATATGAGAGAAGCAAAGGCTCCTTTGCATGGGACTATAAGAGACATTTGAAAGTCACGTTTGTCTTGTACAATTAAATTTCGTTCACGAAACTGAGCCGGCGCAGATTTATGACCTGATATAATGGGTTTTCAAAGGAAACTTCCATAAAGATCTAAGTATTGCTAATATTTTGTAAACAGCCTGTATCGGAAGCTTACAGCAAAGAATCAAGCAAAATATGGTGTTTACAGAGTACCTGCTTGATTTTTGTCAATTGTGAAATTCAACCACGAAGAAAGTTGTTTTATATATTTCGCTCTTTACGAAAAATCTCGTGCTTGCCAACAGTTAACACTGCAGTTAGAAGTCATGTGTATATCCTAAAAAGAATTGCATTTTCTGCGCGATACCGGAGTGAGTAACTCAACATGTCATTTCCCTCAGTCACCTCCCTCAGGCAATTCCGAGTTTTTGGCTGAATATTTTTAAAACGGTTGGTTTGGTCAGTGGCTATCCTTGACCCATCTCCAACAGACATGAATAACGAGCATTTGCGAATGTTGATTTGTTGTTGTTCGCCAACAAGGCCGCGACCTTCCAAAAATTCCAGTGCGTTAAAATGATATCCCTGGGGCAAAATCTCCACATTCCACAACTATCCCAAACAGCCAGAAATTATAAAGAAGTGCATTAGACTTTCAGCGTTTACCATTTGGGGGAGACAAGAACCTAGTTACCCCCTGGTTGAGGCGGCATGCTAAAGTGATTCCCGCAGAGCGGCCACTGAATACCACTTTGAACGCAGACGTGAACGAATGCAAACTCAACTTGCATCGATGCTCCTCTGCCAGGGAATGTCACAACACGCATGGTGGTTACAAATGCAAGTGTGGAAAGGGTTACGTGCTGGCATTCAATCGGACTCACAAGTTTTGCCAAGGTGAGATGGTTTTGACTGTGCGCCCCCCAATTGTATTGTCATATGGTGGTGTGTACAATGTTCATGGCGCATGGGTGTCGGAAGGAATTTTTTCCAGCGGGGCAATAGTGGATTTTTCCATGTGGTGGCAAAAAGCATTTTTCCAGGGGGGGCCAACACTGGTGAAATCTCATTTTACCAACTGGAAGCTAAGCGAAAAGATTTTATACTAATAAAAATGTCAAATTTCAAAATCCAGGGGACAAGGTCCTCCCCTGAACCTCCCCCCCGACGCCATGTGCATAGATGGCGATGAATGTAATTGTATGGATATTTTTTCTGCTTGATGGGATTCCAGGAATGTTGTCAAACAAAGTTCCCCAAACTTGAAATCACCATAAAGTTCAAACGACGACATCTCTCCTTTCACGAATCAAAAAACGTTTTTGCGATAATAACCACCTCGTGACTTGAACGGTGTTGTTTCTGTCGTGACTGATTAACCTTCGCTCGATCAACCCCTTAATGGCTTAATCCATCAAGTGTTGCCATTTCTTTTTTTACCATGATCACAAGCTTTGTCGCATCGATGCAGGAAACAACAAAACAGCAATGAAGCCGTTAATTATATGAGCGAATTTGCAAGTTACAATAAAACAAACTGAGGCCGCCACTTGATATATTGCAACAACTTGACTGGTACTCTGCAGTAGGTTGGGCAAAAATGTTTTTAAACCAATTGGCCAAAATTTCGCAAAATGCTCGGCAAAAAAACTTTCGTTAACTCAAAAAATTCAAAAGCTTTTTACTTTCCCACTGCAAGTCAATATACAACGGGTATGCTTTGGTTAACTCTCACTTGATTACCTCAATAGCACGTGGCGCAATTATTCACAGCTTCATTCGCTTTACCCAGGCATGTCGTCTGCCCTGATTGTTGATATCGAAGTACCTGTAATGCGGTTGACATGTTCCCAGAATGCAAACATCATTTGTTTCAAGNTTACTGAATTTGCGATTTGTCGGCCACGCTAACGCAAAGCTTGTGGAATCTGCAAAATACAAGATTGGCTGAGTCAGAAACACAAGCTTCAATGTGTCGCGGTGTTTTTGTAACTTATTCAGATATGTAGAAACCTTTCTTTTTCAAACTGGAAGACCACGTTTTATTACTCGAAATATTCTTTAATTGACTTTAGCTAATCATCACATTATATTTCGGCAGACGCGCATTTTCGACAAATGTCAGTTTCACGCCATTTCACTTGCTGCGTACACGGTCACTGCATAACTCGGGAGTTTGTTTATCGGCGTATCAACACAGCGAACTCAAGCATCGTGTCAATTACGTGATTCTAGTCAGTTCCCGACAATGACCGCGATGCCTCCCATCACCTGCAGCTGGTCTGCGTAAACTGCTCTAATAAGTAGTTGGACTGAACGAGAGCTTCCTGAATTGGCTGTCTGAACTGAATGTCGCCCGAGTGCAAAGCGTTAATACCTGTTCGAATGAAGCAATATTGACTTAATTGAAGTCTTCTTAGAGGCTTTACTGCGAACTCTGGGTATAAATTTCGTCCGGTCAAACAATGCTGACGCACGTTTCAGTGAAAATCGGATTTTTAAAGAAGTAAAGCTTTGTTTTTACTTGAGACGAAAAGCTTTTCCGTATTTTAATGTCCAGCACAAATCGTTGATTAAAAGCCGCTGGTTTCCATGCGACTTGTTACATTTTTTTGATTTTGAAGCCAAAGTCATTCTCAGCTAATTTTGTGAGTGCCCTGCTGCTTTATCATGCTGTTCAGTTTTTCACACTGGCTTTGCAAAGTATGCAAAGACTGCCAGGATAAAAATGCGTAGTAAACGCAGTTTTTTTTAAGGAGAATGTTAGGTGCCTGGTATGGACTGTAGGGACCCGATTTCTCTGATTCTAGGGACCCGATGATAATTTTCTATGATTCTAGGGACCCGAAGCGGGTCCCTAAAACACCTTTAAAAATCCTGGAAACCGACATTTTAAACAAAAATTGCTTTGTGAACATATGCAGACGTGAACGAATGTCTGACCGGCGAGCACGACTGTGCGCCCAACGCTGACTGCATCAACCTCCGCGGCTCCTTCACCTGTCGCTGCAGACCCGGTTTCAAGGGGAACGGAAAGAAGTGCGAAGCCCACAACTTGCTTGATGTCGAATCGGGATCGGAGGAGTGGGACCAGGTCGTGAACACCACGACCCCTCCACACCCACCTGTTACAGGTCGCGGAGTAACTTTGGATGCTGCGCCTTTGCGACAAAGCCGGAAGCAGTGGGACGCTCCGGTACAAGTATCTCGCCCCAATTTGAATAGGTACGCCCTTGCCAGAACAAACTCTTACCCTCGTGGGCAGCGCAGGTGGCGCAAATTGTGGCAGCGCTACAACAGACGCAAGGTTTTGCAGAGACGTAACATCAACACCATGCAGTCAGGAAGATCGTAGAGTTGCTGTCGGTAGGTGGCGGTAAACATTTGTAAGTTTGACCATAGCGCTGCTGCGGCGGAGAGTTGGATAAAAGAAAAAGCTACGACCAGATTTCTTGCCACAACTTTCTTTTTGTACGCATGCAAAAGTTTTCGAATTCTTAATACAGTACAAACAAAGAAAATGGGCGTTCAAATGATATTGAACGATTATTTACAGCTTGTGGTCGAAGCACTTTTACGGTGACAGTTTACTTCTAAAGCTTTCGAAGGTCACACTGAACGCCCTGTACCCCTTAAAGTTCAACTCCCTTTGAAATCTATGGCAATATGGGTTGTACACTCGTGATCTTATTTTGTTTTTGATATGTTAAGTGACGATAAGAGTGACGGAAGATATTTCACCTGTTTTTCTGCTTCTTGAAACGTGAACAACTTCTATTCTCGGACTTTGCTCTTTTTTACATTTCCTTGTTTGGTGTGTTCATGCTTTGCGCTAAGATCGTCGCGTTTAATATTTCGTTTTGTTTTTCTCGAGCACTGCTTTGCGTTTGTTGCATGGTATTGTGAAAACTGCAGCGCTTCGCTTTGCTTATGATGCTCCAAACATCAATTTAAAAAAATCAATGGCACCACTGCTCTTAGTCTAATTCAGAGGTCTCAAACTCGGGAGGACAAAACGACCAATCTGATTCTGATCCGAAAGGCGGAAGGCCTGTTTCAGATTAGTCACACAAAAATCTACTTATAGCAAGAGTATCAGCTCGGCAAAATATTTCCGTGGTTGTGTACACGTTTTTCTTTTGTTGCGGAACCTAACGGGAGTTTGGAACGCCAAGGCAACCAGTGCAACGGGAAAGCGACAATAGAGATTCCCCACTTGACCAGGTTCACTCTGTTGTTGCTTGTGCGTAGCTGCCTTTTTGAAGCACTGCCTGATTGCGCGCTCTGGGCATGTGACGCAACGCGCTGTTACATTTCTGACGTTAGAAATTAGGAAAAGGACTCACTGCAAACGAAGTAAAAACACAAAACGTTAACAAAAAACAAACACAGAAACGAGTTTCGTCAGGTTTCTGACGAAACTAATTCAATAGTGCTCATTTTCAAGATGACATCTGACAACGTTTACTTGCAGCCAACGAGTGGGTGTTTGACTCGAATTCACGCAAATTAGCAAGCCTTAGAACTGACTCCAAATGATCATCTGTAAGTTTTGACCGCAGTGCAAATTTGTTGGTTTTCGTTTTTGAACAGAACTGCTCACAGAGGTAGGTGTTACCAAGCATAGCCATTATGCGAAGAGCCAAGGCATGCAGCTTCGGGTATCTTCACGATGAAGAAACTTATAGAAATCTGGAACGCCCACCTCCGTGTATTTGGGCTTCCGAATCGTATCAAAATGGAGTTCCACCAAGCCCATTTGAAGTTCTTCAGGACTAGTGGCAATATCCAATGTCATAGGAACAGTGCCATAGCAGCCCAACTCTGCCACCCCACAAAATACTCACAGGGGCCCCCTAACGGTGATATATAAAAAACGTTTCCGACGGTATGCCACATCTTGAGGTTGAATGGCCTTCAAAACAAAATATCCCATTGCAGACACAATTTTGGCAGAACGAGGCCCGTAGCCAGGTTTTAAGGTTTTGGGGGGAAAGACACATTTTCAAGGGGGGATGAGTTTTGTTTTTATCATATATTTAAAAAAAACTTTTCTGAGCACAACAAAGTCCTCCGAAATATCCCCGTGTCTGCAGGCCTGGACAGAACCGTCGCCAGAAAGTCTTCCATTGGAGGCCTTCATGTTTGTGCAGGGGGCTAGACATTCTGAAAATTTACATTTAATTCACAACATGAACAACATTTGCAGATTGTGCAAATTAATTACAGTTTAAATGTATTTCCGGAAATACCCATAATAGGCTCGTAGTTTCCAACTAAACTTTTTTGAACGAGCTTAACAAAAGGAATTGGGTCGTAAATCATTGTCATTTAATTGACAGCGATTATTTAGAGATGTCGTAATGACATGCAGATGTAATAAAAATTTGCAGGAAATCAGAATCAAGCCTATCGTTCAGTTATCAAAACATTATTACCGAAGTAGCAAACATGAGGCCAGTCAAAGCATGTGCGCCGCGATGAACGTTTTCTTCCATTAGCGCAAATTAATAAACTTTACCATGAGCTTAAGTGAAATATGCGTGTGATGCGTGCGGACTGGGCTTTTTGCTGGGCGAAATACGCTGCATAAACCTTGCTGATGTCTGGACTTGTTAATCTCCTGGTGCATGGCACATGTTTAGATTAATAACATTTTGTATCTCAAAACGTCTATAAATGTTAACAAATATAGACCAAGGCTTACGAGGGCGCTACAGTTAATATTCATAATCCACCAACTGCACTACTCTGTTTTGGGACAACCTAGCAATGATTGCTAAATAGACTCTTCTAACTACACAAAAAACTCTTCTGACTACACAATTATCTGGCTGTCTGAACAGCAGGCTGCGCATATGTGTAACTTTGGTCGTAAGCACCAAACGTATCTTGCTGCTATGCAGTACAAAATACGAGAAAACTGCCTGGGCTATCCATAGTACTTTTTTTTACAATCACTACACAAAACACGTTGATCAAGCGGAAGTCTGACTTCTGGACGTATACAACTAGGTATGTAGGCAGGGCCGGATAAATGAACGCGAGGCCCACCAGGGCAAAGTCGTGACCGCGAGACCCGCGAAACATAGCGTAAGTACGCAGTTCGCTCATGTCCGATACTTTGCCTGCAGAGGCAGGTTGCGAAGCTTGCTAGCGGATTGTTGTGCTCTTGGTCTTTATTGCATAAAAATGACACGGCAATAAATCTTTCAAATGTTCACTTCGAGTTGCGGTTGTTGGCGTTTTGCCGCATGTGACCAGGGCTTCCACTAAGGTTTTTTTTCCACCCAGATCTGCTTTTTTAGTCGACCTGTGTGTGTAGGTTTAATTATGAAAAATAGCGTTAAATCTGTGTTTTTTGAAGTGATAAATTCATCAGCAACTTCAATGTTTTCAATAATATAAAGATGACTTTATACAACAGTGTTCGCATGCGCACATCAGGTGAGAAAGTACGCATAACGGATGAATCAGAACGTGTTAAATCGGTTTCATATTCTCATATAAGGTCAGAGTCAGGGTTATATGCAGTGGTGTGTTTAAGGGAAGGCAAGCGAAGCACTTGCATCGCACCCCCGTTTTCAGGAGCCCCTCTCAAGGCGTTTCGCGCGTAAATAATGTATTCTTCATTTTTTATGAAAAATTTATTATCCTCTCATATCATATTTTCCGAACAATATCATAAATAAGTACTCTGCTTTCAAAGGGTCCCCCAAGGGCAACTCCAATGTGTAAGTAGGCTACTCTGCTTTTTAGGGACCCCCAACAACAGCTGTAATGTGCAGGTACTCTGCTTTACAAGGGNGCCCAACTGTTCTTTCAAAGGGACCACAATGACAACTGTAATGTGTAAATCGTACGCTTTGAAAGAAGCCCACAATAGCAACTGTAATGTATACGTAGGCTACTTTGCTTTCAAAGGGCCCTCCAACAGCAGTTGTAATGTATAAATGCCTTACTTTCAAACGGCCCAAAGTAACTGTAATGTATAAGCACTTTTCTTTCAAACGATCCCCAATTTCATTGACTTCTAATGCTTCATATTTCAATTTGGAGGGTAGAAACTTTCTTTGGGGGCTAAGTGGTGGCTGGACTGAATTTTGAGCCCCTGTGACAGCTGAATTTTGGGCCCCTGTAACAGCGTGGGCCCCCTCCAATTGGGGGGTAATGAGTGCGGCTGATACGGCTCTGCAGAGGAATAGAAACCAGCATAAACACCTTTTCTAAACCTAAAAATACTTTGAATCGACAATAAAACTCTGTATGCAAACCCAAAATTACATCTGTATATTTTTTCAACCCTTGTGCTTCCACCCTTTTCAGTGATTGCAATGAATGAAGTTGACTAAATTTCCAGTTGAAAGCTGACTTGCCTGCGCCCTAAAGTGCAAGTTCGCACTTGAACGTTTCAAGCAGTCGTGCATAACCGTGATGACTTGCTTTGGGCCCTGAAGCCTTGCGCCAAGCGTGTCAAAGGTGTGTGATTCGCCGTTTAGCGCCCAGCTATTCATTTGTTGAAATTTGATGGCGATAAATAGGATTTATTTTAAACATTCATGCAGCATGCTGCTTTCGTTCAAATCTTTTGTTTTTACGTGGTAATTTATGACAGGAATTCCCAAGACTTCGTCTGAGGAGCAATTGGCGCTTTTCCAGATTATTCTAATTCACTCTTTTCAACACTTCTTCCAAGATATTGTTATTGGATAAGCACCAGATCTCTGTTATTCCTGTCATGGTAATTGTACATGGAAAAAAATTTCTTGTCAAGTTTGCCCGTAAAATGCGCGTTCAAGTTTAAGGCTGTTAATGAGCAAACCTGTGTTGACTAAAAAGTTTTTTATCCGAAACAAAAGTGTCTTTGCTAGTTGCTGCTTTTCGTTTCAATTAACGGCTCTTTTCGTTGCTCTCAAGCAAATAAACGCTGTCACTGAACATCCCAACACAGTTTATGGTATAGCTCACAGCACGCGGAAAATCTTCTCCCACTAAACACCTGCGAACTCTATAATGCATATCAAAACTGAAAAGTAATTGCACCATTCAGGCTGGGGCTTCCCCCTGCAGGTGTGAGATGAACACCATAGATCTCTGCAGGTCCTCGCGGCAGACAAGTTTTTCAATATTTTTGAAAACCACAAAATATGGTTGAAACTTTAATTTAAGCACTGTGAAAAAACAGGAAATCCATAGTAGCCATCGACTAAATTACACAAACATTTGACTGCTCATGTGTATAATCGGTTTATTTAGATCAAGCTATTTGAGAGCTTATTAAACATATACTTATAAATATATGTAAAGATTACAAACTGAACTATTGCTAAGAAATTTTCCGATCTGTGGTTATAATTCCTTTGATAAGCCATTTATTAATGGGTATGAAATTCAGGATCAGTGAATTATAGTCAATGTAAATAAACTGAATGAATTTGACTTCATTCAACTCAATATCTTCGAATCGGCGAAAATTTATAAATATAAATTAGCAAGCACATGTTCAAAATGACCAACAAAAATTACCGTTTATCGAATCACGAAATATGGACCCGCCGAGAAGAAGAGACATCCACATGCACTTGCACAAATCCAGTGAGTTAGGAATGAACCACAAAGTGATAATTTCCAATTCACGAGACGCGCATGCCTCGTGAAACAGTCGTTTAACGAGAAACTCTGCTTATCCAGGAAAGCGAAGACAAAAACGAAAAATGCGCGTAGTCGTTTCACACGAAAATGCAAAATTACTTTCACGGGTACGCGACTTTTCGGTCTGGTCGTTTCGGTCTCGTGACATTTCGGTCAGAGTATGAAATCTTGTAGAAATCTTACATGTTCACTTCTTCATGCAAATGTACTTAAATCAACGAAACGTTTTATTGAAAAAAACTACAAAAACGACCCAAGATCCAACAGTTAGTCAGCATCAACATATGATTTTCATTGTCATCAGCAAGCAAATTAAATCATTATCGACATTTTGCAATTAATTACAAATTCTGCAAATTCATAATTGCAATTCAGATTTAATCGCAATCGTGACTCCTCAGAACAGAGTTGGTATAACACCAGCTAGCGTGATAGTTCGCCTGCCTATATAATAATTTCAATAAACAATGTGATAAATTGTTTTGTGTACAGAAATATCGTGACAGAAATGTCCCCAGACCGAAACGGCCAGACCGAAAAGTCCTGATCCGTACTTTTACATCCACAATACCGTCCTGTAGGTGTAGGCTACTTTGCAACATGTGAGAGCATTAGAGCAAAAAATCGAAATTTTCGGAGCAGACTGTGGATAATTATTGTTCTGTGTTTTAAGTGAGGCGGATGTTAAAAAATAACTTTTTTGCGGAGGTGCAGGTCAACATTTCAGTCATTATACTTTTGAAATTCAAAAGACATTTGCTCAGTTTTATGAGAAATGTATTGCGTTATTCGAAATTGATTGCCTCAACCCGTCAATACCACAGGGAAAGCTTTTGCATCTGTCAGTCTCAATTCATGTCTTAAAAATCAAGTGCCTAAATTCCATGAATATATATGCGTTGAGGATTACGTTTTTCCCATTAGTTCATGGCTTCAACCAAGTTGGAGAATGGAACAATACGCTTGATTGTGGGGCATTAGTCGCTGCAGCGAAGTGCTGTTGTTCTATTTTTTGCTGATGGCTTGGGTCTGATTCATGACCTTGATTAGGATATTGCACTGTAGTAGTATGATGATAATCAAGAGTATTGTCCGGAAGATGTGATGTCTTACTTCAAATGCAGACGTAATTCGACGGTTTTCTACCCGGAAATTTAACAATTTTTAATAGTTAAAAAATTGCAATAACGCTATTATCATGAACAGCACAAACACAAAATAACAAATATATTATTTTACTCGATGTTTCGGGTCACAAGTCATCTTCAGAAAAATGAAATCTACGCGTGGCGCATAAAAAGAATATTTTTATAATGTAGATTAATGTGTTTCAATAATACATAACATAAGATGGGATATTTGGTGGCGCACGCTGGTGGTACAAACAGACAACTGCCATTTACTTCCACCGCTCTGGTGGTACAGACAAGTAGCCTTTCGTTCAGTCATTCATTTTCTTCCCCGTTTTCCTCTGGTGATTGTTGCGAGGGCAGCAGCCCTCGGAGGACTCGAAATAACTCATGGTTTTCAGCTATTTCGGATACTTTTGCTGGCTNCACACCAAGANGGGATCAAGCAAAGTCNGAGACGCAGTCATTCCACATGGTCCTTGGACGACCTCTGGCCGCTTTCCCGTGGGTGCAGCCAGCGCAGGACTTGGCTTGCTAAATTTTCGTGGGACATCCTGAACACATGGCCGAAACAACTTAACTGAAATGTCGCTGTTCGGGGAAGTCCCTCGACATTCAAGGTTTTATGAATTTCACAGCTACGCGCTTTATTCGCGAAGTGTCACACCGTAAGCTCTTCGCAAAGATCCCATCTCTGCCGCTTGTACTTGAGATAGCACTCTTTCAGTCATTACCCATGATTCCTAACCATCGGTGAGGATCGGAACAAAGACCGATTTAAAAAGCGACAGCTTGGCAGTGTTTCAAAACTATCGTTTTAAGACCACAGAGCAATAAAGCTCACGCAGAAATGCGTTTGCTTCACCAATACTGTCTGTGGAAAGAAATCCTTTCTCAGCAAAGAATCAGATACCAAGATCTTACAGAGTATGTATTTCGCCTACGAAGTAGGTGAAGTGACGGATTTACGCATAGGCCAAATAGGCCATGACCTAGGGCCCCGCGCAATTGGGGCCGCGCGCAACTCCTTCCTATGACGACTGATTTAACTGAAAATTTGCAAAATTGCGCAGAGGCTAACTTCACGATTTACTTTGAAACGAGCGAACATGCAAATGTCTACTCTAGACTCTTATCAGTACAGTAACAACACGATGACATTGTTTGCTACGCAACATAACAGGGGTGGGCAATTAGCGGTCCGCGGGCCATATGTGGCCCGCCACAGCATGTTCAGTGGCCCGC
>JGI24022J15233_10004132_pt1 | contig 14836 bp, 8 predicted proteins | sample Ectturendosymbi2_FD_15233 | JGI IMG/M metagenome (IMG submission 15233) | reverse complement strand
CAAAGACCAGCTCGATTGGCAATATTCACTCATGGACTGGCTTGAGCCACGAACATTGTTTAAGAAACTGTTGGGACCGGAATAACTGGCAAACGATCGTGCATGCTGCTAATGCGAACCAACGGCCATTGGCTATGGGAATGATCTGAACTGAACTGAAACTGTGGTTTGCAAGATTAAGATCATTTGCTTTGTGCTGAAAGGGGCCCAGGCTCCATCTTTTCGAAAAATCCAAGTTTTTTTACTGATAAAAATCGTTTTTGATTTTTTTTGAAGTTCACAATCAACTCAGGCCGAAACGGGGCTGCATGACTGACGATATTTTGCTAATCGGGATGCAGAAATGTCGATGACAAGTTTTTTTCTCTTCACTTAGAAAAACATAGCTGTCCCCAAAATTTTTTTGCGTGACGCCTCCGCATATATTAACTTGCGGATTGTAACTGACAAAGATAACTCGAAAACAAAAGTTTCGGAAAATGTTTACTTGGCTAAACTGTGTGATTTAGTTCAGAACATGCGTTAATATCAGTGCGAAGCGATCACATGTGATTTATCTTCAACGAACTTCGCATTCACTCACGTGGAGCACTTCTTCCAGAGGTTTTCACGCATACACGACCAGGGACGGATTTACGCATAGGCCAAATAGGCCATGGCCTAGGGCCCCGCGCTTTTGTGGGCCCCGCGCAACTCTTCCTATGATGACTCAATATTAACTAAAAATTTGCGAAACTGCGCAGAGGCATAACTTCACAATTTGCCTTGAAACGAGTGAAAATGCAAATGTCTACTCTTGACTCTTATCAGTACAGTAACAATACGACAATGTTGTGCATCTGGGCGCGAGAGAGATGCAGGCCGTCTGTATGAAACTGGTTACAAAAAATAATGAAAAAGAAAAATAGGGTACTTAATTGATGTTCAATTTTCCACTGACAAAAAGCTCGCAACAACATAAGACCGCCAGACACTGCAGAACTCCGATGACAAGCAATATTGTCAGTATTGGATCCTACGTTCGGTTGCTTTTACTAGATTTCGCGCAAACAGAGATTGCTTGCTGAAACTCTGTATGTTAGTTAAAACAAGCTAGAACAGTTTGTCGTGAGTTTTACGGGGAGAAACGTGTCTATATTGCGCTTACTTCACATGGTTAGCTGAGTGTGTTGCGACAATACTTTGCTGCTGTGCAAAACTTGTCTTCATGCTTTTCACCATCGGCCTATGGCATAGAGCAGGGTTTCTCAAAGTATGGGTCGTGGCCCCAAACGGGGTCGCGAAATTAATTTTGGGGTTGCGAAACCAATTGGCTTGACAAATCAGATATAAGAATTTTTGTAAAATTTACAAGAAAATTAAAAGAAGGCCTGCAGTGAATCTATTTCTACTGCATTTTTATTTTTAGGGGCAATATCGTACTTTATGCTGTCAGTTGTTTACTATGATGCCTTCCTGAGCTATCAAATGATAATAAAAACCAGGCACGACAAGTTATGGGTTGTTACACCATGATTGTTTTAGCGTAGGCTACTTACCGATACTGAGCTTACTGCATTCATTCCGACACGAAGGCATGCTTCTGTTTAGACTCTAGGTCTACTCTAGGGGCTAGGCTAACTGCTTTGAGAGCACACCGAGTAGTTAAGATCTTCATACACAGTTTCAGAAGCACTTTGGACTTTGATTCGGAGAAGTTGGATCCACAAACCATACACAATTGAAACTTTAGGAGGGCACACACCTTCCATGCCCAGGATGAGTTTGCGGAGTTATTAAACGACAAACGTTTGCAACTGGAATTTTCAAAATAGGGTTTAGCTTATGTCATTTTTGGATAAGAACAAGAAATAAATGCTCAGTAATTTCTGATCTAGCCATTCATAAACTCTCAGATGTTTGCACAAGATATTTGTGTGAAGCGATATTCTTAAAATTGATAAAATCATCAAGTCCAAAAATAGATCCTTTTTGGAAAATGTTAAGAATGTCCTTCGTCCAGCGTTGTCTTGTATCAATATGCGAATGATTGATCTGTGTAAAAATTATTAAGTGCATCCATCCCATCAGTTGTGCTTAACTTCCAATAAACTGAATCCTTTTTTGTTAATTATCTTTCGCCTTACAATTTCCATTACGTGGTAGTTTTATTACTGTGTATTTACTTTTGTGGGTTGTATGCATTTGTAGGATTTCGCCATTGACAAAAATGCATCTTGAGATTTGTAATGAGACGTTGACATGCATCATTAAGATCTAGGCCAGCTTTGTCCAACCCAAATTGCTTCCTGAGCCAAAAATTATGTTGCAGTCTTAACCAGGGCCGCAAATTGAATGACATATTAATGAGGGCCGCACATTTAATGGCTTACTTTTATCTTAACAAACTAAATTTAGCTTAAGTTAATGCACTGAAAGCGTTCGAATCCTAACTGCAATGGTAACAAACGTGATAAAGTGGAACTGAGGACCACCTGCGTAAAAAATGTTAAATTCAAGATTATCAAAATAAGGACTGGTTGTCAGTATGTAGGATACCTTTACTACAGCGAAAAGTTAAACTGGGCCGCATGCGGCCCGCCGGTTGAACATAACTGATCTAGCCTATCCATCAACGGGGTCGCATAGAAACACCTTTTTTTAAAATGGGATCACAGAACAAAAAAGTTTGAGAAGCCCTGGCACAGAGGATTGAAACACCATATTTTGTAATGCTTGGAAAATGACAACTTCAAACCGGCATAAATAAGCTCTGTGTCCACTGAATGGATTGTGCTTGTTTCTTTCATTAAATATGTGGCTACTACTACTATAAAAAAGGAGTTTACGTACAGGTGATCAAATCGACAGCTAGACGATTTTTTCGAGAGAGGCAACACGGTCCCGCATGAACATGTACACATCCAAAAAAAAACTACAAAAAACGCTAGAAATCACGGAAATTTAACGAAGAGAACTTCTGAACTACGCGAAAGAGCCATAAATTCCAAGAAAAGATCGCAATGCTATTTGTCCTTTAGAAGAATGTAGGAAAGGCTTTAATTTGTATTGAACATCTAATGTAGAACCAAAATCGCCAGAACAAAAGATAGGTCTTTGAGGTGGGCACTACACATAGCAGGGGCATACTTTCAAGCTTTTCAGACGTAATTTCAAGCTTTTCAGGTCACATATGCTTGGGGCCCCCAAAACTAAGATGGCCTAGGTCCCCGCGTTCCCTAAATCGGTCCCTGTACACGACTGTGCTGATAAGTCAAATTAAGCGGCTTCATGTAAAGACAAAAATTAAAGTGGGTTAAAGTGAATGAAAAATCTAACTCATACAACTTTAATTAAGTTGAAAACTTTAGTTCCAAAACGTTTTTTCAAAGCCATCATTCTTAAAAGGAGCACACGATAACACTATCAAAAGCTCTAGGTTTGCTGTCAACTTTAGAGGAATCAGCCGAATGGGCTCTGCTTTCATCTTTTTGCGATGGTTCAAACTTGTACAAATCCGTATTCACGTAACTAGTCACACAAGTGAAGAGTTTGAATCAATCTGCAAATTTTAATAGGAAATCGATTTTTACGTGAAATCGATTTCCAACTAAAAATTTGCTGATTGATTCAAACTCTTCACCTGTGTGAAGACTAGTTACTAGAACACACATGATAACATTGTGTCTTTGACCGTGAATTCTTGTAATAGGCCTATACTGTACGTAACGATAGGATGCGATTTATTGGTCAGGCAGTGACTGTGATGCATATTTTGTTTGTCACAAGACGTCAGAATTCGTTAACTGCAATCATACTGTTGTAGAGGCAAGGGACTGCTCGGGGTTTCGCGGTCACCAAAATCAGGCCTGTTGTAGTTTCATTCATTCCGCACCCTCTACATTTATAACAGTAAATTGTGTGTGAATCGCTTGTGATAAACGCAAACTGGCGCATAAAATTATGTTCAATATAATAATCGATGTTTGACGAATTGCAGGTGTAAGAAAATTTTCGACTGTGTCGTATAGTTACCGTGAGACTGCCAAGTAACAGTCAATAGTTAATGTGCGAAGTACTGAGGCGCTGTTCGTCGATGAGTACGTACACAATGGCAATGAAACGTTGCCATTGGCTAGAGACAGTGAACAAAATAAAATAAAAAAGTATAAACGTTTCACCGCACTACCACGAAAAACTGAGAGGAATCTCGTAGCCCAACGTGATCTCCTCCCTAGGACGTCACAACTGCTCTACTCGCGAAATGTACCCAGTATACGCTTGAGACAACGCAGGTCTGTTAGTCAGATAAGCGCATTGGCTTGTAAGCGTGCGTGCTATTGTTTGAAACATCTCTAATCTTGAGGCAAATACCATCGCTGCATCTTGGGTTTGGCGAAGATGTTGCTGAGGGTTGCTGATGTTAAAAGTTTGCAATAGCGAAGGGAACTCTGCGCTGTAAGATTTCCAATTGAANTACGTCACAAAGACGGCACACGTTTTCGTGTTTTCATAGGATTGTTGGTGGAGTTCAGCGCGCTGCGTGCTATTCGTTTAGGTGTGTGTAATTGAGAAAGGCTGTTCACCGAATCGTGTATGAATTGGTTATCAAACCTGGGTTTTCCGTTCGCACTGAACTAGTTTAGACAGCATTCAAAGTTTTTTCGTTACTACAGAGGGATTGTTATTAAACTTTGTTCAATGTGTGTTTAACCATAATATTAGTGAGCACTGAGCAGCTGCTATGGATTCAGAGTTGGCAAGAACCACAGCATCGGAGACTGCCAGTGCAGATGCATTCCACCCAGGGTAAGCACGGCATGTTTGTTGTTTAAGGTTACCCTTAATTCTCTTTAATCCTACTAACGGCGTTACTATATAAGGTCTGCAATCACTATGAACAAATGATCGGTTTTGGGATAGTGGGTTTTAGTTTTAAAACTAAAACTTCACGGTGGTATGTGACTGATAGCAAGTCTATGTTTGAATTTGAGGCTGTTTAAATGCTAGTCTGTGGGAACCTGGCATATGACAAATTATGGTTGTGATCTAGTCGTTCAGTAAAGTAGAAAAGCTGCAATTTTTGTGTAAAGCAGTAATGGGCAGCCTTAATACTTCAGGGAGTCACTACCATACCGGTGACCACGCTGACGGGCAATAGCCCGTGCGCAGTAGACGTGCCAAATTTTCTCGTTTTTTTCTCAAGTTGTTGAACAAGCGACTCAAAAACTGTCTTCTTTGACTGATATCCTATTGAATTTACCTGTATCACAAAATACTGCATTTGCTGCATTTTTGGCTGCTATTTCCGTGGTGCACTTTCTCGAATCCTTCAATGCTCATCGCTCTCGATTTCAGTGTCATACGCTTTGCCCATCGCTGGTTTAAAGCAGCTATGTCCAACCCGCCGGTTGCATGTGGCCCAGTCAACGGTTTTGTGCGGCCCAGTTTAGGTTTTCGCTGTAGTAAAAGTATCCTATATTCTGACAACTTGTCCTGATTTTGATAATCTTGAATTTGACATTTTTGATGCAGGTGGTCCTCAGTGACACTTTATTACGTCTGTTACCATTGTTGTTACAATTTGAGCACATTCAGTACTTTAGGTTAAGCAAAATGTTGTTTGCTAAGATCAAAGTAAGCCATTCAATGTGCGGTCCTCATTAATATGTCACTCAATGTGCGGCCCTGGTGAAGATAGTGACATAATTTTTGGCTCAGCAAGCCATTTGGCTTGGACATAGCTGGTCTATAGCTTACGAGTATAACTAATTTTCCCGCTATGAACTATGACACGTGTTTTATTTTAAGCACTGGGTTATACGTTCAGTTCTGTGAATATAGGAACGTATTAACTTGTAGAACCAATTTTGTGAATTACTATAACAGCAAGTCTAATTTATCTGTAACGAAATGTAAGAACTTTTCGCACTTTTAACACTAGATATCAAAAGATAATGTTCAATCTGTAAAGTTCAAAACGTTTTTTATCCTCTGGATGTACATTTTCAGTCCCAACCTTGAAGTAGATCTAATGTTAGGAAGAGAAAGTCAACATTTTGAAGGTATTCCGCATGGCATTCTTCAAAGCAGTGGTTCTGCAACTTTTGTTGCTGCGGAGCCCTGTAACTGCACCCAAAACCACTGGGGACCCCTTCGTTTTTTCAGTTATTGAGAAATTAGATTTGGTGGTTCAACATTCACGCTTTGACTAGAATCGAATCACTCTGACTGAATACAAGGCTTTAACCGAACAAAATCGCCTGTTCGTCATTTCGTGTTGCCATCACCGTTTAAGAAATGTCAATGTTCATGGAAGTAAAATGTGAGAAACAGAAACAGAGGGCTATCTTCCTAGAACAGGGTGCGGCCCGTGGGCACATATTACATGGCCCGCAGTTTTAGTTTCAAATTGTATATGGCCTGCACAAGGTTGGAGTGCGCTCCTGGGCTGAAACGACGACGGTTTCTTGCAAAAAGGCATTTCCCCATTGTGTTTTCATGTGCTGAGAGCGAATATAAATACGACAGCGGACGCAAAGGAGTGCTTCTGCTTTAAACTCTATGCGAAATGTTTGGATTATGCCAACCTCAAAAATTGTCGGCAAGAATCTCTGATTTGCGGACATCTGCACATCATGAAATTTGACCGTTTTTGAAAAAAGTTCGGACACACGTGTATTAGAACTTGTAAAAGTTATGTGTTTTTTATGCGGAAAGAGTTGCATGGAAAAGCCTCCGTTCTTGATGTACATTTGTAAAAAAATTAAGACGATGTTTGGCAACGAATATATGAGTCCAGTTGCTTATTACTTTGTCCACAAACATATGCTGTTTGTAAGGGGCATGTCTTAACAATAGGCAAAAAAACATAAATTGCTAACCAAATGCTGAAATGTCAAGACGAAATACAAATTCTTTGACAGAAAACTTCAACTTCAAAAAAATCATTGGTTGTTGGGCCAAAATGTTCTGGTTGTTAAAAAAAAAACGTGTGTTGAAAAGAATGCAACATGTTGGGCAAAAATTTCCTACGCCTATAAAATTTGAGTTTGTTACTCCAGTTTTGATTGAAAGGCCACATTGGTCTGAATGGCAAAGGATACCATCACTACTTCACTACTATAACTTAATCCAAAGATCAGAGCCGAGTGGAACGAAATATATCATGCTTTTGCTGAACTGTTTCGGGGCTTGTATGTTGTAACACAATCTGACCAAAGGCTCTTTCTGAACTGGCACTAAATTTTCAAGTTCATCGGCATATACTAACTGATAATGCCAATAGATACCAAACTTTGATAGAAAACCGCAAATTCAAGCTGCTCGGTGCTCAATTTCTGCCAGAAATGCATAGCTCTTACAATTCACTTAATTTGTTACACTGCTGGCAAACAGTCTCCATCCTTAACGTATTACGTAATGTTTTGTTTGTGTTCACTGCGAAATTTGTTCCAAATTACATATTGCACTTAATGTTTTGAAATCGTCACAATTATCACTCAACACACTCCAGTTGTTTCAAATCTGTGGTATTGGTAAAAAGGTGCTTTAGAGTTTATGAAATAGATTCATTACAATTTCTATAAAGTAAGCTACTTGTGACCATCTGTTCGTAATGTCGTTGATGATTTGAAGCACACTCGCTGTCTTAAGCAGTTGCATAACATTCCAACAGCGAGTGCAATGATGTATGGGTCAAGCCATGCGTCACTAACGCATCCTCTCATAGCATGGTATTATGTAAAGCAGCTCACGTAAGCATTTAAGCTTTCATAATCGGTTTTGATCATGAAAAAACATTTGTATCATTAAACCTAGTATTTTTGCATTGAAGTGATTGGCCACATTGCACTAGCAGTATATAATTTAAAAACTAAACTTACAGTTTTTTGCTTCCAACGCGAAGGGCTGCTTCTCAAACATTTTATTGAGGTGGACCCTATAGGCAAGTGTTTCATGTTCTGCGACCCAATTTGCATTGCGATTGAACTTCATCTGTAAGATCTTCTGTGAAAACATGATGCGTTATGGGTTACAGTTCGTAAATCATCGTTTTCTAGAGCTTGAAACTTTTATTTTGTAGCGCTTTCAAGTATACCGACCCCACTAAGAGCGTCTTCTAGATGTTGTGTATGTGTCTTGCCCCATCCGCTTTTTTAGTGAAAATGAGTGTTTGGACAAAAGTCTAACTGAAATAAACTATAATGCGAAGTCATCGAATGTAGGCATTATAATTCGCTTGTTGTAACTTGCTGCAAAAATTAAGCTTTAGAAAACTTGAACCTGTCTTTTAGACGGTTGTTTGTAGATTATAGGGTATTTTGGGAGTGATATGTTAGATATGTCTGCCTTAGACCCATCTAACAGACAGGTTCAAAGTTTTTTAAGCTTAATGTTTGCAGCAAGTTGTAACAAGCGAATTATAATCTGCCTTAGACCCGTCTTAGCAGATCTTTTCCTCAGATATTACAGGTAACTTGTGGAACTACACTGGTTACGATTCAACTAATGTTTCATTTCCCAATATGTACGTGAAAAATGATGATATCGTAATCATTTTACAAAACTTATTGTCTTACCCGGCGGCTGTAGGTATCAGTTTGCCCGGCAAGCGTTGAGGGTGTAATGCGTTACCCCACAAAATGACAACTTAATGTCGTGACCGTTTGTCGTTCATGATTTATTGCTGTTGATACTTTCCGAAGTGCTTAATGGCCTAATGCTGCTCTCCATAGCGCTTACGTGTTTCATTGTGCTTGCAGAAAAATGTTTGTTGGAGGATTGAGTTGGCAAACCACAGCAGGTAAGACTTCGGAAATAATTTTTGACTGATTCGCCAATTTCTCTACATTTGCCTCAATTACTCTAAGGGGTTGTTGCAATAAATTGAAGGAATACGATTTTGAGGTCAGTATATCATTATACTGGCAGAATTTGTCACCCAGTGCTGCTGAAAACTCGCTATCACAAGCACTTGCTGGTGAAGAGCTGTTCTAGCACTACATATAGGTTAACGCATTGGTCAACAGCCCGCACTCGATAGAGTGAGTACTTGCCGTGGAAATATGACAGAGAAGAGGCGAACGCTCGTTATTTTCTTTGCACAGATGGTTTGAAAGAGTACTTCAGTCGGTTTGGAGAAGTATCCGATGCCACGGTGATGCGCGATCCAGCCACTAAGCGTTCCAGGTGAGATTTCCGTCTGCCGTAGAGCCTGCGTTTGCTGCCACTCTTTTTGGCATCGAACAAGCGTTTCAACAACTTCTGCCGTGAAATGGTTTTGTGTTTCACAGTCTCTTGTAAGTGCCGTTTATGCACTGTGCTCATTCTCCCGAATTCGTGGTATCTACGATTTTAAAGAAGTGGTGTCAGCGCTTTTGAATTAGTTATGTGAATTTCCATAAGCTTTCAGATTGTGGTGATAGTGTTATCGATGTTTACGCTGGTAAACGCTGGTTTAAACGTTATGAGTTCTTTAAAGTTGAAAAAGCACTCGTGTTCCAAAAATATTTTTTACAGTACAAACGACATCATCCAAAAGTTCGTGAATGCTTTTGCCTAATTGGTCGATAACATATCAAACTAACTTCATCTGTGCTTGCCCGTAAACTTCGTTACAGTTCCTCGACGACATCTCTACGTAAGATCACGTTTATGATAATGGTTGCTTTTTCCTTTGACTGCCAACACATGAACACCATCATGACCACAATTAAAAGCTCTAGGTTTGCTGTAACTGTAACCTTTCGTGTTATCAGCCGGCTGGGCTCTGCTTTCTTCACTTGCGATTATTCAAACTTGCTCGTATCTGTATTCAAGTAACTAGTCTCCACAAAGGTGACCAGGTGAATATATCTGCAAAATTTTTTAATGAGAAATCGATTTCACGCAACACTACGCATCCTCAGTCCGGAAATCTACAAGCAATGCTTACGGGTGAAAAATTGTAAGGCTAGAGCAAGAGCAGAAAAAGCAACCAAACTCAAAAATGAAATTCAAATGCATAAATCAAAACACTGGTTTCTGTCAGTTTTATTCTGGTTATCTTCTGGAGATTTTATAAGCGGCAGTGCCATTGTCCTTTTTTAAATGAAAACAGTGGAGTTTCTGTGCAAAGCCGACCCAAGCAAACAGATGAAACAGGCATGTAAGTTTTAGTATACAAACTGAAGTTTGTTGTGCTGTTGGCTTGCGATGCAAAGTTTTTCAGACAACTCATGAACTCATCGGTTTGTTTCACTGCAGGGGTTCCCAACGTTTTTCTGACCATGCACCTCTTCAGCATTTCGACAGATGAGAATGTACCCCTAAATTTTCTTATGACAAAATATTTTATCGTGATTAATGAGAGATATATTTAACAATATGCATATAATGGTTATTGAAAATAATATTCACTGATATACGTATAAAGAAACATTTGGAAATGAAAGATATGTAAATATATATTTCTCTTCTATTGAGAACTTTAAATGTACCCCTTCAGATAGGCAAATGCACTCCTAAGAGTACATGTATCCCCAGGTTGGGAACCTCTGTTTTACAGTGAGGCTAGTCTTGGTAAGAAATTGAGAGTATAACATTATTTCTGATTTTAGGCACTACAGAACTTCCATTTTTAGTGTTTCCACTCGAATTGCAATCAAAGAAAAGTTCGAAAATTAGGTTAATCTTCTTTTCAGGGTCATCAGGAAATGCTTTTGAAAAATATAATTCGGCCAACGATTGTTGATAACCTGCTTTTGTTTTGCACCACCAGAAATATTTGATAACCTTGTGCAAAGCATGCATTCAATTATAGCTTTGTGTTTACGTGTATGTTATACATATTCTGCAGTTGTTTCTTTCCAGCCTCATTTAAAGCATAACAGCAAGTCGACCAAAAATATTTGCTGTAATTCTGCTGTTGGCTTTAAGAACAGTAAGTTACAGGCTTTATGCATTCACAGAGCTCAAACAATTTTGTATCTTGCTTCATAAATTTGTTTTCATCGTTGAGATTCTGTTTATGTGGTGCCAGCAGTTTAAAATACAGAGGCAAGATGTTTCCTGCTGCAATACTTCTTAACTTTTGAGGCTTACCTGGTATCGTTTTGGGTACTGAAAAAGTGTTTTATTAACGAACATACAATAAGCGTTATGCTTATCACGTGACCGCAACATTGCTAATTAGCAGAGTTTATTGCACGTATTTGTTAAAACCAGGCTAGAAAAGTCTATGTGTTACAACATTTTCTTGTAGTAATACGCTCATCAAACGCTTTCATCTTATTCAATTGGATTATTGAGGTAATTTATAGGTAACTGTAAGACACAGAGCTGACAGCCGCTTACTGGGAAACAATGTTTCGAAGCGGTTGTTTGCAGTTCAGTTAAATCGCAAAATTCCAACATATTTTATGCTTTTCTGCCATTGCAGACGCACACCTCTAATAAACTACTTGATGTTAATATCACCATATAATATTTTCACAACGAATGACACGTGCACGCTTGTTTCGATGTTTACCACAAGACATTTTTCATTCAGCCGATGCCTCACAGCAGGGAATAGTTGAAATTCGCGGAACAATTAGACTCTCGTCCTTCATGCAAAGTTGACGTACATGTAGATGGCGCCAACAAGCACAGTATGATATTACAGCAGCAGAGTTGTTTCATTCGCCTATAGCCCTGTGCCCTGAGCACATGTCAGCGTCGCGGGACGCGCACATTATTGTGTTGTTTAGTTTTTGGTTCGGAAATTCGACATCATTTTTTAATGAGATCGGTTGGTTTGGAAAAATAGCTTCCTATTTGGCTCGTAAGATTTTTTGTTTTCTTTTTTACGAACCCGAACAGAAGAGAAACTGTCTATCCAATAGAGTTGTAGTGCTAGGTTGCATAGGTGGCGGAATCGGAGGGCCGCATGGGCCTAGCCCCCCACTTTTATTTCTGGGGGGCCTGGCCCTCCCACTTTTAAATTTCGAATTTTGCCTAAATATCGTAAGTTTGAGTAACACAATTGGTATGGGTCCAGTCTTAAAGCAAATCCTTTAATGAAAAAAATATTGCAGATTTTTGGCAGTATTTCGTCGATATTATTTCTAATTTGGCAGTAGTTTCTGCAGGATTCCGTAATTGTTTGCCAGAATACACCGTGCACAGCCTGTCTCCCTGCTGTGGATTGTTTAGGCCTACCGCATTGCTGTTGTTGAACATTGTTGCCAGATGGTGTAATACAACACAATTTCTCACAAAATTGGTGAAATTTTACATACTTGTGTGCATGGGCGTCGGAAGGAATTTTTCCAGGGGAGCCACTAGTGGATTTTTCGAAACGTTTTTCTAGGGGGCCAAAAGTGGTGAAATTTGGTTTTTAACACTCGAAACTAAGAAAAGAGCTTTTTTTGCTGAAATTTTCAAATTCTTGCCCCTCTTTCGACACCCATGCTTGTGTGGAGGAAAAGTTCGTGCCACACCATTAAAAAATTGGGGTAATTTCAAGCGTTTCAACACCATTCTAAATAGTGTAATTTGCTGAATCCAATATTTGACAGATCATTTCCAATTGTGCTTTTGTTTTTGCACTGGAAAGACTAAATAGTTGGATTGGGACAACTTGCTAGTTGCTACGTATGCTTTGTCTTGTCTTTGTATTCCGGTATCTAATGCAGTCGTTGAATGAGCATTCAGTCATGATACTTCTGCGTTCGAGATGTGGAAAAGTTATGATTTTGAATGCGTTTAAGACAAGTATCAATACTGCGTCATTTTTGCCTGTTTTTTAAGCTGTGTTCTTGGTGTTTTTACAACACACCCAGTGGCTTCTCCGGCATACGGGCTCCTCGGGCTTGGCCCGAGTCTTCGATTGCGATTTGTATCGGAGAACGCAAGCTTGCTTTGTATGTTCGTGCCGCCACCCACGGTCCCACTTCAGTAAGTTGTTAACTCGGGCTCTTTCCTTTGGACCTTGTCACTGTTCATATAATTTCGTTCCATGTCTGTCCTTTCGCGTTCATGTTGCAGGTGACCTGAATAAAACAATCGTTCGTAGTAAGCGTTCTCACGATTTCGTTCGTTCGCGCTTTACTCGGGCTCAGTCATTAGCAGTGTTTTTTAAGCCGTTTTTGGGTGTCACAAGGACACCCTAAAATTTTGCAATGACACCGTAAATTCTGAAAACCAAGATATGTCTTTGCCTTGCATCGAAGTAAAACGATTTGAGGAAAGCATGTTTTCCTGCACGTGGCTATTGCAACAGACATCTGCAATGTTATAGGCCAGGGGCGGGCAACCTTTTTCGGTTTGCGTGCCGAAATCGGCTAAAGCAATGACAAAAGTCTTCCGCGTGCCAACCAAAATTTGTGAGAACATAGTACTGTACTTGACATCATGGGCACAATTTTGTTGTAAAATGTGGAGGGACAGCTTGGTGTGAAACCAATATAGTTATCGGATCGATGCAGAAGTGACGTTTTATATATACAGATTCCCAATCTTATTTCTGGAGGTGTTTTGAGAGCAACTTTGCTAATCACGCTTTGCTTTGTCCTTGCAGATGATTTACATGTTAGTATACTTAAATTTGTTGCTGGACACGGTACTGTAGTTCAGCCTGCTTCCATTAATATCTTATTTGGATGCAAACAAGCACAGCAGTGTAGTAGAGCACATCAATTGGGTTTTATCAGAGCTATCAGATGGAGTGCACAAAATGCTGAATCGCATTGGTAGCACGATCATATCACTCTTACAGTAGAACACTTCAGTTTTCATGCGTTTTATAAGTGTGGGTTACAGCGCGATTTGATGTCTTGTTCAAGCCGCTTAACGTTACAAAGACGATAATTATTTTTTTACACATTTCCGTTTTTTGAAAAAGCTACAAATCTTTTTAATGTTACTGGGCATCATGCATGCAACCCTACCCCTAACAAAATCTCCATTGATATCCTCTTAATAGCAGCAAAAACATTTAGTCTAAAATTAGCGTAGCCTACTTCACGAAATGATTTCAATCTATTTTTACTGTTGGTGGGTGGAGGAGGTATCCTTTCAATCTCCCCTTGTTGGCCACTGCATAGATACCCACACAGAGTTGTAAAAGGGCCTAATTTTGAAGCTTGAACCCAGCTCGAACATGGCTGGAGCCCGACATTTATTTTTGAAGCCCGATTTAGGCCCGAAAGCCAAATTTACCGAGGGGGTTAAGATATGCGCAACTGCGGAGTAACAAAAAACGCTGCGTGCAGGTGTAGTTGAACGTACACGGTTTATCACACCGAAAACGGCAACCCCCTGGACCAAAATATTGGCATAGTGTGGCACAAACGTAGGATGTTACTCAACGATAATACTGCGGAACATAATGTTTCTCATGAAAAAAAGAAACTATCCACAATGGCCGTATAGGCGTAAAAGAAACTTTCTGGGATAGCGCTATAGACATGAAAAGTCGGCTTGTAGGCTTCTTAAAACAAGCCAAGAATCGCGTGGGTGATTTATCTTTTCGATGCAACGCCATCGCGTGCTAATTTCCTCACCGCTGTCGCCTTCTCAAAAACAGTGTGAGACCAATCCCAGGAGAGAATGAAAGAACGCAGCTGTGTTTGCAAACAGAATTAGCTGAAGAAAAGTCACAATCACTTCACTCACGGAAGTTACCGCGGTGAGCACAACAAATCTACGTCACGAAAGAAAAAAATCGTTAGGCTACTCCTAATGTTATACAAAAGTTTTGTACGAAGACCAGAAATATTTTGACAAACCTAAGCCCGAGCCCGGTCCGACTTATAACTCTGCACCATGTCAAATCAAAGGTTTCATTCTAAGAGTTCTTGCATAACGACACAAAAATATATTTGAGATTAAA
>JGI24022J15233_10004129_pt1 | contig 14839 bp, 9 predicted proteins | sample Ectturendosymbi2_FD_15233 | JGI IMG/M metagenome (IMG submission 15233) | reverse complement strand
AAGATGATAACAGTTGTTATCGAAACGTTTGCAAGATGTCAGTTGTATCGTTTGCTTTGGCCGTAGTATTTATTATAAGGCTATTTAGCACTTACGCTTTTCGTGTACCAAAGCATTTAACCAATTCGCTAAAATATAGCAACTGGCAAAAGAATTTTAAGACACAATGAGTTGCCATTAGTTTTTGTGCATTTTCTTGCTTTGAAATAACGGCCTTAGACATTGGTTTCTACATAGCCGGTCACTGCGTGGCCACAGATAAAATGCAGTAAGAATCTGCTTGACGTTGGTACAGGTTTCTGACAATTTTAGCTTCTGAAAGTGTTGATGAACTTGTTAAAAAAGCGAGAAAGTTGGGTTGAAAACAAAACAGTTTGAGTGTTTTTCTTGCAAAATATTTCAAATTTTAGTTTTCACGAGTAGCTCAGTCATGTTCAAATTTCTTAAATCCACCTAGAATCTCAATTTATCGAATTTGAAGGTTTGCTTCACAATATCAAAGTCGAAACTGCTGAAATTGTCAGAATTGGAAATTCTGTCCTCAAGCTTTCTGTTGTAACTGCAATATTTGCACGCCCTTTCGAAATTTTGCCAAAGGTTTGCAGTTTTGTGTAAACATATGCTTTGAAACGGTGAAGTTGCTTGTTTGAGTGTAGAAGTATTGAAAATTGTGACTTGGCATATACAAATAATGTTTATTCGTATATTTGTTTAAAACACTAGAAAAATATGTTAATTCGGAACTTCAGACTGCAAATCAACTTGCATCAAATGAGTGCTCCCGATAAGCGAATGATCAATACTATTAAAAAATTCACATTTTTGCAGAGGGTTGCTGCTTCGTAATTTATACATGTAATATTAAACAAAATTTTTCTTGCATTTCTTACACGTAAAGGAACACCCGTTTTCAGTGGCACACGCAGAAAATTTTCATGGGGGCGGTTCATTCAGTGGCATATGGTGGTCTTTTGTATTTGGTGTGCACTATTTATGACGTCACAATTTGACGTCATATTCATGCTTCCAAACCAACGTTTTGGCGAAGTTTATTGACATAATATGCATATTCTTCTACACGCGCTCCCCTTAGTTTAATATTATCAGCGCTCCAGGTCAGGCAGCAAACTTTTAGTTTTCCTTTTTCCCTGCTGAGACATTGTCAAATGCCTGAATGCTTCTATGTTAAAAGAGCTGTTTTTGAGCTCGTACAATAGTTCTATCATGCTACAGAAACTGGTAATGTAGCCAATGCGGTCAGCGCTTGCGCTGATCAGACAAAATAAAAACGATTGTTTCGAAATAAGTGAACCATCGCGGAACAATCGGAGTGGACAATGACATGCAGAGTGGACGAAATGTCTGCAAAAAATGCTGAGATGGTTCCTGGACGCAGACGATAACCCAGATTCCCATCAAAACTTAATTAGTACTTTTTGGCCCATTTACAATGTTCCTTGAAATTTACATGTAAATTCCGTAGTATCGACATTAAGGCGACAAATTAACAAGCAAAAAGTATGCGAACACACTTAATCTCCTTTGCGCAGGTAATAAAGTTTTCCTAAAATATCAAACTCAAGGGGGTTTTTAACCCCAACCCCCCCTTGCGTACGCCCTTGCCCGTTTTCTTAGCATCTTTTGTTTCGTCGCCTAAAGATAAAAAAGCTGTTGAACGAGCATATAGGCTTTCGAGACAGGGAATGGGCAAGGCCACCGCCACCCTCATGTTGCAAGTTTGTTAAAATCAGACAAATAAAGGCAGTGCATTCAAGTGTTCAGGGCAAGAATGTGTAGCTTTCAGAACAAAAGAATAAAGACAGTTTTTCAGGGAGAAATGATAAACATTAAAACGGCATTCAGACGATAAAGATGCACTTTGCAAGAAATTTGCGTCAGAGATGGGACTAGCAGCTTCCACCCTGTACCAAAAAATGTACTCGTATTTTACGTATGTAAATGAGCAGTTGAAATTGTCCAATTGCTTCTACGCCCAATAAACAAGCTCGCTTTTGAGCGGTGTGTTCATCAGTATTGCCTCTATAGCTTCAAAAGCTAATTGTCCAATCCGCAACAACTTTCTAAAAATGTTTTGCGTGATGGGCAAGCGTCATCATCACCCAAACCACCAGCACAGCTGTGCTGACCATTCAAGTGACATTCTGTTTTCCACCAGCGTTGGTGACTGTTCAGTGTTTGCCTTAAAGTACGGTAGGGCACATTTTACTGTCCCATCTATGTGGTGAACATAAACTATTGGCCTAACAGAATCAGTGTCTTTACTGCTGTGCTGAAGCAGACGAGCTTTCGTCTTACACGGCAATTTGAAAAGTTAGCATAGATGTTTTCACTCAGTGAAGACTTGACCGGTTCTAGGTGTCTTTGTGCAGCAGACAAAAAGTTGCTGCCAAAGTCAATGGCGTAATTAGATGAGCTATGCCAGGATTCTTGTCCAACCGGTTTGGAAAAGTACGTCACAGGCAGTTATTTTAGTTTTTTGCCTGAAAATCATTATACGTACTGGCGGCAATTAACCCGGGTCACTGACTATTTCGTAGGCTTAGGTAATTAACGGTGGATAAATATGAGGTGTGTCGCTATGTTTTTACTTTGAATGACCGCTCGGCAATGGAAAGACGACCTTGACGTGAAGCGGAATGCTTTTTTGTCGCGAACGGCGAGTGCTTTCTTATTCATGGCAAGAGTTTTGGGTTTGAGCTAATTCGTCACGTGATGGTACGATACGATGGATATCAGGCTTCCTTCAGCATGGCTGTTATCATTCTTGCAATATCATTACCCTAACATGAAGACATTGATCACCACTTCTGCTAAATATGAGAAGTTATTTCACAGCTTATCGCGACCACAAGGTGTCAGTGTTGTTTCTGCCAAATCTGAGTTTTGCCTGCTTCCATCACATCGATACATATCAATGTGAGATTCGCTCACAACTATTTCCCGAAGCTCACAGTTTTTTCGTTTGCAGGCTGTTTTGCTTTACACCGGAAAAACTGCCAGAAAAACAGCTACAAAAAACAACAATTTAATGAAATATCGCTGACGATCAAAAGTTGCTTTTCGAAATGTCGAATTATTTCTTTTGAATCATTGGTTGTAACACTGGTTGTAACAATCATTGTGACAACTTACGCACTTTCCTTCAGGCCAGGTGCTGTGGTTTACATAAGTTCTTGGAGAAAGTTTCTGATGCTTCGATAAACCAAGTCGTTCTGTCACCTGCTGGCGCACCACCTGCAGAGATGCCATAACAATACCTTTCCTTGTCGCTAACGTCATGTGCTTCGCGGCATGTGTCGATCCATGTAAACTTAAATCGTTCCCATTTGTATATACTGTTGTTCGGAGAACAAAAGATGCCGCCGGCCTCAGCGTATATTTGTACAGCTAACCAACTGGGAAGATTTCTTGGCATTTTTGCTGTAGCAGTTGTTTCTGTCTCAGCGCAACATGATTCGTTCTACTTGTTGTCTTGCCAGTTAATATACAACAACCAGCAGCTTTCAGTTCACACCATGACTGAATTTTCTGTCTCTTCGGTTGAGGAAATGGGTCTTGTGCTTGTGACAGCGGTTGAAATTTCTTAAATAATTTTTGCTTAATTCTCATTGCGTGCAACATTGTTCTTTTTCTCATGTTATGATTTACTGTAATCGTTGGTCTGGACTGCAGTGAAGACGAGCGCAAGATGTGTGGCAGAGAAGCAACACCAGTAGTTGCGACTAATGGATTGGCGATGGAAAATCCATGCTCTAAAGCCGTTGGATTGAAATAGTCGACGTTTTGAGTAAATTAGCACTGCACGTGTGTTGAAAAGACTATTAATGTGTTTCACTCTGAAACGCCATGTTTTTCATCCCTTTTGCCCAAAGGAAATTCAGTATTTCTACTTAGGACGAAACGCCTTATTGGCGACACACCTCGTCCTTACAGTATATTATCTCAAGCTGATGTCTGCCGTTGGAATAAAGTTGCTAGGTAACCTTCACCGTCTGTCGGCCAGTAAATAACCTATATCCGTATCATTACTAAACTATACAATTCATTGAAATCATAAATTTAACTTTGCGTTGATGTTTGCTGCCTGACATCGAAAGTCTCGTGCTCTCTGAAACGACAGATTGAAAAGTTAAATTTTAGTGATTGTTGGAAAGGGACGGTAGTACATCCTTACCTTTCACTGATTTTGAAATTGCAGTTAAGCCACATGGCTATTGCCAGAAGTGCAGTGCCAAAAGCAAAAGTGATTCTATTTGAAAAAAGACATACCATCACCATACCGAGATGGCAGATAATTTTTCCAATTGAAAGATTCACAAAAGTGACAGCATAAATCTATAATTTTTATCTCACGCCATTAAAACGAGAAAGACGCTTTGTTTTAAATTGGGGGATGACGATTTTCCCTGCGTTACCTCCGATTGCACCTCCAGTTATAACCAAAATAAAGTTTGCTGTTAAAGAATCTATATTTTGAAATGTGCTGCACTTGCCGAATCATCCATCAAACTTCAGTTTCTAATGCAAGAATCTTTCACGATCGTGCTCGGCAAGTACAGGGCACACTTTTCTGCACCATGATAAAGCACATGTTTTATTATTTTCGGATTAAAGCACAGGTTTTGTTGTTTTGGGACTGCTAAAACAAGTTATTTGGCTTGAAAAAGGTACCTTTATGACAATTAAGTGTAGCGGTGGAGCTGTGAACTGGAAAAATGCATTGCACAGCTACAGGCCACCTCCTTTGCACTTTGCTTTTGGGAAGGGATGGGCAATTAGCGGTCCGAGGCTACAGCGTTTTCAGTGGACTGTGGAAGCATTCAGGACAAATCTTCAAATCTCAATTTTCCTCCAAATTACCACAGTAAATGTTGCTGTTGAGGATAATTTGAACCGAGACTTGCTTCTATTTCCATTTGAAGGTGCGGCCCTCCGCTAAACACGCCCTTCTCAGAGTGGCTCCCGAGCCAAATTAATTGCCCATCCTTCTCTTGGGTATACCTATTTTGTTTATCTTTTGCGTAAGCACAAGTGCGCCCTGAGTTTATAATAATGAGGATCTTTTCAAACTAGGGTTTTCTACAAGCAAGTCAGATTGTTATAGGAAACCTTCGCATTTTCGAACCGCAGAATTTCTTTATCGCGGGGTGTATTTCTCTTAGTTGGTACTTCTTTCATAGCCCCAGTTCAAATTTCTTAATGTTGCAGCAATGATTTCTAGAGCGCAAGGAGTTTACTGGCCCAACAGAAGTATAGGCCTACATGTAATTTTATCGAAAATATTTTGATACTTCTCTGATTTTTAACTATTCCTAATGGAGTCAACGGAACACTGCATGTGTTTTGTATTTCTCTAGCTAAATAAGTTTTCAAAATGAAAACATTGGAAGCTTCACACTCAGCTAATAAGTTCTTTCTAACCCTTATTTATTGGATTGTTAGCCGCCGCTCATTGTAAGTCTCGACCTTTTGTGNAGTCAAATCAATAAGCATTTTGCAGAACTACGCAAGACCCNCGAGGTGCAACGCTTTTTAACAGCATTTTGGGAAAAACATANGTCAGCAGCTGTCTACGAACACTGGCATGCTCTGAAAGTGCGGAATGTCACAGCTCACTGCACAGCCCAGCAGTTACAGATGGGTTGGTTATGCCAGAAAGATATATGCCGCCCTTAATTTAAGCCGCATAAAATCATGACCATAACTAAATATAAGCTGCGGCTTATCGAATCAATACGATAGTCAAACGTGCTATTAATTTCTGCAGTTGATCTACGCTTTAACACCTGTCTGAAGCACATACGGTATAGCGCAGTCCTGCTCAATCAACATTAACCTGATCACCAGCACAGGAGGACCACCTGGTTTCTCATCCGTGGATGCTGTTATGAGATGCCCGGTGGTTTCATCGAGACCCATTGCGTTGCGTCGCGCATTGCACAATACGTTTTCCTGTTCACACTTCGCTATAAGAAGGCAGTTATCTCTTAGGATGAAAAAAGATCTGAAAACCAACTCGTTTAAGAACACTCTCCACGGACACACACCTCAAGTTCTTTTCTGTTATTCAATGTTCACAAACAATTTGTGCCACCGGTTAAATCCTACATTTTTTGGCAATTAAACCCCATAACATGTTGCTTGTCNTCTGATACAGAAGCAATCACACAACATTTAATTTGGGGTGNCTGGTGATGCAACTAAATCCCTAGCCTGGGACATCNAGTATCAAAGTAGCCTACCTGTAATTCTGTACCTAGTGTAACCAAACAGCGACAAGACTTTACACAGATTGCGTTGGTGAATAAATTATGGAAACTTTTTTTAAGATAGAGAAAAAGAGAAAACATCAAACGGATTGGAGGTGTTGGTTTCGTAATGAAGGCACAATGTTATCAATGACTGACGAATGAATTTCAAAAAGCACAGATGCGAACAGCAGGATATAGCATTTGCTAACACTGGTTCGCTGACTGCAGGCTTTTTTCTGAAACTATTCGAAGAAGGCACATCCTAATGAGATTAGGTAAACCCTTGACCAATCCGATTTCTCCCCTTGGTGTTTTTCGACCGCGTAAATTCTTTACTGTTTGACGAGAATGCCTGCCAGTGGTTTTTGCTTGGTGCAGTGTGCACTCAAATTTGATCATAGCAGAAAACAACATGTCGCTTGAGGATTATCGTGTTTTTGCATTCAAAGCATTCGCTGTCCTGACCTTATCCAGCTTTTATTACAATGCAGAAAGTTCATCCCAGTCGAGAAGCAAATCTTCGCACGAACTGTTTGCGCAATTTGTTTGCTTGGTCCATAACAAAGACGTCGATTGCTGTTTATTCGCGTAGCGTCGATCTCGGTTGGACGCTATATTTGTCGGCACAATCATATTTCTTCGCGGCTCTACTCTGCTTCCATACTGAATTCAGTATGAGAGTCAATATTTTGAGAAAAAACGCAGAAATCGCAAGGTGCTTCGAGCAAAAGTTCATCTTGTGTCGTTGCACCTGAGCCGAGCAAACCCTGTGGCGCTTGGTATGACCAGCTCATTGAATGGAGTGTTTGCTTTTGATGTTATGAGTTGAGACTGCGGGTTGAGTCGTATAAGTATTGACTGCGCACAGTGATCGCTATCGACTACGTCAATCACACTTGTTGATTGTCAGGATATCCCTGGTGCTTGATAGAGTGGACAGCGGCCAGCCAGCAATGGTTTCGTCTGGACTTCCAACAGTTCCCAAGTCGATGAAGTAAACGTATGCCTAATATATCAAAAATAAAACATATCAGACATCCGCTCTGTTAAAAAGATGCAAGCATGCATATTTTTTGATATTATAAACTTTCCACAGCAGATAAATGTTTTTGCGTTTTTCATGTTGAAAGTTGATAGTAAACCTTGGCGGTGCACCTCATATTTAACCATTAGTGGGCGACAGAAGCACAAGTACGGCAACTCCGTCGATCGAACAGTAAGAAAAGCAACTTATTCGTAACTTGCCGAAAATAACTTAAATATCTACAGAAAGCTGCAATCGAATGCCTGTGTCTAAACGCAACGGACACTTAGTGACGGCCTTGCTTGCAAGGGAGCACACTAGTGAAGATTGTATAATGATAAAAAACATTTGCTAGTACAGAGATAAAAAACGACCAAACAATACAACTAGCAAATATAAAAAGAGATGTCACCAAAATATACCACCAAATTAAATGTTCATTTGGCGCTTCTAGTGTAAATTTATCGCAAGTGCTTAAGTTCTATTTGACGGTTGAAATGATAAATTTTGCGTAGTATCGGAAAAGTATTAGTTTTTTTGCAGTTGCTTAGATTGTGCAGTTCGTAGGTAATCTTAAACAGTAAAATTATGCACAAACTTGATTTTAATTGTTTAAAAAATAGCGAAGTTATTTTATGCAATAATTGTAAGTGTTAAAAGCACCGTTTCAGGTTTTAAGATTCATTCAGAGAGAGATCTTTCATTGATTTTTTCCCAAAATTTCAAATCGTATTTTAGATGATTTAACTTTCCAACGCTAAAACATTTGTTACAAGACAAGTTGCCACTAAGCAATGCTTCGCGTGTCCGCAATGCATATAAAAAAGCACAAGGGCTTCAGTCAAGATAACCTGTTCTAGTGGAAGAGACGTTACTACAAAACAAATGACGATAAAGTTCACTGCAGAAACTTAGATCACTGTCCTGCGAACGAAACAAAACCGTGGAGTGCGGAAAGAGTATCTCTTAAGTTATAAGATAGTCGAATATTTCAGCACGGGCAGCGCTACTATGCTGAAGTTACTTCCAAGCCCAGTGTTCTACGACATCGTTACAGTCGACCGGCATTCATTCGAACGTGCAGGTGTTATGTGCAGGCTAGGTTTCCCATCACGTCTGGACCGGGAGCAATAAAGCTCGAGTGAGCTATGGCTCGCGTGCCCACACCGTCCCGGAAATATTCTCACGGCAGACGCAGAATAAAGGTGTTTGATTAACAGTCGTATATATGGCATTTGTGCGTGCGTGTATGTGACCATCGCGTTTTCTCTGTTTTGATTGAAGCGCGACAGAGTTCGGATGCACCAGGTCTTGTAATTCAGTCTCCTTTGTCTGGTTGTTCTCTCTGGTGGGTGTTGTATCTACAACAGGCGCCAGACCTTAAATTGCCGCAAATCTTAAATTGCCGATTAAAACTTACACTGCCACGAAACGGCGCCCAGACGGCGTTGCGCTGTATTCAGGTCGCTCTTCCGACTTGCAAGGTAAACTCACTTCAACATCAGCAATGTGTTGTAAAAACAGTGGTTCTAAACTTGTATAGTTTGAAGGTCCCTTTTTTCCAAACACATGCAACAGTCGCTGCTGGCGTCAACGGAGCCTGTTCGCTGCTATCTTGCCTTGAAAATCCGTGAAGTTTACAATCTCGGAATAAGCACATCGCAGTTTTCATTTCTGCGCCGTTTTATTCGCTCCTAATAGAATTTGGTTAGTGTTCCTTGCAGCCGTGTACGGCGGTATTACATAGTTTGATGTTATTTCGACGAACCTGAATTTGTCAGCACGAATGCAGGTTCTACTGTTCCAAATGTCTGTCTTTACGCGTGTGAAAAGTGTATAAAACGCGCAGTTAACCATCCACCCGGTGCACAGGTGCAATCTTAATTGGTTTTCGAAGCATAGTCGAATAGCGATCATGCTAGTAGGTGAAACAATGCCCATTTCTGATATTACAGACTCAGTAATATTGGAAAACACCTCGTTTGTGGAGTTTGCTTTCGTTTTTTATTGTGGTATCAACGCTAAGTAACAATGTGTTAAGATCAATGCTTCAAAAAGTAACGGTTGTGTAGTGCAAGATTTTNCACTCTTCTGCGGTTCAGTACCCAAGCACTGTATTTATTATTGTCTTCACAAACGTTTTGGTTATGCGCCTGGGGAAGTCAAAGTTGTATGAGGTTTGTAAATGGTAGGTGAGGTGCAAGGTCCCAGTTTTTCCTTTGCGTCAAACGCCCATGTCGGTGATTTGCAAATAAAACTGTGCTAGTGAGATGAATGATATTATTCAGCTATTGTTTTTTCATTAGGGCTTACTAGTAATTCTACTTCCATTCAGTGCAATAAATTAAGACTGTGCAAATGATGATCTTTGTGGGAAATAATTAACCCGCATGGGCAGTAATTTTTTTTCAAGCAAAACCAACAGACTGATCAAATCTGTGCGTAAAATAATGAAATACTGGATTTTCGAACTCAGTCGCAGTTTCGTTATACATAATTGTTGCCATCACCTTTGCTTTTATGAAAACTCCGGCTTTACTGAAATTCTTATAAGCTTCCATCACTGCCAAACATTTGATTTTAAGACTGCAGTCTATGCAATAGAATATCTTTCACCAGAAGTCAGCTCGCAACATATNTAAAAAATGTGCAAACTGCGACTAAAAGTGTCTTGCTTTGGGAAGCAGCTCAGACGACTTGCAATGAAACCTGTAACATTACCGAACGTAGATACCTTCTCTGTTTGCACTGCTCGTTGTAGCGTTTGCACTTTTGTTTACTGTGCATATAAAACGACAGTTAGCTCGTCAAAGTTTTTGGTTCACAGCACCTAATCTACGAGCACTTTTAGCAGCTAGATTGTTTACTGAACCTGGGGCTGCTCTCATTTTTTAGAACTGCTGCCAATTTGACCACCTGCTAGCTCGCAACACCGTGTGTTTGTAGAAAACAAAGTTTTTTTGTGCCACGAGCTTCTTTTTCAGTTTGAAATGGTGCAGTATTGCTGGCTCGACAAATAGGCTTTCAGCGAACGGTTTGCAAACACTCGTGAGGCCGTTCTGCTGCTTTAACCACCGTGCGTTCCGTCTGCATCCGGCAGAGAGAGCTTGCTTACAGCAAGCTTGTGTTATTGTGTCCGTTTAGTTTAGTTGTTGATTGCATAACCTACTTTACTTCTGCAACAAAATTGAGATGACGACCTGTTAATTCTTCCACCTCTCTTGGCAACGACGTGTCAGCCACTTGTTTTGACCGTTCTGTTCTTGAAATTTTTGTATGCTTTCTTATGCTATGCACTGCAGAATTTCAAATCAGTTTCATGCTGAGAAAGCACTGCCCCCCGCCAAGATTGAACGCGTTGCTTTGTATTTTCCTCCACATTTCTTACTTTTTTAAATATAGCAGCGACGGTTTATTTTTCGACGAGACTGGAAGTTATATTTTTTGTGGCGCAGTTAAATGTTACACACGCTTTAGGCAAATGATAATATCATTTGTTTAAGTGTCGTCCCGTCTCACGCTTTTTTCTCCTCACGCCTATACAGACGCGAAATGAGCTCGAATGATCGAATCCGATCTTTATCTTTGCTTATCATTTGATCGTCACGGCTCTTCCAGGTTTCACCTGTCTCAGCAACCCTTTGAACGAGCTTATGCTGCATACACATGGGTTTGACTGCGATTGCTTGGAAACATGTTTGTTTACGGGTTTGCTTCTTTGAACTTGAAAAGTCATCGCCGCCTCGCAAACCGACCAACCCCGAATCTCTTCTCGGTGCGACGAAAAACGTGCAGGGTTCGGCGGGCGACGCCGCTCTGCGCGTTTCCTCCACCGCCTGCAAACGGCGCAACCGCTTTGAGATCGCTGGCAGAAGTTTATCATCTTATGGGAATTAACGTCGACTAAAATTGGCAAAAACCGTGAATCGATGTTGAAGGATCTCCGCAAGATCAAAGCAGCTCTCCGCTCGCGTGTTGCCGCAATCGGGTGCGATCCTTTCAGCGGCACTGCCGAAACACGCCCCAAGAGCCAACGTCGTCTTGCCACCAACTTATCACCGCGTATTCCCAGCGATTGATAACAGTGTTGATCTTTGCACGGATCCGTTGCGTTCGCGGTTGAAGTTGCGTCGCGAGAGGAGATTTAAGAAGAGGGTATTAACAAGAAGAGAGTAATTAAATACCACAAATTTCCTGTAAATTGTCAGCAAACTGTTGCTGTAAATTGTAAGCATAAAGTCGGTTCCAGTGTTGTTGTTTGCTAAGCGCCATGGAAGTTTAGGAAATGAGAAATACAATCAGCAAATAAGAAAATTTGATCAACTCACCATTTCACCACGCGTATTTACTAGCAATTTTATTATTAAATTATACATAAAGATTTCTAAAATATAAGAAAATTTGTTGTTGAGCAATATTTTATTTTCCTTCTGTTTAGCACACAGGGCTGTCTAAACTTTGGGCCACAGGCCAAATGCGGCCCTCGAACCCATTTCACTTAGACCGCGGCTCTGGTTTCAGATTGTGTTGTAAACGTCATACCGAAGCGTGAATAATGCTTCTGTGTCGGAGCGACGCCGGTTTCTCGCTGCCGAAGACGCTACCTGTTGTGTTTTGATGTGCTGAGAGCGAATGTGAGCACGAAATCCGCTGGGAAGTGGTGTTTCTGCTTCAAAACCTAAGAAAGATGTCCGAAATACGCCAACCTTCAATGTTGGAAGGGAATGCTGGCCAGTGGTCACATTTGGTCCTCTTTGAAAGAGTTTCGGACACCCCTAACGCATGTTGCGCGACCTTTTCAACTCGCGGTCGCACTGGATTCTAAAATGTGACGGCAGGTCGGACCGGGAGCAGATCGGTGGACTGTTTCTGTGTACTAACATGAATGAAGATTTAGAAATGAATTGTTTTTTTGATATCGGACGAGTTCTGCAGATTGGCTTAAAGAGCCTACCACGACGTAGTTTACTAGACTCCATCATCTTACGCTACGTTGTGCCCCCAAAAAATACACCGAAACTTGCCAAAGCGATGCAAAGAACTTGCACTCGGCGCTTTGCCTTGACACTGCGAAAGCGGCCATCCCTGGCAATTTAATAACGACAAAAATGCATCAACTAATTTGTTTCATCGCAAACTCAATTGTCTGTTTACCTTTTCACTGAGTTTGATACCCTTAATGCATACTGAGAATAACACTCCACCAAATACGTTAATGTTGGGAAAATCCCTCTACCTTTGCTGGTTTTCGCTTCTCTGCGAAAAGGTTCACCCAAGTGCCCTATAAGGCTATGTCTGTGCTGTTGTACCGTACATCAATGAATGCCATCATGAGAAGAGATTCGATTTTTTAAGTATGTTGTAGGCTTCACTTTAAACTAAACCTGTCAGCGATATCAATTTGGAATCTAAGTAAACGGTCCAACACTAAAATTCACAGCCGCAGAATGTTCCGGTGCGCGAGGTTTACTTACGATTGAAGCCCACAGTTCTGCGCTGTGACAATTCCCAAAGCGTATCTCAAAACACAAGAATGTGTACGAAAACCACAGTTTGTGCGCTGGCGCCCGCTCGTCCACTCCAAATTGAAGACCATTTTGCGCGTTTAGAGAATGACAGTCGATGGCGACTGGCATGCCGCTATGCTGCGTTTGCTTAGGCCTTATCCGCGACAGGAAGTGACGCAGCTACCTTCGTGCTCTGCAACTTGTGTCGTTGACGATCGTCACGCAACTTTTCCTTCGTTTACTAATGATTTTGGTTCGCGCGGCTGCGCAGTTTTGTTGGACACCACGACCACCACTTGACGCGGATGGACGGTCCGTCATTTGCAAACAGCCGCAGACGCCATATCTTTCCCCACTTTCGTTTCGACCGTCGCGCCTCCCTCGCCGCTCTTCCACGGCTAGCGTAATCCAGGAATGTTGAGCTTTAACATTGGGTATCGACTAACGCATCCCTAGCGATTGCGTTCACGAAGCACAGCGAGCGATTTTGAAAGGCCAGCGTCGTGATCCGACAAATATATATCATTTGAAATTACGTGTCGTTGCCTGGTTAATTTCACGTAGTCCTTACAAGGCTCTGCCCGCACGTTTTCCCGCAAACCCAGCTGTAGCAATGATTATATTATGCAGAAGAAGATTTTTTAACAGTGCTGCGTCGAACCAACGTTGTAACTTGGAGGACTCGGGAACTTTATGCATACCCTCTCGTCCTTTACGAATCCAATAAACTAACCAAGCGCTTTATTCGGTTTGTTCATAACACCCAGGGCCGGATTAAATGGACGCGAGGCCCCGGGCAAAGTCGTTACCGTGAGGCCCCCTAAACGCTTAGCACAACTGCCCAGCTATCACATGCCCTCGTTTCAACTTTGCAGAAGCACCGGTCAAAAACGTCAAATTTGATATGGTTGGTAGCCTATACCTTAGAGACAATTGGGGGTGACCATGTGCGGCAGTTCGTAAGTGGTTAGTTTGTTCAAACAGAAAGTTGTATCACAAAAAACAATCTTTTGCTACCGTGACGCTACACAACAATCATTTTTGTCATAGGCTCTCTAACCATCTTCCCTGCACAAATCGCCCGTTTACTTATGTATTGAGAAAAGATATGTTTACACTCTCTCGCAGTCGCAGGTTAAAACATACACCGTTTACAAAAAATTTTCTCAACAAAATTCACGCAAAAGCAACTTGAACCGTACTACTCGACCGAAGTTTTGCGATGGGAACTTTACAATAGTTACATCTGTTCCGTGATGGAGTGGACAACAGCGCTTCTTTTGATCTAAGACTGATACCCTCACGATAGCGACAAGAACTTCGCAACTAATTGTCACGTCAGCGCATTATACGGTAATTCCAAAGGCGTTAGATTGCGAAGAATACTTAGTAACGAACTTGTTGAAGATACCATGGCCTCTGTCACTCTGTGAATGTGTACTTTTAACAAAAAAGTCAGCTACGAAAAGTAGCATGACGCCGCATTTTTTGCACGCACATGAGCGGTTGAGACTCACCGCTCAGGTTGTTCTGGCTGTTGATCATTCTTAAATTATGACTTATTTGCAGGAAATGCTCGAAAAATGGGTATCAGGCAGTTTATGTAAGGATAAAGCATTTCTGATAGCAGAAGTGTAGAAAAAAATTCAGACAAAAGATTGAGATTTGAGGTTCAACCTGCACAGACTAATGGGTAAAAAGTGTAAAGCGTTTTGCGAATCTCCATTTGCATTGCATCGTCAACCTGAAAAGGATGAACAAAATTTCGACGTTGCTCCTCTGGAAAAATTTCTGCGGACGCCCATGGATGCACTGATTTTGATGTCATAAAGCGTGGTTCTGTTTGGTTCAATTCCTGTAAGTCATTCAGAAACGATAATGCCAAAGTTGTCAATTTCCTTAACTTACATGCTAAACCAGGGATCTCAAACACGCAGGGGCGTAACGAGGTTAGATGGCGCCCGGGGCAAGAAGCAAGTTTGCCGCCCCATGTTCGAGCTGAGGTCTTTCGGAAGCAAATGTACTGTAATGAAGGA
>JGI24022J15233_10004125_pt1 | contig 14842 bp, 10 predicted proteins | sample Ectturendosymbi2_FD_15233 | JGI IMG/M metagenome (IMG submission 15233) | reverse complement strand
GAAATATTTGGTTCTTAATCCCAATTTCCAGGGGGGAAATGCCCGTTTTGCCCCTCCTGCGGACGCCCATGCGATCATTGAATATTTTATATCAGGTTCCACAAACAAGGCCAGCTCATCTAATGAAAAGAAGAAATGTTTTTGACTAATTGTTAGCATAAGTGAATTTTTAACATCTTTAGCGATTAAATAATGTGCAGAACAAAAATATTTTTGGCGATGATTTTCATTGAAATTGAGTGTCATGTCAACACCTATTTAGGTCTGGTGGGGGGGATGCATCCCCTGCATCCCCCCTGTGTCCGCGCCTGGTTCCCAACCTGGGATACATGAACCCCTAGGGGTACATTTGCCTATATGAAGAAGTAAATTTATTGTACATTTGCAACAAATTAACTTTGAAACATAAAAATGTTTTAATTCATTACTTGCTTTAATCCGGACAACTGGTACATAGGCAATTCTTCGTGGTATTCACATCAAACCGAATCCTGAACGAGATTCTATACTTTGCAGAAATCAAAATTGTAGTTTGAGACTTAAAAGTGAAAAAGAGTAGCAACTTGTTCTGAAAATGTACACATTTTCTTAAAGGGTTTCGTTGCTTTCGACAACGTACTTGCTACACTTCAGACTTTTAGAGAGTTGCTGCAGCACAACTGAAAACGTTTCTGCCACGTCCCAATGCCGAAAGATCAGTGCTAATGTCCACTTCGGTTTCGCACCCAAACTTCTGCCAGTTATCGCACAACGAGATTGCCTGCAACCTGCGGAGATCAGCCTGAATTCATCCGTGTAGGCCTCTTAACCTCTGGCAAATACCCGCCCGCTTACCTGATCCCAGATATTTTTAAAGAACTTTCCGACTGCGTCAAAATCGCCTTCACTTTTAATTACTGCTGGCCGGTTGTTTTACTGTAAGTTCGGCAATTTCATTGCAAATACGCGTGCGATCGTGAAGTATTTGTTTGCGGTGACACCATCAGTGTGGGGTGTGGCTGCGGTGTAACGTTGCCGACATAGAAATGCGCGTACACGCTGGCAGGTTTAGAGAGCAGTGGTTCTTAACCTTTCCAACCCTGGGTACCTCTTATTTCCTAAGATTGGCTTGGGGATCCCTCGTCTGCGTTGTCATTAGTCGAAGTAGTGGTCGTCGTTGTTTGTGCACCTAAGGGTTAAAAGAAAACACTTCGGCATTCCTTCTTTGTGCCCCCCGATTTTTCACTGCGGACATCGTTAAGAACCACCGGTCTGGAGTTTGATCCTGTGTCGCGTCACACTACTTGTAAACTGACACTGCAGCTTCCTTGTCTGACGCAAGGCGTAGAGAAAGCTGCAGCAAGCTTTGAAGTCCGGTAGCTTTCTTTGCCATCGTGGAGAGCGAAGTGCGCGAGGTTGGTTGAGGCATAGAAAATCTCCAAATAAAAGAAATTTCTGCCTGGGCGTCATGTGCATGTGGTCTTGTAGGTTGTTCGCATGCACTTAATGCGTTCTTGCACTCGATTTACGTGCGCAGCGACTGATCGCAAGAACATGGGGATATGGCCTAGGTTCAAGTTCAGTTGTTCTGGGCTATCCCATTTAGATTTGGTGTCCCCTCAGTTGACGCTAGGCTTTTTGGAATTGAAAAATTGCACATTTAGCATAATTCGGGAATTTACTGGGAAACTTCATAGAAACTTTTTGAATCTTGACCAACGCTGGTAATTGGATCTCGTGATAACCCTTTTTTCAGACACTACCTGAAAATTTAAAACGAGCTTGAGCAAACACGTACGAAATTATTGTCGCACCTTGGCTCTCCTACATGTTTAATTTCACCGCAACAGTTAGGATTGCAGTTATGAATCTGGCTCACCGTTTGCTGTTTGGACCCCTTCGGTTTGCTTGCGTTCTAAAGTATCGCCCATCAATTTATCTCGTCGTTATTCCAGCCATTATTCGCCACAATACCACGAGAGTGCTTAACTGCCGAATTTGCAGCAGTCCATCTGTGGTTCAAAGTACACACACAGCTTATACTTTCACTGTAGCCTACCTCTGGATTCGTAAACGGAATCGGTGACGGATTCGTATATAACCCGAAGCTCTTCGACGTTTGGGGTCATGAATTTTATCGCCTCTCTATACTTGCCCGCGGCCTGAAAAGCTCGTGCAGCAGAGAGGACGCCGGTTGGTTCGAAAAGCAGCGGTATCTCATGCCTGCAACACGTATTTGCACCGTTTAAAATAAGCACTTTTTAATTTTGTCGCACGTATGTAAGAAAACAAGGTCAAGGAGGGCATTGTTGCGCAACATATTATATTGGTAACTTTTTCTAAACATTTCACCTTAAACTACCCCGTTCCTCAATCAAACTCGTTCTGCACTGGCCAGGTTTTCAGAGCCAGGCCAATACAACAGAAGGCACGCCGAGCCGACTTGGCTAAGTTTGACCACAGATGCAACCTGCAGTGCTTCACTTCAAACTTGACCCCCAGTCGGCGGCACTATAGGAATTTCTCCGCTTCCACTGGTATTATGAGGACATAATGCACCTTGCAATTATCTACACGATCGTTACTTTCAAGCTGACCGCAAACTATCAAAATCAAGCGACCAGAAGCACCTCCAAAGTAACGGCACATCGAATGCGATAGACTACTGCAAGAATTACTATTCAAAATTTTGTGAAAATGCTGACCCGAATCGCACCGTAGCAGCTTGGCCCATCAAATACCTTTAGGCCTCAGGATTTCGAGCACTAGTTCGGTGTAAACATTAACGTGGCACATTCGACATCAAGTTTTCAGTAGAACGTCCTGCCACCACGTTTCTGTTAACACTACAATATGAAATATCATCCATCTTTTAAGCAAAGTTTGATACAACAATTGCACCATGAAGTGTTCCCAAAGCAGGGTCAGTTTAGAACCAGCAAATGTCGAACTGTTACCTTAGAACTACGACTGCGTAGTTCAGTCATGCGAGAAGTTCAACGCCTCTGCGAAGTGCGAATTTAAACGATAGATTCAATTCCGCTATTCATGCAACTCCGCTAAACCGAGTAAAGAGGGTATTCGAGCTCGTCCTCTTGTGCACACACGCTGATGTTCTTTCGATGATATATAATAAATACACATAAAACCTACCGCCAACACAAGTAGCAAACGTGTTCGATTGCTTCATCCGAAAGGTTTGCATCCAAGCACACGATAGGTGCGCGCAATATATCATCTTCATGCGCTTTGACGAAGTCAGCGTTGCCTCTGCACGTAATAATGCAAAGAAATGCACTACACAGCGGAAAAAAAGTAAAGGTAATGCCGGCATTATTCTGCTCACTCGCTTGTATCTGAATCTTGAACTGCAACATACACTTCACCTCTGTCATCAAATATCACGTTGTAGATTGGAGTCGTTTGAGCTTTGTCAACAGATATTGAGGTCATCTCCTAAAACCGGAAAGGTCAAGGTACTTAAAAAGTTTAGGTGTGGACAACTTTTTTTATTGAAAAAGTCACCATTGCTGCCAAGTGTCTGAGCATTGCTTCACCATAAGTATCGTCGCCCACCACGGATATCATTTGAGGTTTGCTGTTAAGTCTCCACAGTGATTCTTTATAAGACACAAGTGGGTTGTTGGCGCTGATAAAACAGGCTTGTAACCTCAGCAAATTCAGGTAAATAGCGGAACTTACCTGCAATGTTGCGTCCAACACCGCCGAAGGTTTGACTTATCGCTGCAGGATTGGACGCCTCATTGCCAAGGATAGGCGAAAGGCATCTTGAAACTATATCAACAATACATCCTCCAACGACGACCTTCAAACGCAAAACGTTCCACTAAGCGCCAAATGTTTGAAACAAAAAATATGCATTTAAAAATCACTCACTGGGCGACCGTGCTTAGGGTTTTCTTTTCGTTTAAACGAGTTTTTTAGGCGACAGTCCTTCAGCTCAACAAGGCGCCTTGCGAGTTTTGCTCCAACTTCAGCGTTGTTGCGAATGAGCGCTACGTCTGGGATTAAAATGCTGTAGTAAGAACGAGAAGTAGTTTTTAAAAACAGATGAGGTGAACCCCTCCCATACTAGCTTGCAATGATTTTCCTCCAGTTGTCTCATTGACGTACTGCAATATGTATGGCGTGACAGCTTTTCCAGAAATATTCTTCTGCCTGCAAAAATAATTTGGATTTGCAGAAGCTTTTGCCTGAATATTTATAAGCATTGCAGGTAGTGTAAAAATATCTATCAGCACACATGCGCACTTTTGTGACGTCACAAACAGCGTACTTCCAGTAACAATGACCACCACACGCCACTGCTCAATACTAAAATTTGGTAGGGGGGTATCAATCAAGCAGTCGCCCCGGGCATCACCAGACCACTGCACGCCACAGGTCACAGTAGACGAAAAACGACGTACCAAGCTGAGTCGAATACAAGATCGACTTACAGGAAGTTCAAAAACTGTGCTGGCTGAGTCCGACAACAAGAACTAAAAACCTTCGTAAATCTTAATGTAGACGTCATCGAGATTTCCACAAAATAGTTAAAAGACAAAAGCTGCCGGCGATTTTAAAAAGCTCGAACGACGCTAAGAATGAGATAAATTTCCTCAAAATCTAATTTACTTTTCAAAGTTCGGTTCACACAGCATTGCATACCGGCATTTGTCGAGTGCTTCAACAATCGCTTGATCGATTTCTCTTCCGCTGGCAGTCGATTCGTCAGGAATCGGCACAGCCAACAGGATCCCGCTGTTGAGCTTGAGTTCCTTGTGCGTATGAACGAGGGAAGCAGCTTCATCCACCGAGGAAACACAAAGGGGAGCATGATGGCCACTTTTGCGCGTGAAAAATCCAGGAAAGTCTGTCGTGTTTCCGAACGTTGCGACTGTGACGCCTTCTGTTTCCTTCGTCAGAAAAAATACGGCACTCGGCAAACGTTCGATGAACTCCTGAAACAAGCACTGTGCAACGAGATCAAGTTCAGTTGTACCAAGCGACTGACGGTGTAAAATGGAAATGTAGTAGATACATGACTTTTAATTTACTCTGACGGCAAAGTCACTATATTGACTAAAACCACCTTTTTGGCAGGCTTGTCCATGGGAATGGGATTCCTATGGGAATCCCATGGGAAACGTCCCGTGGAATTGGATAGGCATACATTGCTATGGGATGGGAATGGGACAGATAAATATGTCCCATGGACAACCCTGCTTTTTGGTCATACCTGATACGAACCGTTTGCGGTTGAGACACAAGCAAAACATCTTTCCGCGAGTTTTTCGATGTGCTTTCTATGAAATGCGTACTGTATATATATATGCCTTTGCATTCAAGGTTTTTGAGAAAAATAATTTTTTTGTTTTTTTGATTATTTCAGCCAGTTTGTAGCACTTTTTCAACATTTGGTAGCACGCTTGCCTGTATGCATTTCCAACCTATTTTATGATTTGGAAAATTTTAATGTAGTACAACAAACTAAAAACAACTAATATCTCACTCACTGGAGTGTTTGGTCGGAAAATTAGTGTTTACCCCTTGAGGTCTGGTGAGTCACTATAGTAGTCATAACTCTCGAGCGGTTGACGGTAGTGAAAAAACAGAAACATTTTTGAACGAGGATTTGGACACACTTCCCATCTAAAGAGAAAATTCACGTTTGCATTTCAAATTTTTGAGAAAAAATGAGATGTTTTGTACACTTTGTTTGTGAAACATTATCCAGCGGGTTGTAGAAAATTTTAATAACTTTTTTCCTCTTGATATTTTTCAAGGCGTAAGATACATCTATGATTTTATCATGCGATGGATACTGTTTGTGGAACTGGAGTAATGGAGCCTCAAAGACGAAACACATACCCCTATTTTTGAACGTTGGAGTCCTATAAACTCGAAAAAAGAGAGAAGACCCCAAAAAACTTCTTGCAAAGGCGGCAGATTAGTGAAATTTCTTGTCAAGAATTAATTTTTTTAACGAGCATACTTTTAGCCGCACAGCCCTTTGTAGAGTCACTACAGTTGTTGCACGGATCAAAAATCTGTTTTTTCCTGTAGTACGTCATAAATGCGCAAAATGACATCATAATGTAATCTGCAGTCCCCTTTCCACTAAAAACATTTAAGGTTTTGACTTATTTCTTCCGGTTGATGAGTTGTGATGGTGAGTCTGAAAAGCTATTTTCGGTAAATCGTTCGGAAAGGGTGAAGGGTCTGGCGCTTAAATTTCCCGATTAACGGTCACAATTAGATTTTTAAATTTATGAAAAACCTCGCAAACGAAGCTAAATTAAACTAGCTTATACGCTGTATAATCCAAAAAGAAGGAAATAGACAAACCAAAAATTCCAAAGTTCGTGGTATATCTAAAATTGATTTTACACCAGCAGACACGACTGTCATGGGCGTACGTCCCAGCTCTTTCAGGTCAGCGCTGATATCAAGCGTATCTTGCCCCATTCTGTGCACTCCACCAATGCCGCCAGTGACAAATACGTCGATTCCGCACCTAAAATGAACAAAATGCGATGGATTGAATCATTAGGCTTTCTCTGATCACCAGCACATCTCGACAATTGCTGTAGACGCCGCTTAATAAATCCACATTGGTCCCAGCCGATCTCGGATTACTGTGCTTCGGTTTTATCGACCAGCGTAACTTGACCAGCACGAAAACGAAGTACCTGGGTGTAAAAACGGCATCAGACATATAATAATTTTGCAACTCAAGCTATTTTGTCTAGACATTTTTATCGTGCAAGATGCACTAGCTAGAACACACACCTCGGCTGCCATGTCTGAACTTCTGAGCCAAGAATGTTGAAGATCTAGGACTAAATAATTCGCAAAATGAGGTACAGTAAAGTGACGCAGAATGGTAATACGTTCGAGGACAGTCCGCTACAACAGGACACGCCTTTATTAATTCTTTTATAAACACAATGCACATGGAATTGAAAATGGATTTATAAAGCGGAGTTTGAATTCATTAACGGCGTATTTTCCATTGTATTTGGATGAAAAAAGTCCATCCAATGGCAAATTGATTTATCAGGGAAAGATTTATTAGGCGGCTTCTACTGTATATACTAGTTTCGAACGGATCGGAGATTTTTGCAATCCTAATCCAGTCCAGTATTTTCATTGTACAATCCGGTCCGATCCTAATCCGGTAGACGTGTCCAAATATTTGATCCAAGCCGGTTTAGATCCTGAAAAACACCCTGATTAAGCATTTGACTGCAGTGATCAAAGCAGTTTGGATATCCATATCTGATCCGGTAGAGTTTTTTTCCAAATCCAGTCCGATCTGGATCCGGTTCTGAATTGCAGAATCCGGTTGGATCGCGATCCGGAAACCGGATCATGTTCAACACTGGTATATACACTCCGCATTTAAAATCAATATATCCATGTTTATCTGCATACCCCCAACAGCTTTGAGTGAAAACTGCAAACATTTTGATTCAAATGAATGGACACATAGCCTGAAAACAAAATTACATGCAAGTGTGAGGCATTTTTCCAAAATCAAGCTAACGTTTTGCTGTACGTGTGTCCTTCACACGAAGATGTTTTTGAAACTCTGCTGTGACTTTAGTCGATATCTACTACAATAAAATAAACACCAAAACCACAGAATTAGTGTTGGATGTCTTACGAACAATCGTTTACGTCGTCAGCAAAAAATTTCAATCATTGAACTCTTGATGGCGATGACAAAAGTAGTTTTTGAAACGACCACCATGATTCATTTAAAACTGTACTTTTCTTTTCTTATTTTTAATCCAACCTTGCCAGAAATCCCAAGTTTTAATGTAGTTTGAAATGTTGACCGAACGATATCGAAACTGAAAGGAATTTGAATTCATGCTTTGTAATTAGATCGGTTGGGTCGTAAAGTGCTAGAACACCCGGCTCAACTTGGTGGACTGGGTTCAATGCCCGGTTGGCTGCAAGGGAAGTTTTACTTCCCATGAATTTACCACACAGGCATTTTAACCAAACCATATCAACTTACTTCAGTTTCAGACAAAATTATAAAATTTGATTCAAAGCAAAAAAGCTTATCAATATCAGGCTGTCACATCAATATGTTCAAAATGAAAACTGCTCCTTTTCCAAACATTTGCGGTTACAACTTCGACAGTAAATTCCAAAGCATAGTTTTCGGAAAGAAACGAAACATTGCATTATTAAAGCTTTTCATACCAGTGGGCAATGAGCATAGTAGCAGACACCGTCGTTCCTCCATTCATGCCCATAGCGCAGGCTGCTGAAAGATCTCTTCTTGACAGCTTAACGGAGTCGTTAGCACTGGCAAGTTGGTGCAGTTTTTCATCATCCATTCCTGGCACAAATTTTTTTTGTTTTCGAATTTACCACGCATAAACAAATACTATAATTTTGACGAGGAACCAGCAATGTCTATAAAGTAGCTACGTCAGAGTGAAATGCGTTTTGTTTTAAAACCCCACTTCCCAAAGCTTTTAACTTACAACCCACTTGCACTCGCAATTTTTGTGAGGCTCACTATGAGATATTGCGGTGAAACGACAACGAAAAAGATGAGTTACGTAAAAGAAACAAAACATTAACAACACATGCAATTTAAAGTTAGTGGGAAACTTGAGCTTGCTTATTAGATGTGATAAAGTCAAGTTGAGGTTTGACAGAAAATTAATCAATGTAATCAATAAAAAATTAGTAAATTTTCAAGAAAATCAACCTGATCAACAGAAAATCGGCTAATTGTCAAGAAACGTTTCAGATAAATAGCAGAAAATTGTTAACATGTTGAAATGCTTCCTGGCCGTGCTCAAAGACCTACGCGACTTACAAGTGGGTGGTGGCCCACTGGTTGGAGATCGCTGTTTTAAAGTTTTAAACAACCTTGAGCGAAGAATCAGTTAAACTGGCGTTATTTTAAACAACTACGATTGAAAATCGCAGCGTTTTTTAATTTTGTCCATGTGGTTAGGAGATACTGCCCTGACTGATTGACAAAAACCTCCCGTTAGAAAAATCATTTTAAAAACGCTGCGCAAGCCAATTTATATTGTTTGGCAATTATTCATCACAACGTGTAATAATCAAAAGTTGTTCTTATGGGGAAGTCAGGCTGGAGGCGAAAGATATGACACCGTCAATGTAATGTTACGTGATGGTGGACGAGAAGCTAGTGAAAAGTGTGCATATGTTGAAAAAGGGTGTTATTTGAACGGACGCGATGGTTCTTGAAGAGCATTTGCTCCGAATCGCCCTCCTCTGATTTTTCCACTTCATCATTGTAAAGCTGTTGATCACTGGAAAACAGTGTCGAGTAATTCCGGGCTTGGATTGGAGTCAGAAACTGAGGGGGTTGGCATTTTCAGGTGGCATCGCAACGGAAGTCAACATCATGAACGGTTTGATCTCGTTAGCTTGAAAAGATTTAAAAATTTAAGCGGCTGTCACGATATGTTACACATCACATCTTCTTCAGCTGGAAAGTGGAAACGAAAAACAATTGCACTTGGCATGATTTCCAGGTCAGCAAACCACATTTTTTGTACTTATGCTAGCTTTCACTCGAGAACGTAGTGCAAAAAACTCTCTGAAGGTGTTCTTTCACTCATTTTTATAGAGTTGACATCTTCCATGTCGAGCTCAAGTCGATTGGAATCGATGAGACTACGTCTCATTTCATAAAAAAGATTTGACTGGGTCAAACTACACCCAACCCCTTAGGGCTTGGACTTTCTGTTAGAAGTGACAAAAGCAGTTACTCGAACTTCCTACAAGAAACGAGATGAATGATGTTAGAACTTGTATTTGTTGTCAATATTTTCAGAAGTATTTTCATCCCGAAATACCAATGAAGTTTTTGCTGAAGAAGCGATCATGACAGCCTACGTTTTCCAACAAAGCGCATTACGTCAACTGTTGCTGACATTTTGAATGTGAACTGAGCAGCTCATACGACAAGGCAAAACAGTTGAAACGTTTAAAACGGGTTCCATACAGCAAATCTTAAAACGTAGCTCAGACATGAAAGCGTGCTCATTGCTGGAAGAATTTGATACATGGATAAATAACCTGTAATTCTACCTTTCAACAAGAAATATCATGGTGGCATATCGAATAAAATGCATTAATAGCAACTAGCATGCCAACATTTCAATGTTGTTGACATGTGATCAATGCACACCAATGATATTTTCAGAACTTCACCAGATAAAGCTCTACAAACTTTCTGCAATTTATGTAGCAAATCAGGTTAGAATAAAAAAAATGCACTTGGGATGCAACCTATCTATCCACTACTATGTTTCTCATTAAAGTGCTTATCTCACACTCAACATGCATGTCACAGCAGCCACCAAGCAGAAAATTGTCACTCATTACAAAAAACGGCACAAACATATGATGGATTTCAGATTTACCTTGTATTAATCTAGAAAAGAAGTAAACATCTGCCACAGTAAATAACAGTTAATAGCACTGAGTAAAAACAAACATGTAACAGAAGGGATCAGCAACAACTATTTCCAGGCTTGTCTATGGGGAGGGATTCCCATGGCAATTGTCCCAGGCAATGGGATAATGGACTTCAAATTTGTCCCATCGCTAGTATTTTACATCATATAGTGTAACAGGGATTTTCTGAAGTTGAATACCATTATTATTTGCTCACATCATAGTAAGTATTAAACATTGAGGCTCACTATCTTGGCTAGGTGATGTAAGGGCCCTGAAAATAAGGTTTCTGGACCGTTTTGAAGGTTGGTGATCCTTGCCTAGACATATAGTTTATAAATTACAGTAGTAGCCTTTAGCACAGTGATTCTTAACCTTTCCAACCCTGGGAACCCCTGCTCCAAACGATATTGGATTGGGGAACCCTTGTTTGTGGTCATGTCATTAGTCGAAATGGTTGTTGTTGTTTGTGCATCTTGAGGGTTGAAAGAAAACATTTTGGCATTCCTTTTGGGGACCCTTAGATTTTTTGCTGGGGACCCCATAAGAACTACTGCTCTAGCAATATATTGTCGTTGTCAAAGAAAATCAGAATCAGAACATCATACAATCTAAATAGCCTCCAGAAATTGTCTCAGAAAAACTAATATAAAAACTTACAAGAACTGCGAAAAGTATAATCTTTCAAAAAAACACCAGAATAGTTTGTGATTATTGAGATATGTATCAAAGATGTTATGCATTAGGCATAATCTAGTACAGGAGTGGACAAACTACAGTACGCAGGTGGAAAGTTTGTGACCCACTGGAAAGTTTTTGCAGTTCTTGTATACAAAATGCACACTTTTAGTATTTCTGTGCTGATTGAGTATCACAACATGGCAATACAAAACATAAAAAAACACGAAATAACATACCATCCTCTTGATAAAATAAACTAAGTATGAATATTAATAAGATGAATATATTACGAATACTAAATTATATTTTATGTAAATAATATATATAATCTACAGAAGCTGGCCCATTGCTGTGTACTGACAGAACAATGTGGCCTTCACTGAAAATAGTTTTCCCACCCTTGGCCTAGTATTACCCAGCTTCCAGAAACCACTGATACTTCCATTAGTCAATGAGAATATCTTATTGTGATTAATGCAATTGCTGCAAAGGTGTTACACGCAAGGCATAGCCTAGTATTACCGATGTGAATTCGCCCATTCAGTACTGCAATGGTTGCTGGAACAACTCCATGGGTTCTTACAATGTTTTCCACTTCAACTGCTGTCCTGTGCAAAAAATAAAGAACAATGTTAACAAGCAATCAATTAGAAGAATGAATGCTCGAATTGCTGAATGATTTAGAAACAGTAGTGTCTATTTTGCCACCAGCAGTAAAAGCTGTACTAGAGCTATTTTGCCATTAAAATTGTATCCAGCCATGTCCACATAATGCTGAGTTCGTAACACTAGCACAGGGGTTCTTAAAGTGGTGTCTCAAATATTCCCACTCACTAAGAGGTATTGAGATTAGATGATGGTGATATTCAACAGTATTGGGAAGTAAAGTCCTAATCCAGACTCAAGTCCTCATTCTCTAAGAACTTAGACTTGCTTCTATCCAGATTGACTTTTACTTTAAACCTGTTGACTTAGCTAGTAGACTGTGTTGAAATGGAGTATCCAGATTGATGAAAATTTGATTTAGGGGTATTAAGATGTTAAAACTTTAAAGACTACTGCATCAGCAGTACAGTGAACCTGGTCGAGTAGTCACTGCTTGTGCTCTCATAATTATTGCTTTGGCTTTTCTAGTAGACACGATACTTTTCATGAGAGCTCTTTTATATACTTTTTTAAGAAGTTTCAAAAACCAGGCACGGCTTTACATTTTGAGTTAAAGTTTTGGATTAAGGTTTAGGGATAGGCTTTTAGGTCACATGACAAAGACGATGTGCTAATTCAAGCGTTTCATCCTTGTCACATGACCAATTCAACCAGGTTCAGCTAATTACAAAATAGCTGCAGTAGTGCTTTTGCTGCTGACAGCAAAGACACTTCCATTAAAAACATGAGTGCTGAATTGCTACTGCAATTTTGGCAGTCTTTATACTGCTGCTGGCAACTGCTCAAAATGCCAAGCTTTAGTAACAGTCAAAAACCTCAAATCAATCAATTGTCCCTATGTAAATAAAAGGCAGTGGCTATACAAGTCTGCCAGTAGATCTTAATTTTTGAAAACTTATTCATCTGCCGCCTGCAGTATGATAGTAATGCATGGTGGGTGTGCAGTAGACTACACTACATTTGGTAGAAATGTACTAAATCCCTAAAACAAACTCTTAAAACTAACCCCTATACCTAAAACCTAACCTAAACCCTAACCTTAAGGAAGTGGCTATAAATACGCCGCACGTTACATGGTTCAAATAAATATTGACTTTGTCACTTTAACGGTACTGTCATAGTAGCCTAACAGACATGCCTATGTCTGTCATCTGCTGTGCGAATGGTTTTCAATTCGGCTTGCACCATGGCACATTTTGTTTTGGTAGTAGTTTCTCTTCAGATTTACGGTTTAGGTTTAGTACATTTCTACAAGTGTACTGTAGTATACTGCACATTCACCATGCATTACTAGCATGTTACAGGCAGCGGATGAATAACTTTTCAAAAATAAAAGTTATCTGGTTGATATATACTTATATACACTGTCTAAACTAAACTCTAAACCTAAACCCAAACCCTAAACCTAAATCCCAAAACCTGAACCTTTTGAAAAAAGTAAAGAAAAACCGCTCCCATGAAGAGTGTAACCACTTGCCTGCTACAGAAACGAAAGGCATCATAGTGAAAGCCGAACCGAAAACCAATCGCATAGTAGACGCTTCTGTTAGACTACCATGACCATGCTGCTGAAGTGACAAACTCAGCATTTTATTCAAACCTTGCCAGTGCTGGCAGACCTAGCCTATAGCCACTTCCTAAATAAAAATTCTGGAAGGAAAATATTTTACTTAAATTGATTAAATAATAATAAGCAATTAGCACACACAGTAAAAACGTAGAACACTGGCCAACTACACCTGAAATTGTCTGGAAATGGCATCCCATGGGTAATTATGGTGCTTTCTAGTGCGACCACAGGTTTCTGGTTGTTAAGGGCAGAACGAACAGCATCACTCACTTTCACAAACGGCTTGTTTACAGCACCAGCGTAGTTACAAAAGCTTTTGCAGCAAAACAACCCCGGCAGTATTGTACGTAGCATTTCGCTGTCTTCAAAATAACCACAAGCCAGTAATGTTCTGTGCAACACAATGAATCACACAGTTTCACTTATACACTAGACCAGGGGTTCCCAAACTGGAGTACATGTATTCCTAGGGATACATTTGCCTATTTGAAGGGGTACAATTAAGTTTAGCAATGGAAGGGAAAAAATATATTTATATATGTTATTGATTTCGATTTATTTAGGCTATAGTAATACATAAATCAGTGAATATTACTTTAAAAAATCATTCATTATATGCTTGTTTGGTAAACATATTTCTATAATTTTCCTCAGCCTTTTTGTCATAAAGCATTTTGGAGGTACATGCTCATCTATCAAAATGTTGAAGGGGTACATGGCCAGAGAAAATTTGGGAAACCCTGCACTAGACTAACAGTAACACCACATCGTAAGAAATGCTGCATCAACGCTGCAAGCTGATCTCGCGGTTTCGGTGAATCACCACTTCAAATCTGCTTCGGAGATGATCACGGAGCCGGAGTGCAGGTGCCAAGCGAAATTTCTGACCTATTACTGTTTATTTTATCAGTAATTTTCGTTCTCAGAGTAAAGGAATAAAGTTTAGCGATTACTTTTTTGATGTGTGTTGTGAAAAATAAAACATTTTGGTTAGATGTCACTGTCAGGCGCCCACAACAAGCTACAGTACAGGAATCACTATAACCACCAACATATATAGGACTTCGTCTTAGACCTCAATTGTATTTCATTTTCTAACCCCAATCCAAACCCAAACCCGACACACTTGCCTAAACACCAAACCCTAAGCCCTGATCATCAGTTTTCTCAGCGTATTTGATATGCAGAATATGACTCTGTGCATGCGCGCATGGCGTGATGTCAGAAATTTCTGACTTCACGGCTTCACGCCAAGTGCGCATGCACAGAGCAATATTCTACATATCAAATACGCTAAAAAATTGATGATTGGGGCTGAGGGATTCGTGTTTAGGTAAGTGTGTGGGGTTAGGGTTTGGGTTAGGGTGAGAAAAAGAAAAATATTTGAGGTCTAGGACAAAGTCCAAAAATTTTCAGTGGTTAAAGTTATTCCTGTACTATAACTTGTTGTGGGTACCTGACATCTAACCCAAAAGT